>JAABUR0100006583.1_pt1 | contig 14122 bp, 7 predicted proteins | sample 5560091 | NCBI WGS metagenome assembly JAABUR01 (sample SAMN10711879, study PRJNA513375) | rock metagenome | isolation source: Antarctica rocks | place: Antarctica: Victoria Land, University Valley sud
CAATCCAAAAAATCGTGGTTCTATTATTCTTTTATTCCGTTCTTAAACTCTTCACAGGATTGCTTAACGCAGCTTTTACTGCCTGAAAGCTTACTGTAAGTAATGCAATCAAAAGAGCTATAGCTCCCGCCAACACAAATACCCAGGGACTAATATTAGCTTTGTAAGCAAAGCCGTCCAACCATTTATTAATACCAAACCAGGCGATAGGCGAAGCAATAAAAGCAGCAATAAAAACAGGCTTTAAAAATTCTTTTGATAATTCTTTTACAATGTTTACCGGCGTTGCACCCAAAACTTTTCTAATGCCAATCTCCTTAATGCGTTGTTGAGTAGAATAGATGGAAAGACCCAAAATACCCATACATGCAATTAAGATTGCCAGGCCTGAAAAATATCCGAATATTTTACCGAGCTTTTTTTCGCTTGCATACATGGCATTGATGGTGTCATCGAGAAAAGTATATTCGAAAGGTTGCTCCTTGTTGAAGTCTTTAAATATTTTTTCAACCTTTGAATTAGCATTATTTGAGTTGAGGCGAATATATAAATACTGAAATCTGCGTGGAAGAATATGCATTACAAGAGGTTGCACAGCAGACTTGAGAGGAGTGATGTTGAAGTCTTCAACTACCCCGATTATTTTTCCTGTCTTCAATACCTGGTCGGGCATTACCCATTGAAAAGATTTGCCTATTGCATCTTTAGGTGTTTTCCATCCTGCTTGTTTGACAGCTTCGTTGTTAACAATAAAACCTTCGTTTTCATCTGTTGCAAAGCTTTTAGAAAAATCTCTTCCTGCGATTAATTTCATCTGCATAGTTTTCACAAAGTCATGGTCAGTAAATAACATTTGCATTGAATGGTTTTCTTTTGCAGCAGAGCTTTCATCATGTATAAGATTGACCGGAATTTTGGTACCCGGAATAGTTGATGCGGCTGATGCAGAAATTACTCCGGGAGTATTTATCAAAGAAGTTTTGAGAGCTTCTAACTTTTTTGGATCACCATTTTTTTCTATTGTTACGACAATTACTTTTTCTTTATCAAAACCAAGTTTTTTATTTTGAATAAACTGCAGTTGACGGTGAACAAGAATAGTGCTGGCAATAAGCCCTATTGAAATAACAAACTGAAGTGTGACAAGCACTTTTCTTAAAGCGTTTCCTTTTATACTTTTTTGAAACGAACCTTTCAGAACTTCAACAGGATTAAAGGATGATAGAACAGAAGCGGGATAAATGCCGGAGAGAATACCAACAAATGCGGTAAGTAAAATAAGTGCGAAAATAAAATTATAATTAGTGCCGAAATTTATGTGAAGTGATCTTCCTGACAAATTATTAAAGACAGGAAGCATAATAACTGCAATAACAAGTGAAAGTATGAGAGCGAAAAAAGAAACTAAAATTGACTCTCCTAAAAATTGCTTCATTAATTGTTGCTTCTCTGCACCAACCACTTTCCGTAGTCCTACTTCTTTTGCCCGCTTAAGAGAGCGGACCGTAGATAAATTCATGAAATTTAGACACGCAATTAACAGTACAAACAATGCAATTCCGGAAAAGATGTATACATAAGTTATATCTCCATTCTCTTCGAGCTCGCCTACCATTTGAGAATGCAAATGAATGTCAGTAATGGGTTGCAGATGTATTTCCTGTTTGCCGTCTGCATTAGGATTGTCAGTTATGTATTTATCTGAGAATGATTTCAGTTTGGCCTCCATTGAATTTTTAGATGCCCCGTCTGCTAATACAACATAAGTATGGTACATGTGATAAGCCCAGAGGTTACTAATATCGCCAAGGGTAGACATCGAGATGAGTGCATCAAATTTAATATGAGAATTGGCAGGAGGCTCACTGACAATACCTGTAACCTGTACATTAAAAGTTGGAGCAAATGTGGTAGTAGCTTCTAATGTCTTACCAATTGGATCTATCTTGCCAAAGTATTTTTTTGCGGCTTGTTCAGTAAGAACTATGGTATTAGGCTGGCCTAAAGCTTTTGCAGGATTGCCTTTTAATAATTTGAAAGAAAAAATATCAAAGAAAGCAGAATCTGCAAAGAGGAGGTTTTTTACAACCGAATGTTCTTTGCCTGCTTCTCCGACAAGGACCTTTTCATCCTTCAACAGTCTTGCATAATTTTTTATCCCGGGATAATCTTTCTTCATCAAGGGGACCCATGCAGAAGGGGTAACTGCAAGGTTTGTTTTGCCATTTGTACCATCAGCTATTGAAGTAACCCGGTAAAGATTTTTGGCATTATCATGAAACTTATCATAACCTAACTCATTCTGAATGAACAGGAACATAAGAATGCAACATGCTAATCCTATAGCAAGACCAAAAATATTTATAGCAGAGAAAATCTTATTGTTTAAGAGATTTCTCCAGGCAATTTTGAAGTTATTCTTCCACATAAAATTTTAATTTATTATTATTTTTTAAACCACAAAGACACCAAGACACAAAGAAGCACAAAGTTTTTGAACAAGTTTTCTCTCTTTTCCCTTTAGGGCCGGAGCTTCACTCCGTCCTTAAACTCTTTACAGGATTTGATACTGCTGCTCTGATTGCCTGGAAGCTTATCGTTATCAAAGCAATTAATAAAGCGATCACTGCTGTTATTACAAATACTGTCCAGCTAATATTGGTGCGGTAAGCGAAATCCTGTAGCCATTTATTCATAGCATACCATGCGATTGGCGAAGCGATGCAGATTGAAATAGCAACAAGCTTTAAAAAATCTTTTGACAGTAAAGCCACTATGTTTGATACGCTTGCACCCAACACTTTTCTTACGCCTATTTCTTTTGTACGTTGTTCGGCGCTAAATGCAGCAAGGCCAAACAAACCTAAACATGAAATAAGAATAGCAACGAAAGTGAAGTAACAAACTATTGCAGAGAGCTTATTTTCTGCATCATAATTTTTTTGAAAATCTTCATCGAGAAAAGTGTATTCAAAGGGTTCGTTAGCATTTAATGAATGCCAGGTAGTTTCAATAGATTTCAGCAGAGGACTTATATCACCTGGTCTTGCATGCACTACAATATAATTATAATTCGGCTGATTATTTAATTGAAACGCATAAGGCGTAATAGGAACATGCAAATCCTGGTAGTGGAAATCTTTTACTACACCAATTATATCGAAACCATAGGTCTTACCTTGCCAGTCAAAAAATACTTTTTTACCAATTGATTGCTGAGGAGAAGCAAAGCCTATTTCTTTAATTGCCGTTTCGTTAAGCACAACACGGAAGTTGGTATCCGCAGGAAATTGCTCCAAAAATAATCTGCCAGCGATTTGTTGTATACCCAAGGTTTGAAGAAAGCCGGGATCAACCCAATTGGTACGGGTTTGTTTTGCATCGTTCATCGTTTGTCCTTCCCTGTAAAAAGGATTATCGCTCGGGTTAAAAATACCGGGATAATATAGTGAAGCTCCTGCACTTTGTACCTGCTGTTTTCTGCTTAATTCATTTTTAAAAGAAGCATACATTTTTTTTGCAGTTTCACTTCGCAATGGAATTATTATCTGCCTGTCTTTATCAAAACCCAAATCTTTGGTTCGCAAATAACGCATCTGGTTGCCGATAACAACAGCAGCTACTATTAATACAACAGAAATGATGAACTGAAATACCACAAGTCCTTTGCGTAAAGATATTGCTGCAAGTGAATTTGAGAATCTTCCTTTTAAAACCCTGACTGGTTTAAAAGACGATAAATAAAATGCAGGATAACTTCCGGCTACAATGCCCGTAATAAAAGTCAATGCTAGAAAAGCTATAATCATCCATCCTTGTGATGATACAGAGAAAAAAAGGTTTTTGCCTGAAACATAATTAAATGCGGGTAATAGAAGCAGCATTAAAACAAAAGCGAATACAAATGCAATACAACTCATCAATAATGATTCTCCAAGAAATTGTCGTATTAATGAACTTTTCTCAGCGCCCAATACTTTACGAATGCCTACTTCGGCAGAACGTTTGGAAGAACGTGCAGTAGAAAGATTCATGAAGTTGATACAGGCAATTAACAGCGTAAACAAGGCTATAGAAGCAAGAATATATAAATAAGTTACACTTCCGTTTGCTGTAACATTTTTACTTATTCCTGAATTAAGATGAATATCTTTTAATGCCGTTAAGAATTGCTTTTTATCACGACCCATAGCTTTCAAATCTTTTGCAGCATATTTTTTCATAAAGGCAGGAAATTTTGCCTCCAGCGTTTTTGGGTCACTTCCCCCGCGCAACAAGAAATAAGTGAAGAACATATTGTTGCTGGCAAGGTCGGTACCACGTTTTTTAATATACTCTTCTATACCACCACCACTAATTGATAAGAAAAATCCGGCGTCTATGTGTGAAGGTGCACTAAGTGGTTTGAAGACCCCTGTTACTGTAAAATCATGGTCACCATTTGTGCTGCTGCTTATATGAATGATTTTGTTTACAGCGGGCTGATTGCCAAACATTTTTTTCGCAATTTCTTCGGATAAAACAACAGTGTTGGGATTATTCAAAGCAGTGACAGCATCACCTTCTATAAAATGATATGTAAACAATCTGAAAAAGGTAGAATCAGCGAGGAATCCTTTTGTTTCATAAAATGATTTAAGGTCCCCATTGTTTTGTTTGTATTGCAACAAAGTTTTGTCTTCAGAAAACAAGCCTAATATTCTGGTTGTCTCCTGTATTTCAGGAAACTCTTGTTTCATCATTTGCGCCATTGGTGCAGGTGTGCTGGCAGACCAATCTTCAGGCCTTACCTCTTTGCCCGGGGCGATGAAAATAGTGCCCAACTGGTACAGGTTATCCGCATTTTTTTGATACTTGTCATAGCTTAATTCATTTACGATGTATAAAGTAATAAGCATACAGCAAGTAAGGCCAACTGTAAGGCCAAAAATATTGATGAAAGAAAAAACCTTATTTTTCATCAGGTTTCGCCAGGCGATTTTGAAATAATTTTTAAGCATATAAATTTATTAGTTGTGTCACTAACTTCCAATTCACCTCATCCTCCTTCTCCTTCTCCTCGCGGAGAAGGAGCGGTGCTTTAGAATGTTGCCAAACACTCTATCTTCCCACATCATCAACAAATCTTTATTTAACTTTTCAACATCATCCTTTCAATTTTGTAAATCGTGAGCTATTGATCCACAAATCCGAAAATATCCAATGAATCTCAGTTCAGATCATTTCTTCATAATCCCTCACAATCAAAAAAAATTGTGGTTCTGCTACTCCGTTCTCAAACTCTTCACCGGGTTAGCTACTGCAGCTTTTATTGCCTGGAAACCAACCGTTATCAATGCAATGAATAATGATGCTGCACCTCCTATTATAAATATCCACCAGCTTATCTCACTGCGATAAGCGAAGTCCTGAAGCCATTGGTGCATAAAGTACCATGCGATAGGTGTAGCTATGATAAAGGCGATTGAGATAAGAATGATGAACTCTCTTGAAAAAAGGTAAATCACATTTTGAACTGTTGCACCCAGCACTTTTCTTATACCTACTTCTTTTATTCTTTGCACTGCCATAAATGAAGCGAGGCCGTATAAACCAAGACAGCTTAAAAAGATAGCAATGCCCGCAAAAATTTTATACAGTTGCGAAAGCTGTTTTTCCTGCTTGTATAAACTTGCTATGGTTTCATCTAAAAACTTATATTCAAAAACATAGTCAGGATAAGTTGCAGTCCATAATTTTTCTATAGAGGATATTGTTTGCTGTATATTTTGTTGCTTGACTTTTATATTAATTGTTCTGTAAACATCTGTAAGATTGCCAATAATAACGGGTGGTATAGCTTCTTGTAATGATTGAGAATGAAAATCTTTTATCACTCCTGCAATTAAAACTTTTATTTTTCCATCCCACATGTCAATTTCTTTATTAAGCGCTTCCGGAGGGTTTGTAATTCCAAGTTCTTTTAAAAGCTCTTCATTGACCAATACTTCTTTTGCCGTATCACCTTTTTTATAATTTCTTCCGGCAACAAGCTGTAGTTTATAAGTATTTAAATAATCTTCGTCGGCCCACTTAAGATTAGCAGCAAAATCTGTGTTTTTAGGTGAATGATTGAATTTAAAATCAGCGTACCAACCGCCCGGGTTGGTTGGAGGTGCAAAACTGAAGCTTACATTCCTTATTTCCGGCCTTTGCAGCAAGCTTGTTTTTAAATAGTTTATTTTGCTTCTGCCAAGACTATCGGCAGGAATTGGAATAGTTAACATTGCTTCTTTATCAAAGCCTAAAGAAGCATTTTGAAAATAATTCATTTGTTTTACAATGATTATTGTTCCAATTATCAAAGCCTGCGCTATTATAAACTGAGTTACAACAAGTCCTCTTCTTAACGATAAACCCTTTGTACTTCCTGCATTAACCTTGCTCTTTAAAGCTGTTACAGGATTAAACCCTGATAATACTAATGATGGATAAAATCCTGCAAGAATAATTACAGCTAAAGCAGTAAGAAATATAAAAAGAAGCAAACCCGGGTTTTTTGTAATGCTGAAAGACAAAGGAAGGTCAAGAACCGATTTCATATAGGGCAGGGAAGTGATAACGATTAAAACCGCAATCACAGATCCACCTGCAGTTATTAATGCTGTTTCGCTTAAGAACTGTACACTAAGCTGGCTTCTGTTGCTTCCTAAAACTTTACGAATGCTTACTTCCTTTGCACGGTTTACAGATTGTGCTGTTGAAAGGTTAATGAAATTTACACATGCTATTAATAAGATAAAAAGGCCAATAAGTTTCAGTGTTCTTATCAATTCACGTGATATAGCTCTTCCAAGAAAATTCCCTGCAGCACTGTCATAATGCACTTCTTTTATAGATTGCAACACTTGCATTGTAGCAGCTTGTCTTTCTGCAGGCCGGTATTTTTTTACGAAGGCCGGGAAGAGTTTATTGAAGTTTTCTGCCGATAAGTTTTGGGGTAATAATACATAACATTCCTGGCTGCTGCTTACGGTTACCCAGTCATCAGAATTATAATTATTGGAAGTTTTATTAGAAATAACAACCTTAAATTGAAAATCAGTATTAGCAGGAGGATTTGCAAGAATGCCGGTAATCTTCAGCAGCTTCTTGTTGTTGCGCTTAATAGTTTTTCCTATTGCATTTTTCCAGCTTCCAAAATACTTCTCTGCTGTTTCTTCAGTCAGCGCTGCTGTGTTTGGTTCGTTTATTGATTGCGGGTTTCCTTCGATCCATGTAAAATCGAAGATGTCGAAAAACGGCGGCTCTGTAAAGAATACTCCTTTCTCTTCTTTAAACTTGTTTATTGGCTTTTTGTTTTTTTCATCCATTATAGTTAGCAAAGTGTTTTCATCTGCATAAACAGAAGAAACCTTATCAAGCTGCGGAAAATCATTTCTTAAAGCAGCAGGCAAGGGAAATGGAACGCCGGCACTGAAGTTATCTCCTGAAGGGTCTTTAAACTCAGTAAGTACACGATAAATCCTGTCTTTCTTTTTATGGAAATTATCAAAGCTTGACTCAAATTGTACAATAAGAAATAGAATGAGGCAAATAGCTATACCTGCGCCAAGACCAAACACATTAATAGCTGTATAGCTTTTATTCCTCGAAAGGTTACGGAATGCTGTTTTCAAATAGTTTTTAAACATATCATTTTTGTTTAGAGCTTTTAACTTACCTCATCCTCCAACTCATTCTACTTTTGGAGAAGGAGCGGTGCTTTAGAATATATCCATGCGTTCAATCTTCCACATCATCTATGTTTGCTGTATCATTATAGATTATTCGATTATTTCATCTCCATTTTCTCATAATACTTTAAATCAAAAAAATCTTTGTTCTTTTCCCTGATGTTTCCATAAATCTCAAGCATAACAAAAATCATGATTCAAACCATTTTCCTCACAATCCTTTCAAATTCAAAAAATCGTGGTTCTATTATTCCGTCCTCAAACTTTTTACCGGGTTAGCCATAGCCGCTTTTACCGCGTGGATACTTACTGTCAGCAATGCTATAATTACCATGGCAATACCAGTAATTGCAAATATCCACCAGCTTATGTGTATGCGGTAAGCAAAGCCTTCGAGCCATTTGTTCATTGACCACCATGCAACCGGAAAAGCAATGACAGCAGATATGAAAACAAGCTTTAAAAAGTCTATAGAAAGCATATTTATAATACTGGTTACCGATGCACCTAATACCTTGCGAATGCCAATTTCTTTTGTTCTTTGAGTAACTATTAAGATAACAATTGCAAGCAATCCCAAACACGAAAGTGTAATAGCTATAACGGCTCCTGAAATAAATATTTGTCCAAGTTTTTCTTCCCGCTTGTATTGTCTTTCTATATTTTCATCAAGAAAAGAACCTTTAAACTCTGAGTTTGGAAGAACTTTTTTATAAGTATTCTTTAATAATTCCATACTTCCTGCCAGGTCACCTGGCTTTACTTTTACTAATATATAGTGAATCTGAAAATCGGGATTAATAACTAATGTAAGTGGCTGAATGGGTTGATGAAGCGATTGAAAATTGAAATCTTTTACAACACCAATTACTTTCATTGGCGGAGCGCTGTCATCTATATTAAGTAATGTTCCTACAGCATCTTTCTCCCCAAGTTGCATAGCCATTTGTTCGTTTATAACCACTGCATTACTGTCTGTAAGAAAATCTTTTGAAAAGTCACGCCCTGATATTAACTGCAGGTCAAGTGTTTTTACAAAATCATAAGTAACGCCCATCCAGCTTGATTTAATTTCCCGGTTCTTGTAATCGAAACCAACTGATGAATTTCTGGAAGCGCCATCAAGACCCCTGCCAAGGTTATTATAAATGCCGGTTATACTTTCAATACTGGTATGGTCTTGCAAAGATGTCTTCATCAGGTCAAGCACTTTACCGGGATTGACATCGCCCTCTACCGGAATGCTTATAATCTGGCTTCTGTTATACCCCAAAGGCCGGGACCTCAGATAATTAATTTGCTGCCATGAAACGAGTGTGTAAACAATTAATAAAATAGTTATTGAAAACTGGACAACTATCAGCGAACTTCTCAGTTTTTTTGATTGACCGACAGAGAGTTTTCCCTTTAGAATTTCAATAACATTAAAGCGTGACATTAACCATGCTGGATAGCCGCCGGCAAGTAAAGTCATAAATAAGAAGATAGCGAGCATCAGCAACCATGCTGCAGGGGAGAAAAGAATTTGCCTGTCAATGTGCATGCCAAACAGTTGCTTGTAGTAGGGCAGAACCAGGCAGTAAATGACAGTACTTATAATAAACGCTAAGAGGCAAATAAAGAAAGCTTCTGTCCAGAATTGTCTTGTTAACTGCCATCGTTGTGCTCCCAATGTTTTGCGTAAACCAATTTCACGGCTGCGGGTAAAGGAACGCCCTATACTCAGGTTTATAAAATTGATACATGCAATAGTTACAATAAGCAGCCCGATTACTAAAAGCATGTATAAGTATCCTTTACTAATTGCAGCGCCTTCAACGTTCATGCTGTTATCGGTATGTATTTTTAAAAGTGGTTGCAGCTTCAGTTGTATGTACGAGCCATCTTCGGCAGGAACAGCGCCGTCTCTTTTTAATTTTTCGATGTCTTCTTTAAAGTTCTGATTTATAAATGGCAGAAGCTTTCTTTCAAACTGTTCGCTTTTTGTCCCTTCAGCTACCTGCACGTATACATCATGATTTGAGTTATCCCACCTTGCCAGGCTTTTGCTGTAGTTTTCATTATTTTCAAATCTTACAATCAACTCATAAGTAATACTTGAATTATCTGGCATTTCTGCAAGAATACCTGATACAAAAAATGGCTTCCACTTGTCATTTATTTGTATTTGCAACACTTTGTTCATGGGATCCTCTTTGCCAAAAATTGCTTTAGCTGCACCTTCTCTCAGCACCACATTGTTTAACTCACCCAGTGCTGTTTTTGCATTGCCTTTTATTAAAGGAAAAGAAAACATTTTCAGAAAATCTGCATCAGCATATTTTATATTCTCAAATAATTTCTTGTCCTTATAAGTAATTATTGCTGCAGAATTGATAATGCGTGTGCCCAGTTTGACTTCAGGAAAAGAGGCTTTCAATGCAGGCAATAAAGGTGTAGGCATAGAACCGCTTAACTCTGCCTGTTTTGCCCGATGCGTATTAAAATATAAATGATAAATATTGTTTGCATTTTTATGAAAACGGTCAAAAGAAAATTCATAAAAAACACTAAGAAATAATAATAAAGCGCTGGTAAAAGCAACACACAAACCTGTAAGATTGATAGCAGTATCGCCCTTATGTTTACTAAGATTGCGGAGTGTAATTTTGAAATAATTTTTTAACATGTTGTCATTTTTACTTTCCCCTTAGCAGAGTATTTTTATTCAACGAATATTCAACATTATCGCGAAACCTATTGACATTTCATCATCATCCTTTGATCCCGTAAATCGAGGTGCTGTTATTTAAAAATAATCCTTTTAATCCTGTAAATCATGATACTATCATTCCATTCTCAAACGTTACATACCAGTTCGCCTGAAGATTCTTTTTCAAGAAAGTAGCCAAAGTGATAAGTTATTGAAATTCAAACAGTAGGGGTAAATGTATAAAAAACCAGATGTTCGTTTTTGATACACCTTTGTTCGTTTTTGTTACAGAGTCTCATCCCTTCCCCCAATAGTTACGGGGCTATCGGATGGGAATTTAAACAATAAGATTTTACAAAAGTTAATATAAAGACAAAAATTACGTGTCATTTTGCGGTAATCATCGCAATTGCTCTGCTTTCAACAGCATGTCATAAACAGCTTGTGTGCGATGATGATGTTCCCCTGGCAACAGTTAAAGTGTATGCTACAGGGTTAAACAATCCGCGGGGACTAGAATTTGAACCTGATGGTTATCTTATGTTGCTGAAGGAGGCACAGGTGGTACAGACCCTTTACGGGTAGATCCGTCGGCGGCAAGAGAAATAATCACTTCATCCCTGTCACTTCCTACAGGTTTAACAATCGGCCCTGATGATAATTTATATGTATCTAATATATGATTTGGCCCAATTGCAGTAGGAGGAGGGCAAGTGCTGCAGATAAGCCTGAGAAATTGTACTTGCAAAACCAATGTGAAATTCAATTTGGATAAATAAAAAGCGATTGGCAGTATTGTATTCTATCACTTTACCCCGCTTCCTTTGTTCCAAACAACTGCTTCTGCATTCAGCCATTGAGCTAATATACGTTCAGCTTATATCATTTAAAAGCACAATAAAAAATCGTACTTAGTAAGGAAGTACGATTTTTTACATTATACAGATTAATTCTTATAGTTATTATAGATACCTCAAAACAAAACCACTAAGTGATATGTAATGCTTCTTTGTGTCATTGTCCATGTATATATTATATTTTGTAGGGTAATAAGTATTAGCCTTAGGAAAGTACTGTGGCTGTGCATAAGATGATGAATAGCTTTGTCCGCCTTTCAATACGTCAAGTATCATTATCGGCGATACAAACGTAAATTTTCCATTATAAGAACCTAAGATCATGGTTTTGGTAACCGGGTTGTCATAATTTCCATCCGTCCAGTGTAAACCTAATTGCGGAACAGGAGTTAAAGGAAAATAGGACGTAGGCATATAACCTGTTGGAGGATGATTATTAAATCCGGCTGAATCTGCAGCATAGGTTGGAATAGACAAATGTTCTTCAAGAGTAGTCATGAAAAACCTCACATCAAAATGGGGACCTATGAAAGTGCCTGGAAGCGGGTGACCGTGAGAGGCCCACGTAATATACAGATGATCAAACGGAGTAGTTTCCTTTGCTTTTATATGAAATGGTATAGCCACACTAAAATTAGTATCGGGCAGTCCGGAAAGTACCTCATCTGTCATTTCTACGCCAATTTCTGCAGGTGCTCCGGTATTGCTAATGGTAATCCATCCCCGGGCCTTGCCAGCTCCCATTTTTACCTGAGGACCGCTAAAGGTTTGAGACTTTGTTTCGTGATGAAATAGTTTATCAAAATCAATAGATTTTTTACACGAACTAAGAATAAATGCAAAGGCTGCGAAGAATACAAACTTTTTCATAATGCTTTGTTTAAATGATTTAAGGAATATATGCATATCAAACTTATAAAACATAAGTACTTTACACCAGACAGATTGAGTGGATTACAATAAATGGTGATGAATGAACAAATTGATTGAGAATTTGACTTGGCTTAGCCCTTTAAAGGCTGTAGTTTTTTTAGCAATACTTCTTTTTTACCACGCGAAACATCTATCGAAGAATTGTCACTCATGATTAAGTAGCCGCCTTCGCCCTTAATATATTTAGTAACATGGTTCAAATTTACAACTGCTGTATTATGCACTCTGCAAAAAGAATGATCTTCCAGCATTTCAGCTATCTCCTTTAATGTTTTTGAGACAACTAGTTTATGACTGTCTTTTAGATTCAGCATTGTGTAGTTGCTGTCTGAAAAACAACTTATAATGTCATTGACAGGTATCAATTGAAGTCCTTCCATTGTTGGCATGGCAACACGTGTAACAGGAGTTGCAGGATATTGAAGTTTCCAGTTGCTGTGACAAGGACTGGAAAGTATGCAGTATTGCTTTATCCACAGCCTGCTTAAGCTCAATGGGGTCTATAGGTTTTAATAAATAATCAATGGCGCTAAAGCGAATGGCTTTTATAGCATATTGATCGTAACTGGTAGTAAATATTAGTTTGAAATTGTGATCATTCAGTTTTTCTAAAAGCTGGAAACCATTTAAGTGCGGCATCTCTATATCAAGAAAAAGGAGCTGTGGCTGCAGGTATGGAATTTTTTCCAAGGCAGCTTTACCCGATTGGCAAATGCCAATTACTTCCACTTCAGGACAATGTCTTTCCAAAAGCATTGATAAAGTATCGCAGGAATATGGCTCATCATCTACAATAACTGCTTTGATCATAGCTACTGTGTTTTTTTATAATGCTCGTAACAAAAAAATATTTGTACCTTTTTACTAATTGTAAACTTCACTTAATTGCCTGCATTTAATCTTTAAAACCACTTTTGTTCCTTCGGGTTTACCCGTTTCATCAATAAGATCGTGTATTATAAAGTTCTGCTGTTGTTCTGTCTTCTCATTGATAAGGTCTATCCTGTTTTTAGTTATATTTAATCCCATTGATTTTGTCTTCTCTGATAAAGAGTCTTTTATCATAGCAGCATTCGAACGTCCTATGCCATTATCGCTGATGGTACAACAAAGTAATTCGTTTTCAAATGTAATGTCTATTTCAAGTTTCCCTTTAGTTTCTTTGTGCATGAGGCCATGCCAGATCGCATTTTCCACAAATGGCTGCAGAATTAAGGGAGGAATACAAATATTAGCTGCATCTATTTTGTTGCTGCAGGTACTTGTATAATCAAAAGCATTTTTGAAACGCAATCTCTCCAGGTCAACATATAACTGCAGGCTCTCTAATTCGTCTTCCAGAGGAATGAAAGATTTTTGACTGTTATTGAGAACCATGCGTATTAGCCGTGAAAATTTAATAAGATAATTAGCCGCAGTTTCTGATTCATTTTTTAAAATAAAATGGTTGATGGCATTTAATGAATTGAAAATAAAATGCGGGTTCATTTGAGCACAAAGGGCTTGCATCTCCAACTCAGTTGCTTTATGCTGAAGTTCTTCCTGCTTTTTTTCACTTTCCAGTTTTTGCAGTTGCAGTTCATTTTCTGCTATTTCCCTTCGATGCGCTTCATTTCTTCGTTTTAATAAAATATTTCTGAAGGTGACAATGCTTAGTAACAGCAAAGTAAGAATACCGCCGATAAGAATTTTTTTGTGGAAGGTTTCAGTTTTAAATTTTGTTTCCTGAATTTGTTTTTCCTTATTCAATAATTCAATTTTTTTCTCATAATTGTATGCAGCAAACTTTCCTTTGACCTGGTCGTTGGCGACAATATCTTTCATCGTTATGTATTGCCGGTAATAAAGAAAAGCACTGTCTGTCTGATGAAGCTTATTGTAAACAGAATAAAGAATTTCATATCCATCTCTTATAAATTGTCTCG
>JAABUR0100006586.1_pt1 | contig 14114 bp, 11 predicted proteins | sample 5560091 | NCBI WGS metagenome assembly JAABUR01 (sample SAMN10711879, study PRJNA513375) | rock metagenome | isolation source: Antarctica rocks | place: Antarctica: Victoria Land, University Valley sud
TAACACCCTGAGGGGACCCATGATGTCGTGTGCCGGTTGCTGTGCGCTCCCGTACCTGTGCGCTCGGTGCGGTGGGCATGCATAGGAGGATCTGTGCGAGCATAGGCCCTAGGACACCCCGACATGTCAACCCGAGCGCGTCCCGTGTGCCAAAGCCGGCACAGCCCGGCCCGCACGTCCCTGCCGACGGCCGTGCAGGTTACGCCGGGCGGCTGGCGTGAGGGTGTGGGGTAAGGGTAGGGCAAGCATGCTCCTGACACATGCGGAGTGGGCGTGGTGTGCAGATCGCGGCTCCCGCAAGCGCGGCGCCCGCCGCGTCAGAGGCGGGCGCTGGCGCGCCGGGGCCGCTGGCGGCCGGCGGCGCGTCCGCGCCGCACGTGCAGCGGCAGCCCGGCGCTCCGGCGCTGCCGCCGCGGCCGCACATCGGCTTTGCGCGCACCGGCAGCGGCGAGCGGGGGCGCATGGCGCGCCTTGGCAGCGGCGAGCGCCAGCGCATCGGCCGCCTCAGCATCGGCGACAGCAGCGGCAGCGGCGGCGGCCAGGGCCGCGCCGGCAGCGTGCCGCTGCACGAGCGCTTTGGCAGCTTCGGGCGCCAGGGCAGCCTGGCCGCGCGGCAGGGCCTGCAGCGGCTGGAGTCGGTGGGCGCGAGCGCGCGGCAGAGCCTGTCGCGCTCGGCGTCCGTCGTCGGCGCCAGCGCGAGCCGCGTCGCGTCCAACCCGGCCAACTACCTCACCTCTGACGGCGACCTGTACCGCCTGACATCCATGACGTGACGTGGCCGCGTGGCAAGCGCGCGGCCGGGCCCTGGCGCATGCGCTGACCAGGGCGGGAGCGCCCAGAATTATTATCGAAGTGATGGCCGGGGGATGAGGCAGGGTGTTCCAGGCTGCTGCCCGCAAGCAGAATGTGAAAGACAATGGGTGCATGCAAGTATCGAAGTCCGTCGGTGGCCCCAGGGCCAGCCTGGCTGCCAGGTGAAGTGCTACTCCACCAACGCGCAGAGCGCCTTTGTTTCATTTGAGTTGCTTGGGTTGGGCGCGCGTGCACATTGCGTGCAGCAGCCCCAGGCTGCGAGGCCGCCCAGGCAACTCCTCCCAGTGAGTGTGACGCCTGCGGTATGGTGCGGGCGCCAGGATGTGCAGGGTGTTCCGCTGAAGTAGCGCAGTGTGTCGTGAGGCGGCGCGTGACCGCCACGCCGTCGGCCCTGTTTTGCAGCTCCAGGGTGCCTCCCGCAAGTTGTGCATGCATGGACTTCGGCGTAATGTACTTGATACTATTACTAGCAGGGCACAGGGGGCGGTCCGGGCGCTATCCAGGTGATATTGCATACTATTCCGCCGGCTATTCCTTGTGGGCTCGGGGTGGCGCGATTTGATAGTGTGCTGGTGCAAGGTCAACGTCCGCGGGTGCTGTAAGTGTTGGGCAGCGCCCATGGCCTCCGCCAAGCGCCACCCGCCACGCCGAGTCAGGCCTTCTGACTCAGGAGCTGGGCAGCAGCAAGCACTGTGTACTAATGACCCGATATGGATCACGTTTGGATAGATTCTTTTTGTCGCCTCTACAAGCAGTTTGGGGCCTTGCCGCGAAGGATGGTCACCCTAGAGGTTTGGCCATGAGCACGCGTAAGCGACTTGCCATCTAGCTAACTTGCATAGGCTGCAGAGCGGCACCGCCCGCGAGCCCGAGTGTCGCCCTGTGCCCGGAGGGCCCTGGGCGAACCTGAGAAGCTCACGGGGCCGAAACGACCGGACTTTGACCGGGTCATCACGAGCTCTGCCCCGAGCAGAAGCTCTCTGCGGACTCGTGTGGTGAACGCCTGCACACACAGAAGCCCAGCACGCTTGGCTGCCCTCTGGGGGCGCCGCGATGCAGGGCGATGCGATGGGGGGGTTGGGCGCGGGCCTGCAGCGCACCGCGTACGGTTACTTCCCGTGCGCGCGGCTGAGCAACCTGCCGTTCGACGCGTCTGAGGAGAGCGTGGCGCATTGGCTGGTGCGGCCCCGCCTGCTCCTCGCTGGCGCGCACGGCCCGAGCACATTGCGCAACCTCTGCTCGCCGCCGTGCTGGGCTCCATGCACGTGCCAGGCCATGCCATGCGCGGTGCGCTGGCAGCTGGGGAGGCGAACAGACACCGGGCTGGTCTCCCAGCACACCGAGCTGTCACTTCCTTGCTGCCATAGTGCAGCAGCCGCGCCCACACACGTGCCGCTGACGAGCAAGCTCTTGCTCTGGCTCAGATGCCAGGCGATGGCCTGGGCGCACTGCACCGGCATGCATGCTCAAGGTCGCCGTCTCGCCCTGGCTTTCCCGCTCTGCGGGGGCTTGCCCGCTCTGCGCGAGTGACTGTGTGACGTGTGTCCCGCGGCGCGCCGGCGCCGGCTGCGTCGCCTGCGAGCACAGCGGTACGGCCGGGGAGCGCGCTGGATGCGCAGCCGCAAGAAGTAGCGTCACCTTTGCTGGGCTGCAACGGTGGTTAGCACGCACGCTGAAGGGGGCTGGTATGCGCGCATAGGCCGGGGTGGTGCCGCTCGACATCGTCATCCTGCCGCGCCGCAGCCGCCACGTGAGCGAGGCGATGGTGGTGCTCACGGAGCCGATGCAGCTGGAGATCGTGCTGAGCCGCAACCAGCAGCCCATGGGCCGCAACGTCGTGGCTGTGGCCCAGGCGAGCAAGATGGTGCGCGCGGCCCCCTCGCACGCCGGCCCCCTCAGCGAGCGCGCGCCCCGTCGGGCTGGGCGTCCTCCGCGTCGCGGGGGGCCAGCAGGCACGGCAGCAGGGGAGCGGCGCGGGAGTACACGGCGTTCGCTCGCCATCCCTCTCTCGGGTGCCGTCACCCCGGGCGCTGTGTGGGGGCGCGCCATGGCGCTTCGCAGCGGGGGCGCAGCGAGCCCGCCTGTTAGCCAGCCACCCGCGGGACCAGCCTGGACAGCTGTAGGTTCACGGTGCACCTGTGTGAGCAGCAGGCGCGAACGAGCCTGAGCAGAGGCTGCTTTGACGGTCGAGGCGCCCGCGACCGCCCCGGCTGACTGAACTCACCTGGCTGTGCAAGGCGCTGCCCTGCGTGCAGATGCAGCTCGGCATGAAGAGGCACATCCTCGCCCGGACCCGGGCCCGGACCAGTGAACAGACGCCCTAGGGCTGTGCGGCGCCGCTCCAGCACGCCAGGCGCCCTGCCTGAGCACAGGAGGGCGCCGCGTGCTTGTGGGCGTTGAGGAGGGGCGGGCGCCGGCGGCGCGGCTCACGCGTGGGGCGCCCCCGCGCAGGACTACTACCGCGAGATTGCGGGCCTGCTGGGCGAGCTGGCGCCCGCGGAGGGCGGGCCGCACGCGAGCGCGGCCGGCGGCATGGGCGCGCCCGCGCTGCAGATGCCGCTCGTGCCCATGCCCGGCGGCGCGCCCTCGCCCGGCAGCATGCAGGTGCCGCCCAGGCCCCGCGGCGACCCCCCCCGGGCTATCTTGTGCGGGCCCTGCTGCCAGACCCTGGCGCCAGGGTTTGGCGCCCGGCCCGAGCTGGATGGCGAAGTGCACGAGCCTTGCAAGTTCGGCGGCAGGGGGGCGCTGCCAGGCGCGCCGGCATTGCGCGCGGCGCCGCCGGTGGCCGGCGACGGCGGGCGCCGCTGGCAGGGAGATGCAGAGGGCCTGAACCTGCGGCGCGCGCGGCAGAGCGCGCTGCTGGGCCACGCGGGCGGCGGCGCGGGCGCGCTGCTGGCCTATGGGCTGCCCAACGCGGCCGCGCTGCAGCATGCGGGGCACGCCGCGCGCCCGCTGTACGCGCAGCAGCACCTGGGGCCGCAGTTCGCGCAGCCGGTGCGCGCCCGCGGCGCTATGGGTAGGGTAGGGTTACCAACCTCCGAACGCCCCGGGGCTGCCTGCCGGCGTCGGCCGTGGGTCCGGCGCGGCGGGCAGGGCGCGGCTGAGCCATGACGCCGCGCGGGAGCCGCGCGCCGGGCGTCTGGCGGGCTGCGCCGAGCTGGGCCGCGAGGGGTAGGGCAGGCGTCGGGTGCGCGAGGGGTGGCAGGCGTTCCCGGCGGCACCCGCTAGGCTGGCCACCGGGACGCTGTGCTCGGCCGCAGTGAGATGGGCGCGGAGCAGGTGTCTGCACGCCCACCCATTGTTGCGGGCCTGCATGCCGGCGGGCCGGCACAAGCCGCCGGCGGGCGCGCCTGCGTGCAGCTCGGTGATGGTTCAGGCTTAGGCCGCGCAGCGACAGAGCGTCCAGGCCCGGCCCACTCCCCGGCCCCGGGCGCCGGTCGAGCCAAGCGCGCCGCGGGGGCGGCGGCGGCCCGGGCGCTGATGCAGCGGGCGCGCGCTGCGCGCAGCGGCAGAGCCTGGGGCCGCTGGACGCGTCGGCGCCGTCGTCGATGCTGAAGCTGCGCGGGCTGCCCTTCTCGGCGTCCGCGCAGGACATCGCCAACTGGTTCAACACCGGCGGCAACGGCATGTTCAACCTGTCGCAGGAGTCGTGCGCGCCCCGGCCTGCGCCGGTCTCATCATGGTTCCCTTCTAGGACGGCACGACGGAATGATTTGATAGTATTAAAAGAAGACCAGAACCTTTTCTTCCGGGTATTTTCCAGTTGCTAGCGTGGGTTGGGGCAGGCTCTATAAGGGAGGGCAGCGGCCTGCTCGGCCGCCTGCAGGCGTGACGCGCGCCGCGGCCACCATCCCCGCACTGCTTTTCAGGCGCAGGGGCGGCGGTGCTGCCCCGTCCTGCCGCGAGGTCAGCCAGGGCGGCACGAGCGTGCCCCGCTCAGGACAAGTGGTGCAGTCGTGAAGGTTTCAGCCTCGCCTCCGCTAACGCCCGCGGCCAGCCGCACGTGTGAGTGCGGCGCGCGCTTCTGTTGCCCCCCAGGCTAGGTTATGGTAGGGTTGAGCCCTTGAGGGCAGCACCCCCAGTGCGTGCCAGGCATCCGTGCAGGACGCATGCATGTGAGCGCGGCGCGCGCGTCGCGCGGAGGGCCCCGCCCTGCGGCCGTGCTGCCGGGCATCTTCAGGGCGCCCCGTCACATACCCTAACCCTCGCGGCTGACCAACCGCCGCGCGGCGCAGCGTGTACGTGCTCACCAACCCCAACGGCCGCTCCAACGGCCAGGCGTTCGTGGAGTTTCCCAACCCTGGCGACGCGGAGCACGCCATGTTCATGGACCGCCAGATGTTCGGCAACCGCTACGTGGAGGTGTGCGCGCCTGCACGCGGGGAGGCCGTGAATGGGAGAGGGGCTGCCCGCGAGGCCCGGGTGCCAGCGCGGCCGGGGGCGTGGCGCGCAGGTGCTGGATGGCAGCAACGCGCAGGCGCGGCGCTGCCTGCCACGCGGCCACCGCCCGTGCGTGCAGGGATGCGGGCCGTGCCTGCGCACCGGCGGCTGTGCTGCCTGCGGCCAAAACCCCGCAGGCAAGGAGGTGCCGCGTGCACCGCGCACGCGCTGACGCGCGTCGGCGCCGCGCGCGCGCGCAGCTCTTCATATCCAGCTCCGAGGAGATGCAGCGCGCGACCGGCGCCGCCACCAGCTACTACTGAGCCCGCGCCGCCTGCGACCGCGCCGGCTGCGGCGGCTCTGCGCCGAGGCTGCGCGCTCCAGGCGGGCTGGGGTGCGGTGGAGCGCCGCCGGCAGCCCGTGGCCGGGGGGGTGGGGGGGGGACTTAAGGGGTAAGGCAAAGGGGCTTCTCTGCAGGGATCAGGCCTGCAGGCATGCGAAGGCTGGGGCGTGTCGTGAAGACTGACTGGCACTTGCGCCCGGGGCTGGTCGCTGGTGCTGCAGGCACCAAGAGCGCCGCTGGGTGGAGCACGCCTGGCCCTGCTAGCGGGCCACAAGCCGGGCGCGCTCTAAAACTCTATCTTTGCCTGGGCTCTCTGGGCGACCGGGTGTGGACCACCCAGCGTGCGTGCGCCCGACTGCGCCTGCCTGCACAGCAGGCCGCGGCCACATCTCGATTCGGCCGGGCGTGCACAGCAGCAGAAGCAGGCCCCTGGGGCGCTGTACATGTGCCGGCCGCTGCGAAGCAAGCGTATAAGCCACAGTGCGCGGGGAAGCCGCAGGGAGCTTGCGCCCCGGCCAGGCCGGCGCGGCGCAGACAGCATCAAGCACCGCTGGTGCCAGCCGGGTGCTGCCAGCGAAATGGACCCACATGCTCGTGGGCCTGTGCCACATAACTGTCATCTGGCTAGTAAGAGCCTCCGACAATATGTTTGATGCTGCGGCGCCGACAGGGATGCGCTGGGGGTGTGTTAGAATGTGCGGGGGGCGGGGGACCGCTGCCAGCGCCGGGGCCGGCGGCGGCCGCCGCCGCCGCTTCGGGACGGCCTGCGCCATGCCCGTTGTAACTTTTCGAACTGCGTGTTCGGGTGCCGCGCTGTGCGCCAAACCCGGGATCTCTGGCTTGGCTGGGAGGTTTTTGGGCAACGCGACGCGCGCTGTCAGTCCGCAATAGTTGGAGTGCTCGGCGCCTCTGCACGGCGGCCGCCCCCCCTGCGGGGGCTGGCCTGCCATCAGCCTGTTACTGAAGCGCCTGCGGCGTGGCATAGTGAGGTTCCCTTCCATGTCTGTGTGCACTGCCTGCGCGAAGTACAGTCTCCCTGCTGGTTGGTCACCCGTTCAGATCGCCGCCCGCTGCTGGGCGCTGTCGCACAGCGCCGCCGGCCCCTCTGGCGTCTGGCGCCGCAGCTCTGGCCGCGCAGGGTGTGCCCTGGGCACACAAGGCTCAGCCGCTCAGGTGGGCTGCCATGGCCGCACCTGGCTGCTCCTGCGGGCAGGGCTTCGGCCGGCACCGATGCGGCGGCGCTGGTTTTGCTGCGCCCCGAGCCACCCGGGGAGGCGCCGGCGGGCACGCTGGGCGGAGACCCTCTTCTTTTCTGTGGCTGTGTAGGTAGGGTTTGTAGCATCGAGCGCGGGTTGCTCTGGACTGCGCCTCTTGAGCCCAAAGTGACAACGCATCAGGCGTGCCATCGGGGCAGGGGCCAGGGCCAAACCCCCGGTGCCTGCAAGCGGGCATGCTCGGCTCGGGCGTGCGTGTGCAGGTGCCGGGGCTGGGCGTATGTGGGTGCAAGGCCTTGTGCGGCAGGGCATCTGAGGGCGTGCAGCAGGTGTGGGCGGTTTGCGCTGCAAGAATTGGCATCGTTTTGCTGAGCCTCTACCAGTTGGTTTTATAGGCTGACCGCCCGCTCTGCATTTTCTTTCAAGTTTTTTAATTTCCGCCGCGCGTGCGGGCCGCGCTGCAGCGGTGGCGGTCCCGCGCGCGCTGGTAGAGCAAGCAGAATGTGCCATGCGCCGGGGGGGCACGCAGAGGTAGATGGCCGTCACATAGGTGGCGTCGCGAGGGGCTCTGCATCATGTGCAGGCGCATGGGGGCCGGCCGCGGCTGGGGGCTGCCCCCCGGCCGGCTTGCCTGCCTAGAAATGGGCTGGTGTTTCTGCAACCTCCTGGACAGGGGGGAGGAGGTGTTGGAGCACCGGCGCTGGGCCGTGGCGCCGTGGCGCGTTGTGGGTTGCATACGCTCGGGTGTCGGGCTGTCAGGTGCGCTGGGCGGTCGTTGCGGTTGCGGGGGGTGGTGGCTGGGCTTTGTTGCAATGACAATCTCAACATTGCGAGGCGCGTAGTGTGGCCAGCTTATCGATGTTGCAGCACAAAATGTGGGGCTACTGCACACCATGGTTAACACGGTGCAGCTTTTGCTGGGGCTTGTGCTTTGGGGCTGCCAACACCTCGTTGTATTCCGGACCTTTCATTCTGCACGATATGCATTGAGTCTGCATGAGGTTGCCCGTCGTCAAACAGGGTGGCGGGGGCGAGACGGCGAGGCGGGGCGCATCGGCTGCACGGGGCTCGATTTGCTTGATGCGCCGGCCCAGTGCATGTACTCCGTAGCTAGCTGTAAGATTTGGAGCACGGGGTCTCGCCGTTCCCATCCACGATCAAACTCCCTGGCAGCGCCAGCCTCGAGCCCGGACAACGTCAGTGTGCCCGACGCCGTCTGACGTGTGCCAAAGCTGGTGCATATGGAGCACTGTCCTGGTCACACGCCGCGTGCTGGCGTGGCACCAGGCCGCCTGGCCCTGCCCCCCGCATCGTGCCAGCCCTCAAAGGGTCATGCAAGGCGACTCCCGCCGCTGTCCGCCCATGCCTGCACCGCATGCCGTGCCTGTCGGCCCGGGCACGCCCGCCCACCCGCGTGCGCCGCGCTGCGCTCCCAGCACCCCGCTGCGCGCCGGACCGTCCGGGCCGCACCCAGCGCCGGGCGCGCTTCATCCCAGGGCCCCGCAACGATGACCCTGGCCGCTTGTGGCAACAAATGCAAAAGCGCGCGCGCGCGCTTCAGCAAACGCCCTGCTGGAGTCGCCCAGGGAGCCGGCGCCTGGACAGCATCGGCCGAGAGCTTGGCGAGCTCGCGCTGACAGAAAAGCCACAGTTATCCAGGCTCCGACGAGGACGTCCGCCAGCAGGCACGCCAGCCTGCCCGGCGCGGCGAGCGCAGCGGGCGCCAGAGCGCCCAGGTCCGCAGCGCCGCAGCGCCGCCGCAGCGTCGCGGCTCCGCCCACTGGCCACACCGGCCAAGCAAGAGCCGGCAGCCTGGCCTGAGCGCGCTGCACGGGCAGGGCGGCGCGCGCGGGTGCGCCTGCAGCAGCGGCGGCAGCAGCGCCGCGCCCGCCGCGAGCAGAGCCCAGCGCGCGCCGCGGCCGGCAGCGGCGCGCGGCGCGGCGCGCCCCCGCGCGCCAGGCTGGCGGCCGCGCAGGCTACAGGGGCGCCCGCGCTGACCGCCAGCAGCACCGCGCCCCGTGCGCTAGGCGGCGCTGCTCTCGCGCGCGCGCCGCCGCTTCTGGCTGCCAGCGGCCCTGCTGGTGAGGCCAGGCCTGGTGTGCATGGTCGTGGGGGGCGCGGGGCGGGGAGCCGGGGGCGCCTGGCCGTGCGCAGGGGCGCACGCGCCGCGGCCTGTGGCTGCCCAGCACATTCTGCCTGCTGGTGGCAGCCCAGGCCGCGCGGCGTGCCTCGCTGCAAGGCCTGCCTTGTGAGTGAAGGCTGGCGCTGGGCCCACTGTGGAGCAGGTAGGAGCTGAGGCGGAGAGGGGGGTTGTGCAGGAGGGGCGCGCACGCTGCGCAAGTCCAGGGGGACGGCGCTGGTGGGCCGACAATGCTCAGCTGCTGCACCACCACAGCGGAGTCGCGCACCACCTGGCCGCGCGCTCACGCGCTAGCGCCGTCTCTCGTCACCCCTGCCCCGCGCCACCCGCCCCGTGCCACCCGCTGGCTGGTCGCAGGCCCGGCTGAGCCAGGCGCCGGCGCCACGGCAGCAGACAGGCCTCCAGCCTTGCTCGCAGCGGCCCGTCCGCTGGCCGCAAGGCAGGCTGCACGCCCTGTCCCCAGACCTGCCAGTAGCCACGTGCTCGCGCGCTGGCCCGCTCGACCAGCTCTTCCAGAAAACGTCTCGTCTGTGTATGTGTCCGTAGGCGCGTCCTGCCGCACGTGCAGCACCTGGCGCGCCTGAGAGACGCCTCGCGCCCTGCTGCTGGCCGTGCGAGCGCGCCTCGCGCGCGAGCTGTCTGCGCCTTGCGCCAGTGCGGCGGGCCGGCGTGCTCGGAAATCCAGGCGCGCATGGTGGCACGCCGTGCCACGTGCAAGGCCAGGAAGTAGATCCAAAGCAAGCATTCCCAACTGCTTGCGCGGCCAGCAGCGAAAACCTAACTGTTTCTTATTCTCTGCCTTCTGAGAAGAGCCCATCTTCAGCTTCCATAGCTGTCTATGGCTGCTTCCACACTGCTTCCTCTGTCCTTTCCATTCACACAGGCTCTCTCACGGCCTGGGAACCCACCCGAGCGCCGGGTTGGGCTCGCGGCAGCGCACGGCGCACGGCGCACGGCCGCTGGCTGATGGCGGCCGCTGGCAATGTCGCGCCGTTCCTTCGCAAGACGCAAGCGCCCCGCCTGAACCGGCCTCGCCCTCCGCAGGGGGGGTCTCTGGTTCGCTTGCAGGCTCCCATGCATTGTACTGCGTGACAGCCGAAGCCTGCCGTTCCGGCCCGACTTCACGCTGATGATCGGGGGTTTGCCCTTGCCGGTTGGCTGGCGGACGTGCAGCGGTTGCCGCACCGTGCGTGCAGGTACGAGCTGATCGACGACAGCAGCACGGACCACCTCGTGTCCTGGAGCGCCAGCGGCAGCAGGTGCGCACCGCGCTTGCGCCGTGTGCTGGCGGCCTGCCTGCGCGCGCGCCGAACCTGCGTGCCCGAGCAGGCACTGCCCGGGCGGAAAGCGCACCATGCCCTGCACGGCCAACCGCTTGTGCGCGGGGCGCGGCAGCTTCGTGGTGTGGCGCCCCACCGAGTTCTCGCGCGAGGTGCTGCCCAAGTACTTCAAGCACAACAACTTCAGCAGCTTCGTCCGGCAGCTCAACACCTACGTGCGCGCCCGGCCCCTGACCCCGCCGGCCCTGCTGCCGCCCCGCTCGGGGCGGGCTGACACTGAGCGCGCCAGGGTGCCCAGCGTCACCCTGGGCGGGCGCGCTGACGCCGGGCGCTCGCGCGCGGCGCAGGGCTTCCGCAAGACCGACGCCGAGACGTGGGAGTTTGCCAACGAGGGCTTTGTGCGCGGCGCGCGCGACCAGCTGGGCAACATCCACCGCCGCAAGTCCACGCCCGCGGCCGCGGCGCAGCCCGGCGCGCTGGGCCTGGCGCAGCCGGACTCCGCCAGCGGCAGCGGGGGCGTCGACTCGTTTGGCGCGCGCGCGGCCGGCCTGGCCGGCCTGGGCGCCAAGGGCGGCGGCGGCGGCGGCGGCAACGCGGCCGCGGCGGCGGCCGCCGCCGCGTTCGGCTTCAACCCCTTTGGCGGGGCGGGCGGGCTGCCGATGATGGGCTACGGCGGCCTGCCGGCCGGGTTTGACGCGGGCGGGATGATGGGCGGCATGATGGGCATGGGCCAGGGCGGCATGGGCAACCCGTACGCCGGCGCGTTCGGCGGGCAGTTTGGCGGCTACGACGCGCAGGCGGCCGCGCGCTACGGGCGCATGATGGAGAACGTGCTCAGCGTGCAGGGGCCGCCCGGCGCGGCCGCCGCGATGCAGTTCCAGCAGCAGGTGGCCGCGCAGCAGGCGCAGGCGGCGCAGCAGCAGCAGGCCGCGCTCGTGCGGCAGGCGCAGGCGCTGCAGCAGGCGCGCACGCAGGAGCAGGCCGCCGCGTCGGGCGGCGCGCCGCCCGCGCGGCCGCCCGCCGACGCGGACGCGCCCGGCGCCGGCGAGGCGGCCGAGCCGACCGGCAGCCGCGACACAGACGACGCGGCGGCGCCGGCCGCGCCGGCGGCGCGCGAGGGCCCCGCCGCGTCGGCCGGCGCGGCGACGCCGAGCGCCGGCGGCACGCAGGAGGAGCACGGCGCGACGGCCGAGCAGCTGCGCCGCAGCGGCAGCCGCAACGAGCTGCGCGGGTCGGTGGGCGAGACCGGGGGCGGCAGCCGCGCGGGCGGCGGCAGCGCCTCGCGCGGCGGCGGCAGCACGCCGCGCCCGCAGGACAGCGGCGACGGCTACAAAAAGCGCAAGTTCGTGCGCGGCGACGGCGCGTCCGCGCAGCACGCCGCCTCCTGCGGCCGCACCGGCTCGCAGGAGGTCCTCATGTCGGACGGCGCGCGCCCCGCTCCGCGCGCCGGGCTGCGGGCCGGTCAGGGCTGCATCCCTCAGCAGGGTGCTTAGAGCGGCAGGGGCGGCAGCGCCTGTGTGCACAAAGCCGGCGCGCCAGGCAGACACGCCGCAAGCGCGCAGCTCTGCCCGTGCGGCGAACCACGCGCGGCCGGCAGGGGGGCATGCTGACGCCGCGCGCGCGCGCAGAGACCGCGGGCGACTCAGGCGGCAGCGGCATCGAGAGGGACCACGCGAGCGGCGGCGTGATCCGGCCGACCGCGCTGCCGCCCAGCCAGGTCACGCCGGCGATGATGCTGGAGTTCATGGCCAAGTTTGGCAGCATGCAGGCCATGGCCGCCAAGATCGAGCAGCTGGAGACCAAGGTGGCCGGCATGAAGCTGGTGCGCCCTACCCTACCCTACCCTACCCACCTAACCTACCCTGCCCTACATCTGAGCAGCTGGAGGCCAAGGTGGCCGGCTTCAAGCTTGTGCGCGCCGCGGCTCGCGCGCCCCCTCCCGCGGCTGCCCCATGCGCGCGCGGCAGCCAGGGCAGCGCCGCGGCCGGGCGTGCGCAGCCGCCGTGTGCCTGCACGCGTGCGCTGCTGGCGAGAGTCGGTGCATGGCCGTGTGAGCACGTCCTTCCGCGTGTACTGCATTTAAAAAAGGAGGATGTCTGTGCATGGCCGTGTGTGCAGGCCCTGTGCTGCGCGCGTGCGCGCGCGCCCTGCCTGCGCCCCCGCACACCGCCCACCGGCGCGCCCGCATACCGCGCGGCACCAACGCCCCGACACGGCTGCCTCCAAGGAGCCCCGCGGCGCGCAGGGGGCCGGCCCCGGCCGCGACCTGGAGCAGCGGCTCAAGGCGCAGGAGGACTGGAAGCAGAGCCAGGACCGCTCCGCGCGCACCGAGGCCGCATGGAAGCAGAACCAGGAGCTGTTCCGCATGCAGCAGCAGAGCAAGGCGCGCCCGCTGGTGATCGAGTTGTTTCTATCCAACCCTACCTTTGCGCTTCGAGCCTGTGCCGTGGGCGGCGGCGCATGCGCAGCCGCTGTGTGCCACCGCTCGTCAGCGTGGCGCGGCGGGCCGCCGGCCCGCTGCACATGTATCCATGGGTAGGACACTGACACCTGGTGGTCCGGCCGGCGGCGAGCGTGTGCATTCCGGAATGAGAGCGGCGTGGAGGCTGCGGTGCAGCCCGTCTCGTGCCTCCGCCCCAGTGCCTTGCGAGCCCTGGGCGTGCGCCGTGCATGCCAGCGGCCGGCGCCTGAGACAGCGTGTCCGCGTGCGCCCGGCGCAGAACCAGGAGGACGTGAACTGGCAGCGCCGGCAGGAGCAGCGCAACACGCAGGAGACCGCGTGGAAGCACCAGCAGGCGCGCCGGCGGCTCGGGCCGCCTGAGAACGCGGGCGCTGCAGGCTGCTGAACCTGTTTGAGGCTGCAAAGGCGCCCGGTGGCGCTGCGGGCGCAGGCTCGGCCAGTGCTCCCTGCCGCGGGCTCCCCGTTGACAAGGAGCGCTGTCTGAACTGAAAGCGATGGCCGTCCTGCTTGCTGAGGGCGCCCGGCCTAGTGCCTGCCGAAGCCGCCGCGCCGCTCTATGCCAAGTCGTGACCCGCTGACTCGTGCCCCGCGGCGCGCGCAGGAGCTGCGCGCGGGCATGGAGGCGTCCTGGAAGGAGCTGCAAGAGGCGCGCGCGACCGAGCTGGAGCAGAAGGCGCTGTCGGAGGACGCGCGGCGCGAGCTGGAGCTCAAGTGGAAGGCCGCGCAGGAGAACTTCAAGGCGCGCGCGCGGCGCCGCCTTGCAAGCAGTCCTTGCGCGTCTGCCGCCCGCCACGGCACATGCATGCGTCGCCGCGAGGTTGCTCGGCAGCGGCGGTCCAGCACAGAGCGCAGCGGTGCCGCTGGCCTGACGCGGTGCCGCGAGGTGTGAGATGCGCGGAGTGCATGGCAGCGCGGGCGGGGCTCCCAGCCGCGGCGCGCGGCGCGCGCGCCGGGCCGGGGGACCGCGGGCGCTGAGGCGGGGCGGGCTGCCGCGGGGGCGCGCGCAGGTGGAGCTGGAGGACAAGACGCGCAGGGAGCTGGGCTGGAAGGCCGCGCAGGAGAACCGCCTGGCCTGGCAGGAGAAGCTGAGCAACCAGCAGCACGAGCGCAACCGCGCGGTGGAGGGCAAGCTGCTGGAGCAGCAGCGCAAGAACAGCAGCGACGTGGCCACCAACACGCTGCTGGAGGCCCGCATGCGTGCGCGCCCGCGCCCTGCCCCGCGCGCCCGTGCCGGCCCGGCCTCCCCTGCGCCCGTGTCGGCCCGGCCTCCCTGCGCCAAGGGAACCAGGGCATTCCCTTGTGCCCATTCTGGCTCTCCAGTCCCTGCGCCTGTTTTGGCTCTCCCGTGCCTGCAAGCGCGGGCCGCTGCGCCCGACAAAGCGCTGGCACCAGGGGGTGCGCCTGGCCTGCGCGTGCGGCAGCGCGCTGCCGCTGCGGCTGCGGGCCGCCGTGGCCCGCTCCCTGTGCGGCATCCATGCGCAGC
>JAABUR0100006589.1_pt1 | contig 14109 bp, 8 predicted proteins | sample 5560091 | NCBI WGS metagenome assembly JAABUR01 (sample SAMN10711879, study PRJNA513375) | rock metagenome | isolation source: Antarctica rocks | place: Antarctica: Victoria Land, University Valley sud
ATCAGCCCCACGAGGCGCCGGAGCTGCTCGGCGAGGCGGTCTACGGCCTACCGGAGGCGCACCGAGACGAGATCCGTGGCGCAGACCTGGTGGCCGGACCTGGCTGTAACTCCACCGCCGCTCTGCTGGCGCTGCTGCCGCTGAGCGACGTGGCGCGCGACGTGGTGGTGGACATCAAGACCGGCGTATCGGGGGCGGGTAGGGAGGCCACGGCCGAGACCCACTACGTGTCGGCTACCGACAACGTGAACCCCTACAAGACCGAGGGACACCGCCACAGCGCCGAGCTGGAGCAGGAGCTGGCGGATGGGGTCCGGATCACGTTCGTACCGCACCTGATCCCGATGGACCAGGGGCTGCTGGCGAGCTGCTACGTGACCACGGAGCCCCAGCTGTCGAACCACGAGGCCCGTGGCCTCTTCGAGCGCGCCTACGCGGACGAGCCGTTCGTCGACCTGATCGACTCTCCCCCGCGCACCGCCGACGTGCGCGAGACCAACCGCTGCCGGATCTACGTGACCACCGCCGGGGACCGCGTGCTGGCCTTTGCGGCCATCGACAACCTCTGGAAGGGCGCCGCCGGCCAGGCCATGCAGGACCTCAACCTGATGCTCGGACTGCCCGAGACCGAGGGACTGGCATGAGCGGAGGCTTCTTCCGGTCGCGCTGGGTCGACGCACCCGAGCATGTGTCCGAGGCCGAGCCGGACGCCTTGCCCCTGGGCTTCCGCGCGGCGGGGGTGGCCGCAGGCATCAAGCCGAGGGGTCTCGACCTCGGACTGCTCGTGTCGGACATGCCGCACACCACCTCCGCGGCGCGGTTCACGACCAATGCCCGGGTGGGCGCGCCGGTGATGGTCTCCCGCCAGGCCGACCTCGGGGCCCTGCGGGCCGTGGTGGCCAACTCGGGCTGCTCGAACACGGGCGATGGCAAGCGGGGGCTCGACACCGCGACCGCCATGCAGGCCCGGGCGGCCGAGCGACTGGGCCTGGCGCCCGCCGAGGTGGGGGTGGCCTCGACCGGCGTTATCGGGCAGGAGCTGCCGCGCGACGTCGTGCTGGCGGGAATCGAAGCAGCCGTGAGCGAGCTGGGCGAGGGCGCAGCCGGCCTCGCGGAGGCCATCCTCACCACCGACGCGGCCCCCAAGCGCGCCTGCCTGGACGTCGATCTGCCCTCGGGCCGTGTGCGCCTGGCCGCCCAGGCCAAGGGCGTCGCGATGATCTCCCCGCGCTTCGCCACCATGTTCTGCTTCGTGCAGACCGACGCTCGTGTCGATGCGGACACCCTCGACCTGCTCACCGGCGTGTGCGTCAAGCGCTCCTTCGACCGCATCTCCGTGGACGGCCAGCTGTCCACCAGCGACACCGTCTTCGTGCTGGCCAACGGGCGCTCGGGGGTATCCGTGGAGCCTCAGACCGACGACGAGCTGCGCCTGGGCGAGGCGATGGACGTGCTGCTGCGCCAGCTGGCGGTGGAGATGGTCGCCGACGGAGAGGGTTGCGAGCGCGTAGGCAGGATCGTGGTGCGTGGGGCCGTGGAGACAGTCGAGCCTGTGGCGCGAGCGGTGGCGAACTCGCCCCTTGTCAAGACCGCCCTGCACGGGGGCGATCCCAACTTCGGCCGCATCCTGCAGGCGGCGGGAGCGGCTATGCCCCCCGGCAGCCACTTCGTGGTCGACCTGGAGATAGAGGGCCGCCAGGTGGTGTCCGCGGGGGACGCGGTCGACCTCGACGAGTCCGAGCAGCGCGACCTCGAGGAGGCGGTGCGTATGGGCGAGGTCGACTTCGCGCTCACGCTGCCGGGCGAGGGCGGCGAGGCGGAGGTCTTCTTCAGCGACCTCTCGGAGGCCTACGTGTCCTTCAACTCGAGGTACACGTCATGAGAGACGTCGCCACCCTCCTCGAGGCGCTGCCCTACATCCGCGACTTCCACGGCAAGACCGTGGTGATCAAGTACGGCGGCGCGGCTATGACCGACGACTCCCTGCGCGAGGAGTTCGCGCGTGACGTGGTGCTGCTCAAGTACGTGGGCATGAACCCCGTGGTGGTGCACGGCGGGGGGCCTGACATCACCCGCTACATGGAGCGGCTGGGGATGAAGGTGGAGTTCGTGGAGGGCCTGAGGGTGTCCGACAAGGCTACCGTCGAGGTGGCGAAGATGGTGCTGGTCGGCAAGCAGAACAAGGACATCGTGCTGCGCCTGGGCCGCCACGGCCAGCCCGCGGTGGGCCTTTGCGGCGACGACGGGATGCTCTTCACGGTGAAGAAGCAGCTCGGAGCCGACGACCGCGACATCGGCTTCGTGGGTGAGATCGAGCGCGTCGACGTTGACGTGCTCAACCACATCGCCCAGGACTACATCCCCGTGGTCGCGTCCGTGGGCGCCGACCACGAGGGCAACTCCTACAACGTGAACGCTGACACCGCGGCCGCGGCCGTCGCGGCCGCGCTGCGCGCCTACAAGGTGATCTTCCTCACCGACGTGGAGGGCTGGCTGGCGGATCCCTCCGACGCCGAGTCGCTGATCCGCCAGGGGACCTCCGAGGAGGTGCAGCGGGCTCTGCCCGCGGTCGGGGGCGGGATGCGGCCCAAGCTCGAGGCGTGCGTGCAGGCGCTGGGCGGCGGGGTGCGCAACGCGTACATCGTGGATGGGCGCAGGCCCCACTCGCTCTTGCTCGAGCTGTTCACCGACGAGGGCAGCGGCACCAAGCTGTGGCCATGACACTCGCGGAGCTTCAGTCGATGGAGGAGCGCGCGGTGATGGGCACCTACGCGCGCAACCCCGTGGAGTTCGTACGCGGGGAGGGCTGCCGGCTGTGGGATGCCGACGGCAACGAGTACCTCGACTTCCTGGCCGGCATCTCGGTGGCGCAGATCGGCCACTGCCATCCCGCGCTGGTCGAGGCCGTCACCGCCCAGGCCGGGCGGCTGATGCACGCGGGCAACCTGTTCTACACCGAGCCTTCGATCCGTCTGGCCGCGCGGCTGTCGGAGCTGTCGCTGGGCGGCAAGGCCTTCTTCACCAACTCGGGCGCCGAGGCCGTGGAATGCGCGCTCAAGCTCGCGCGCCGCCACAAGGCCGGCGGCGAGTTCGTCGTGCTGGAGGGTGGCTTTCACGGCCGCACGATGGGGGCTCTGTCGGCGACGCCCCAGGAGTCCAAGCAGGCGCCCTTCGCGCCGCTCGTACCCGGATTTCGCGCCGTGCCGCGCGAGGGGTCGCCGCTGGCGCTGGTGGACGCCGTCTCAGACCGTACCGCCGCCGTGCTGATCGAGCCGATCCAGGGCGAGAGCGGCATCCACCCCGTCAGCGCACAGATGCTGGCGGCGGCCCGGGATGCCTGCGAGGAGCACGGCGCGCTGCTGATCTTCGACGAGATCCAGTGCGGAATGGGCCGCACCGGAGACATGTGGGCGTGGGAGGAGTCGGGCGTGGCTCCCGACGTGATGACGGTGGCGAAGGGGCTCGGCGGCGGGCTGCCGATAGGTGCCTGCGTCGCCAGCCCCCGATACGCGGACACGCTGCAGCCCGGTGACCACGGCTCCACCTTCGCCGGCGGCCCCATGGTCGCCGCGGGGGCAAACGCCGTGCTCGACGTGGTCGGCGAGGAGGGCTTTCTCGCTGGTGTGGCCGATCGCGGCAGGGAGTTGGCCGAGGGCCTGCACGGCGCCGGCCTCGAAGTGCGCGGGCGAGGTCTGATGCTGGCCTTCGCGGCCGACGACGCCCCCGCTCTGGCACGACGGCTGTTGCTCGATCAGCGCCTGGTGGTCCACGCCACCGGGCCGGACACGATCCGGCTGCTGCCGCCGCTCACCGTGAGCGCCGCCGAGGTGGACGACGCCGTGGAACGGATCGGACGGGCCCTGCGCTGAGCAGGCCTACGACGAGCGGCCCTGCGCCGGCCCGCCAGGTCAGGACGAACGACAGGACGACCGGCCCCGGGGCCGGCCCCGGCCGCAGCAGCGCTGGCTAGCCGCCCGGCGATCCACGCCGCGCACGCTGTGAGCGCGAGGCAGGCAGACATCGTTCCCGATTCCGAGGGTTTCCCCGGCGAGGCGAGCGAACGCCCTTTGTCCACGGCCGGACCGCGGCGGACGCCGCGCCCCAACACCCAACCCGTAGCGCTGAGCGGCAGCGCAATGAGGAGCCCCATCCCCATCGAGAGAGCAAGCACGGTGGCGCCGATCTGAGTCCGAGCGCGGCCGTCAGCCCGACGGGGCCACGACGGGCATGGCGGAATCGTCGGTGGCCACCTCCACCCGGTTTCGTCCGGCGGCCTTGGCCCGGTACAGGGCGGCGTCGGCGCGCTTGAGGAATCCGGTCACGTCGTGCGCTTCGGAGCGGCCGAGCACCGCGACCCCCGCGCTGATCGTGACGACCGTGTGATCGGCGATCCCCGGGTGGGGGATGGCGAGGTCCTCCACGGCCCGCCGAAGCCGCTCGGCGGCCACGGCCGCGGTCTCCTCACCCTGCTCGGGCAGCACCACCAGCAGCTCTTCCCCGCCGTAGCGGTAGACGGAGTCGCCTCCACGGCTCGTGCTGGTGAGTGCGCCCGCGACAGCACGCAGGACGCGGTCGCCGGCGAGGTGGCCACACGTGTCGTTGTAGGCCTTGAAGACGTCCACGTCGCAGAGCACGACGGCGTAGCCGTAGCCGTAGCGCTCGGCGCAGTTTCCCAGGGTCTCGAGCTCCTCGTCGAGGCCCAGGCGGTTTCCCAGTCCGGTGAGCGCATCGGTGCGAGCATCTTCGTACAGCCCGGCGTTCAGCCGCTCGAGCTCGGCCTGCTGCTCGCCCAGCCGCCGGTGCAGATCGGTGACCCGCGCGGCGGCGATCAGCCGCATCTCGAGGTCCGAGCGGTCGAGCGGCTTGATCAGGTAGTCGTCGGCGCCGGCCTCCATCCCGGTGAGGATGTGCTCCTTGGCATCGAGCGACGTGAGCAGGATGAAGTACGTGTAGGGCCCACTCTTCTTCTCCCTGACGCGCCGGCACAGCTCGTCGCCGGACAGGACGGGCATCATCCAGTCGCTGATGATCACGTCGGCGCCGTGCTCTAGGAACAGCTCCCAGGCGTGCGCCCCGTCGCGGCCCGAGATCGACTCGTGACCGAGGGCCTTCAGCGCGGACTCGAGGAGGCGCCGCGAGAGGGCGTCGTCCTCGGCGATCAGGACCTTCATGCGCGAGCCACCAATTCGGCCTCGAGCGCTTGACTGACGTCTCTGAAGGAGGCCTCGAGCCTCGATACCAGGTCCGCGGCCGGACCCGTGTCGCCGGCTGACCCGAGCGCCTCGAGGTCGCGGCAGAGCCCGGTCATCCGACCGGCGCCGAGCGTCACGCTGCTGCCGCGCAGCGCGTGTGCGGCTTCGCGCAGGGCGTTGGCATCCGCTTGCTCGACCGCCTCTCGCAGCGAGAGCAGCTGAGGAGGGGTCTGTTCGAGGAAGAGCTCGATCAGGTCGCGCAGAAGATCGTCCTCGTCGTCGCTCATCTCGCCCAGCGCGAGCAGGACGGAGCGATCCACCGGGCCGCCGGCATCCGGGCCGTGCCCATTGCCATTTGCAAGGGTCGGGGTGAGAGCAGGGTGGTCGAGGCCGTCCAGGACGCGGCCGAGGGCGGCTTCCAGAGCGTCGGCCCGCAACGGCTTGCTCACGTAGTCGTCCATCCCGGCCGCGAGGCACTTCTCCCGGTCGCCCTCCATGGCGTGGGCGGTCATCGCGATGATCGGCGTGTGGCGACCGGCTCCCTCGCGGATGCGGATCTCGCCGGTGGCCGCGTAGCCGTCGAGCTCCGGCATCTGGCAGTCCATGAGCACCGCCGCGTAGGACCCGTCGAGCAGCCTCTCGACGGCCTGGCGCCCGTCGGAGACGATGTCGGCGCTGAAGCCCCGCTTCCTGAGCATCTGGGCGACCACCGCCTGGTTGACGGGGTTGTCCTCCGCCACAAGCACGTGCCCGCGCTCGGCTACCGGAGGCTGCTCTGAAACCATCTCGCCCACGGGAGGGCCGCCGTTGCCCACCGGGCATGCGGGGCGGGGCGCCTCGGACATCACCGTGGCGATCGCGTCGTGCAGGCGCGACTGCCTCACCGGCTTGGTGAGGTAACCGGCCGCTCCAGCCTCGACCGCGGCGGCCCGCTCCTCGCCCGAGGAGGTCAGGAGGAGCACGGGAAGGCTGCGCAGCGCTGGATCGGCCTTGATGGCCCTGGTCAGCTCGAGCCCGTCCATCCCCGGCATGTTGAAGTCGAGCAGCGCGATGTCATAGCGCTGGGCGCCCGCTACGGCCGAGCGCAGGGAACGAAGGCCCTGAGCCCCGCTCGAGGCGCTCTCGCACTCCATCGCCCACGACGCCAGTTGCTGTTCGAGGATCGAGCGGTTGGTGGGGTTGTCGTCCACCACCAGCACTCGCAGCCCGGCCAGGTCCAGGCGCGCGACCGGCGCGTTGCCGTTGCCCCGGACCGCATCGACCGGCAGCGTGAACCAGAAGGTGCTGCCCTTGCCGGGCTCGCTCTCGACCCCGAGGGTGCCCCCCATGATCTCGGTGAGCTGGCGCGCGATGGCCAGTCCGAGGCCGGTGCCGCCGTACTGGCGGGTGGTGGAGGCGTCGGCCTGAGAGAAGGACTGAAACAGGCGGTCGATCTGGTCCGGGTCGATTCCGATCCCGGTATCCGAGACCTCGACCCGGATCGTCGAACGCTCCCCGTCGACCTCCGTCTGGAGGACCCGCACCAGCACCTCGCCCTCCGCGGTGAACTTCACAGCGTTCGACACGAGGTTGGTCAGCACCTGCCGGACACGGCCCTGATCGGCGCGGATCACGGCCGGGACGTCGCTCTTGACCAGGGTGGCCAGCTCGAGGCCCTTCGGGTGCGCGCGCGCGGCAAGGAGGTCGCACACGTCCTCGACGGTCTCGCGGAGGTCGAACTCCGTCGGGTCGAGCTCCAGCTTGCCGGCCTCGATCTTCGAGAAGTCGAGGATGTCGTTTATCACCTCGAGCAGCGCCTCGCCGGAGGAGCGCACGGTCTCGGCGTGCTGGCGCTGCTCGAGGCTCAGAGGCGTGTCGAGCAGCAGCTCGGTCATTCCGATCACGCCGTTCATCGGAGTGCGGATCTCGTGGCTCATGTTGGCCAGGAACCGCGACTTCATCTGCGATGCCTCGAGTGCCTCGTCCCGGGCCAGCGCCAACTGCATCTCCGCGCGCTTGCGCACGATGAACTCGCCCGTGTAACCCCCGACCGTGGCCATCATCGTCAGCAGCTCCTCGTCGGGGGCCTGCCCCTCATGGCTGAAGAACTCCATCGCGCCCAGGAACTGGCCGTGGCTCAGGATCGGGAAGCAGAAGGCCGCGTGCAGGTCGAGCCGCTCGGCCAGCCCTGCCCGAACGAAGTCGTGCTCGCCGGCGATGTCGGAGATCCATTGAGGCGCCTTCGACTGCCAGGCGGCACCGGGCAGTCCGGCGCCGGGGCCGAAGGTGAGCTCGCGCCCCTCCCGCTCGAACTCCGCGGCGATCTCGGCGGAGGCCGCCCACTCACCGTGCAGGCGCAGCACATCCTCCGCCTCGTCGACGATCCACATCGCGCCGAGCGGCCAGCCGAGCGCCTGGCTGACGCCCCGCAGGATCTCGCTTGCCGCCTCCTCCAGGGTGGTCGACGGCGCCAGCGCGCGAGCAGCCGCGTGCTGGGCCGCGATCCGCCGCTCGGAGGCCCTTTGCTCGCTGACATCGCGAGCGACCACGACCGCCCCGGCCAGCTGCCTGTCGTCCTCGATCGGCGTGATCGTGTACTCGACGGGGAAGGAGGTGCCGTCCTTGCGCCAGAACACCTCGTCGGCGATGCGCCGAGCCTCGCCGTCGGCCAGCGTGCGGTGGATAGGAGACTCCTCGACGGGGTACGGAGCTCCGTCGGCGCGGGTGGGCTGGAGCGCGGCGTGCATGGGCCGGTCGAAGAGCTCCTCGACGGAGTGGCCCGTGAGACTGGCGATCACGGGGTTCGCAAAGGTCACGAGCCCCTCACGGTCGAGCATCAGGATGCCCTCGCCCGCGGAGTTCAGGATCAGCTCGTTGCGCCGGCCCAGCCGCTCGATCGAGCTGACCGCGGCCGCCAGCGCCAGCGCGGTGACCACCGTGACGCCGAGAAAGGTCTGGAGGGAGAGCAGATTCTGACCGACGTGGGCGCCCGCGTTTCCGAACGGACCCAGGCCGTTGACCGTGAAGAGCGCGGCGATCACGCACAGGGCCAGCGAGCCGACGGCGGCAGCCAGCGGCCCGGACCGCCACGCCAGCAAGAGCACGAACGGGACCGCGAGGGCCGGCGAAAAGACGCTGACCGATCCGCCGGCCGCCGGCTCCATCGAGAACACGAGGAGGGCGGAGACGGCGATGCCGGCGAGGAGAACCCCGCCCTCGGTGAGCTGGCGTGCCGTGGCCGGCGCGGGCGCTCGCGCCAGCGTCCCGGCGACCACCGGCGCAAGCGCGAGCATGCCGATCGCGTCGGCGGTCCACCACAGCAGCCAGGCATTTCCGAAGGAACCACCGAAGCTGATGCTCACGACCGCTGCTCCGATCAGGGCGGTCAGGCCGTTCGCCACCACGGCGCCGGCGAGGACGAGTGCGACGACGTGGCGGACCGAGGTCACCCTGAACGGCCGGCCGCCGGCCCACCCGACGAGCAGCGCTGCGAGCACCCCCTCGCAGGAGTCGGCCACGGCGATGCCGAGGCTGGTCAGGCCGCTTCCGGCCATCAGGTTGGCCGCGACGTCCGCTACGAAGGCGGCTGCCACGAACGCGGGCCAGCGGCGGCGGGCCGCGACCAGCAGCACGCCGAGATAGAGGCCGCTGGCGGGCCACACGGACGTGATGGCGTCCGGCTGGATGACGAACGCCAGCCCGCCTCGCGCCAGGGCGAAGTAGGCCAGGCCGAACATCGCCATCTGCACGGGCAGGAGGCGGACCGCCTTCTGGATCGGGTGCATGCTGGGCCCTGGTTCGACCGCGGAGGAGGACTTGACCATCACCTATGCTCCTTCGGCCGCGGGGAGGATGGGCTTGAGCCGGGCCGGTTGCGTCACAGACGGAGGGTCGGGCACCGCCTCCAGGCGGACGGGGCCTCGGCGCGGATTGTGCTCGGTCCGATCGACCCCCCTCGGTGAGCCGAGCAGGGAGGCGTGGTCGAGGGTCTCGAAGGCCTCCACAACCCCGGGGCCGAACTGGCGACCGCTCTGGCGGCTGATCTCGGCCACCGCCTCATCGACCGGCCACGCCTCCTTGTAGGGCCGGTCGTGGGTGAGCGCATCGAAGACGTCGGCCACCGCCACGATCCGCCCCGGGATCGGTATCTCCTCCTCCGCGAGCCCGAACGGATAGCCCGTGCCGTCCCAGCGCTCGTGGTGGGAGAGGGTGATCTGCTCGCCGAGGCGCAGGAGCGGGGACTGGCTGCGGGAGAGGATGCTCGCCCCGATGGTCACGTGGGTCTTCATGACCTCGAACTCCTCACTCGTGAGCTTTCCGGGCTTGAGGAGGATCTCGTCGGGGACGCCGATCTTGCCGACGTCGTGCAGCGGGGCGGCCAGGCGGACGAGGCGCACCGTCGGCGCGGGGAGGACCAGCGCCTCTGCGAGCAGTCCGGCGGTGTGTCCGACGCGCTGGGTGTGCTCCCCGGTGTCGTCGTCACGCCATTCGGCTGCCAGTGCCAGGCGCTCGAGTACCTCCAGCTCGGCTCGGTTCAGGTCGCCCGTACGTTCGCGCACGCGCCTCTCGAGATCCTCGTTGTGGCTCTGCAACTCCTGCTGGAGGAGGCGGGTCTTGATGAGGTTGCCCACCCTCAGGCGCACCTCGGTGGGGTCGAAGGGCTTGGTGATGAAGTCCCCGGCGCCCACCTCCAAGGCGCGGTGCTTGACCTCGAGGGACACGTCGGCGGTCAGCACCAGCACCGGGAGTGGAACCTCGGCCTCCATCCGCGACCGGAGCATCTCCATCACGGCGAAGCCATCGGGAGCCGGCATCTGGAGGTCGAGCAGCAGGATGTCGGGGTCGAGCTCCTCGCACAGCGCCACGGCCCGGGAGGAGTCGGTGGTGCTGGTCACCTTCGAGCATCCCCAGCGCGCGAGCAGGCTCTCCAAGAGCCGCACGTTGCCTTCGTGGTCGTCCACCACCAGCACCTTGGCCTGGCTCAGGGCCGCCGCCTCGTTCATGCGGTCCTCTCGACGCCGGCGCCGAGCTGCTCCTCGACCACCTCGAGGAAGTGCCGCACGTCGATCGGCTTGCTCAGGTACGCATCGGCCCCGGCCGCGATGAGGCGAGCCAGCTGGCCGTCGGTCGCGTCCGCGCTGATCACGACGACCGGCACCCGAGCGGTCCGCGGGTCCTCGCGCAGGGCCGCCAGCACGGCCTCTCCGGGCATGCCCGGGAGGTGGAGATCCAGCAGCACCAGGTCGGGCTGATGCTCGCGCGCCAGGTCGAGGCCGAGCTGGCCCTCCATCGCGGCGATCAGCTTCAGCTCAGGCCGCTTGTCGAGGATCTGCTCGACCAGCCGGTAGTTGGAGATGTTGTCCTCGATGTAGAGGACGCTGGCCGATCCTCCCCGGTTGCCCGAGATCAGCACGCCCTCGGCTCCGCCACGATCCGCTTCGGGTTTGCCCACGACCGTCGAAGCCTTCGGCAGCTCTACGGCGAACGTGGTTCCAGAGCCCACCTCGCTCTGCACCGTCAGCGTTCCTCCCATGGCCTCCACGAGCCGCTTCGAGAGCGCCAGGCCCAGGCCCGTGCCCTCCACGGGCGTGTGCTCTGCCCCGAGCCGCTCGAAGGGCGCGAAGAGCCTGTCCAGGCGGTCGGCCGGGATGCCGGGGCCGGTGTCGCTCACGGTGAGGCGAATGCGCTCGCCGGGGGCCTGCATGCAGGCGACATCGATGTCGCCCCCCTCGCGGTTGTACTTCACGGCGTTGGAGAGCAGGTTGAGAAGCACCTGCTTCAACCTCTGGTTGTCGGCTTGGACGTGGCGGTCGCCTGCGTCGGCGCAGGCCACCTTCAGCGGGAGTCCCCGTTCGGCGGCCAGCGGGCTCATCAAATCGGCCGACTCCGCCAGCAGAGGGCCCACCGGCACCGACTCGATCGACATGGCCATCTCGCCCGCCTCGATCCGCGAGATCTCGAGCAGCTCGTTGATCAAGTCGAGGAGATGGCGTCCGGCCTTCACGATCTGCTCCACGTCGTCCTGCTGGGAGGGCTCCAGCTCGTCCATCTGCAGCAGCTGCCCGAAGCCCAGGATGGCGTTCAGGGGGGTGCGCAGCTCGTGGCTCATTCGCGAGAGGAACTCGCTCTTGGCGCGGTTGGCCCGCTCGGCCTCGTCGCGGGACTCCTCGAGCGCTCTCTCCGTGCGACGGCGTTCGGTCACGTCGCGGATCACGGCGGAGGCGCCGATGATTGCGCCGGTGTGGTCTCGCAGAGGGGCGAGGCTGACCGATACGTCCACGGGCGTACCGTCCTTCCTGGCGAGGCGGGCCTCCTGCTGTTGAAGGCCACGGCCGGCGGCCACCTCCTCCAGCGTTCGCGCGGTCTCCGCTTCATCCTGCTCGCCCGGGGCCACGAGAACGGTGGCCGGACGGCCGACGATCTCCGCTGTCTGATATCCGAACAGGCGCTCGGCGCCGGGATTCCAGCTCGTCACGACCCCGTCGGGGGTCATGCTGAGTATCGCGTCGTCGGAGGACTCCACGATGGCGGCGAGGCGGCGCTGCCCGAAGGCAGCTTCCTCGCGCGCGGCGTCCGCCCGGTTGAGCGCCCGCGCCGTGAAGAGGATGACCGCCGTCAGCACGCTCACCAGCACCAGGGCGTAGAGGGCCACGCCCACCTCCCTGCCGTAGAGGCCGGACTCCTCCCCGTACAGCCGGACCCAGCCGATGACGGGAATGCCTATGAAGGCGGCCGGCAGGAGCCGGCGAGCCATCAGACCGCCAGCGGTGCGGGCGCAAAGCGTCTGGACCAGCGCTCGATCCGGGCGCGCGAACAGCATGCCGAGTGACAGGACGAGCGCCGTCAGGGCCGTGTGGAAGGCCATCGGGGAGAAGGGCCCGACGGTCGAGAGGCCCCTGATCCCGTAGATGTACCCGAGGATGGCGAAGAGGGACACCGCGCCGCTGGCCAGCGGAAGGGCCTGGCCCAGCCAACGCTGGGTGCGTGAGTCGCCCCTGGCCATCAGCAGGCCTGCTCCCAGCAGCACGAAGATGATCGCCGTCTGGGGAGCCAAACGGCCCGGGTTCACCGTCGCCGCTCCGCCGGGATCGTGGAACAGCAGCTCGTCGATGCCGAGGTTGGCTCCCAGCAGGTACTCGGCGAAGGAGATGGCGCCGATGGCGATGGTCAGCCATGCGCCGGCCACCGGCAGAAGGCGCCGACGCCCCGGAGCACCGGCGAGGGCCCTCAGCGCCAGCCCCATCGCCAGGAAGCCCAACGCCGTGTTGGCCTTCATGTCGATCAGGCCCGGGATGGGGCCCTTGAGGAAGTCGACCTCGAGCGCCCATCCGGCCAGGACGACCAGGCCGACGCCGGCAGCCGCGGTGCCGGCGGCCTTCGACAGGGCTCTGGCGCGCTCGGAAGACGCCGCCCAGGGAACCGAGGGGGTGGTTGAGCGCACAGGAACCCATCGGCGCGGACCGATGATCCGGACAGTCGGTCGAATGGACCAACGGGACCGCTCGGCGTGTCTGGACGTTGACCCGAGGCGCGAGCGCTCAGGCGATCAGGTTCCGGCGCATTCCCTCTGCGACGGCAGCGGCCTTGTTGGCGGCACCGAGCTTGGCGTAGATGCGCCGCAGGTGGGTCCGCACCGTCGCGGGGCTGAGGTACAGGACCTTGGCCGCTTCGTCGACCGAAGCCCCGTTCGCAGCGAGCTCCAGCACCTGGAGCTCACGGGGGGTCAGCGGGCCGGGCTCTATCCGGTGGCCCGAGCCGGCAAGAAACTCGGCGATCTGCGCCCCGACGTTAACCAGCGCCGGGAGAATCTCGTCCCCCGATGGAGCCGGACGTAGCTCGACCGCACCGGCGGTGCGTGCGTCGTCGGACACGATCGGAACCACGAGCACAGCCTCGGGCAGGGCGACCCCTTCGGGCGCGGCATTCTCGCGCTCCACCGCATGCGAGCTGAGCGCCCTGAGGACCGCATCGGAAGCAGTTCCCGCCGGGCCGTCCTCCGGGCCGGCCGCGGTGTCGAGGGCGGAGCTCCACCACGCCCGCCGGCGCGCCCCGGAGGCACCGGGCTCCGCGACCCAAATCGCCGCCGACGCGCAGTCCAACGTCCCTCCCACAACAGCAAGGGCCTCGTTCAGGGCATCTTTCGACCCGTGCGGTCGCCGTGAGCGCGCGTGACACCCGCAGCTGCAGCACGAAGTTGCGATCCAGGGCGCGGCGTTCTATCTCGCGCGCCGCGAGCTCTGCGAGCAACCGCATCACTCCGAGCTGGTCGTCGGTCGGGGCGTCTCCGTTGCGATGGCTCATGCAGCAGAAGGTGCCGTAGACCGAACCGTCGCTCAGGGAGATGGGGATGCCTATGTAGCTCCCGATCCCCGCTGCTTCGGTGACCTCCAGATCGGCCGTGACGTCGTGCGATCTCGCGTCAGGCACCACGTTGGGGAGGCAGTCGCTGATCACCCTGTTGCAGTAGCTCTCGCTCAGCGGAAAGGTCGCGCCTTCGGTGATCGGCCCGAAGGAGTGCACATCCCCATCGCCGAACAGGAACACCTCGCCACCATCGTGGAGGTGGGTCAGGAAGACGACGTCGATGTCCAGGTAGTCGCGCGCCGTCGCGAGGATGGAAGCGAGCGGAAACACCAACTCGGCGGCGGACCCGGCTCCCCCGGCGTCTTCGGAGGTTTGATCCATCACCCCGCCGTCGCTCATGGCATCCAGCATAGGGAGCCATCCGGCATGGTTGACCGTTCCCGCCTACGGCGCGTTCTGCGGACTCCGTGGACGGACCTCCTGTAGCGCTAGCCGGCGATCCACGCTGCGCACGCCGTGAGCGCTAGGCAGGCAAACACCGTTCCCACGATTCCGAGGGTCTCCCCGGCGAGGGCGAGCGAGCGCCCCTTGCTCACGGCCGGGTCCCGCCGGACGCCGCGCCCCAACGCCCAGC
>JAABUR0100006590.1_pt1 | contig 14107 bp, 13 predicted proteins | sample 5560091 | NCBI WGS metagenome assembly JAABUR01 (sample SAMN10711879, study PRJNA513375) | rock metagenome | isolation source: Antarctica rocks | place: Antarctica: Victoria Land, University Valley sud
GTCGGGTCGTCGGAAGCCATGCTCCAACTGTACTTGCGACCACCGACGCCTCGGCGGGGAACGCGTCCTCGCCCGGGGAGTAGCCGAGCACCTGAGTCGTGACCATCCCAGACTCCGAAGGGCCCGCCGATGCGCTTCCCAACGACTCCCGAGGGTCTCCGCCGACGGCGCCTCATCGTCATCGGCGGCGCGATCGCCCTCCTGCTGATCGTCTTCATCACCGACGTCGTGCTCGTCCACCGCGGCGCGTCGTCAAGCGGCGACAGCGTCGACACCAAGCCGAGCACCGGCACCACGACTACTGTCGAAACCAAGCCGACGCCAGTCGAGCTTCCGGCGCTGCGCGCGACCAGCGACCCGGAGACCTTCGCTCGCCAGGTTGCTGAGGCGGCCTTCGAGTGGGACACCGCCAGGCTCATCGGTCGCACCGATCACGTCGAGCAGCTCGTGGCCGTTGCCGACCCGACGGGTGAATCGACCCCCAGCCTGGTCTCCGACCTCGACAATTACCTGCCACCACCGGACGCCTGGGTCGAGCTCGCGCAGTACGAGACCCGCCAGTGGCTCTCCATCGACTCGGTCGCCACGCCGAACATGTGGGCCGAAGCCGAGACCCAAGCTGGCGACGAACTGCTGCCGGGCACGACGGCCTTCACGATCCATGGCACTCGGCACCGCTCCGGCATCTGGGAGGGCGAGCGCGTCGCCTCCGCGCACGAGGTGGCCTTCACCGTCTTCATCGTCTGCGGCCCGTCGTACCCCGAGTGCCACCTGCTCCGACTGTCGATGCTCGACAAGCCGTTGGACTGAGCGATGGCCAAGGTAGTCGGCATCGGCCTGGTCAGCCTCCTGTTCGCTCCTGCGACGTTGCTGCTCGGGATGGGCGCTCTGCTCAACCCGGCGGCTCAGGCGTCGTGCCTGCCGAGCACCTCGCCTGTCGCGGCAGTCGAGGCGACCGTGCTGGAGACCGCCCGGGTCGTCTTCCCGCTGCCAGCCGGGACGTGGGCGCGGACGAGTGGCTTCGGGATGCGCGTCCACCCGGTCACCGGCGAGTACAAGCTGCACACCGGCGTTGACTTCGCCGCTCCGAGCGGCACCCACATCCTCGCGGCAGCCGATGGTCGTGTGGCCTTCGCCGGCCCCGCCTCGGGTTACGGGCACCTCATCCTGATTGAGCACACCGTCGATGGGCAGCGAGTCGCGACCGGCTACGCGCACATGTACGCCGACGGCATCCACGTCGTTGCTGGCGACACCGTCGTCGCTGGTCAGTACATCGGCGACATCGGGAAGGACGGCCACGCCACCGGGCCGCACCTCCACTTCGAGGTCCGCCCGGGCGGAGCCGATGCTGCCCCCGTTGACCCAGAACCGTGGCTGACCTCGAACGGCGCGGCCAACGTCGAGACCAGCACCGCCGGGAGCGACGCGGGCTGCGGTAACACCGGTGGCCCGGCGACCTCCTACTCCGGCGACGACCCCAACCACCTCGTCGACGACCCGACCACCGATGGGCAGATCACCGAGCGCACCGCGAGTGTGCTCGCCCAGGTCCAGAAGAACTTCCCCGACTCGCGTTGGGCCTGCTGGTCGCCGCGCACAGGCCAACAGTCAGAGCATCCCCTCGGTCGTGCATGCGACGGCACTTTCGGCAACTCGATCGGCACGGCGGCCACCGGACCCGCGCTCGATTTCGGCTGGAAGGTCTGCAACTGGCTGAAGGCCAACGCCGAGACTCTCGGTGTCGAGTACCTCATCTGGCAGGGCCACATCTGGTCGGTTGCCCGCAACTCCGAAGGCTGGCGCCCGTACGACGGCGGAGGGATGCACGACCCCAACAGTGTGACCGGCGGCCACTACGACCACCTGCACTTCACGGTCGTCGGAATCTAACCGGCCGTCTCGGCGCGGCTATCGGGCCAGTCGGGCCATCAATGTCGGACCCCTACGAGAAGATCGTGTGGTGACTGAGCGTGCCGTGCCTTCCCGCCACATGTGGTTGCCGTCCGCGCTCCCCGTGCTTTTCGGTGAAGAGCTGAAGGTCTCAGATCCCTGGCCGGGCCTACTGGATGAAGTTGCAAAATTCGGAACGCTAGCGACCGAGCTCCGCGACGAGGCACTACGAGATGCAGAAGAACTTGAGGGCGTAGGCATCGAGCTGCTTCAAGCCGCTAGCGACTCGAGCATGTCTTCGCACGGAGAGGCCGATGACCTCCGCGCACCGATGCGCGTCGTCCTGATGGGACGGACGATGGCCGGGAAGTCTTCGCTTCTCTCGGCATTGTCTGGAGCACACTTCGACCGGATTGGTGACGGTCGCCAGCGCTTTTCGCGAGACGTCTTCGGGGCGACCACAACTGCGTCTGGCCGCATCCAGGTGGTGGACACGCCTGGCGTTGGGGCGCACCTTGGGGCAGACGACACTGAACTGGCCATCAAGTCCGCTCTTGATGCGGACCTCATCGTGTGGGTCAACAGCAACGACTCGATCCAACAGGAGACCGCGACTGCGCTCCGCCTTCTCGGGGTCATCGGCAAGCCAATCATCGTCGCTCTCAACTGTCGCCAGTCCCTCAAAGGCGTTGGCAGGTTGAACCTGCTGAGGTTCCCTGACCGGGTGTTCGGGAACAAGGAAGGCCTCGTCGATGAGATCAAGCGGCACATGGCAGCAGCTGGCGTTGAGCCGCTCGATGTTGTCTATGTGCACGCGCTTGCTGCCACCGAGGCGCTGGCGCATGCCGAGATTGATACGGAGCTGCTCGCCGCCAGCCGAGTCGATGACCTCACCAAAGCCCTGATCCGCGAACACGCCGCCCACAGTGAGAGTCGGCGGGCTCTTCGATTGGTCGACGGCCCGCGTCTCAAGGTCGAGGAAACCTCATTGGCGCTGATGAGTGGGGCGACAGCCCTCCGAGCACAAGCCGAGCGCGACAGGAGCATGACCAACGACGTACATGTGCGCCTGGCGCGGGTTCTGCGCACGGCCAACGAAGCGATGACCTCCGACATCGAAACAGCGATCGGGCGCCGACGCGACTGGCATCTCACGGTCACAGAGTTCGGAGAGTCGGTCACCTCGGCCTGGGAGAACGAGATCTCCGCCTTGCAGGCGGACCTGCACAAAACGCTGGAAAACAGACTTTCGAGGTTGGCAGCTGAGGTTGAATCGACGATCGCCGACACCGACGCTGAATGGGCGAGTGTCTCTTCAGACGCTTTCGCGCTGAGCGGCCTACGCGAGTTCGATGAGGTGTGGGGGAACCGGCTACTACGTGTGGGGATTGGCATAGGTGGAGCCATCGCCGGAGGGTGGGCTGGACTTCAGGCGGGTGCAGCCATTGGAGTGGCGATAGGTGCCGCTGGCGGTCCAGCAGCAGTCATCACCGGGGTGGTCGGCGGACTCGTCGGTCTTGGTGTCGGCGTGGCACTCAAGCCCCTGAAGGGCCTCGTCGACCGAGTCTTCTTAGGCAAAGACGGTGTATTGCAGAAGCGACGTACTGCGGTCGCGAAGCAAGTCGGGCCAATTCTCGACGACTTGACCCACGAATACGCGCAGGCCGTAGCTGCACAGCTCGACGCACTCCGCGACGGCCTCGCCAGTGAGCGCGCTCGAAGTGACGAGCGCTCTGCATCCCTCGATCAACTTTCATGCCAGTGGACTCAGCACAGCGAGAATCTGCGTGCGTTGATTCGAGAACTCGACAGAGAAACGACGTCGGCCCTATTGCGGATCGCGGGCCGGGAGCGGCTGGCTCGTTCCGTGAAGAGGGCGACACGTGTGCCAGGTGTCGGCATCCTCGCCGAGTTCGGAAATTCCGCGTTCTGGGAGGCTTGGCTCTACCCGCCAGACCTTGGAGAAAGGCTGTCGGGCGGAAAGGCACCGTTCGCTGGCGGCGACGCAGCAAGCGCTCTTTCGTACGCCCTCAGCCTCGTTGACGCCTCCGTGAGCCTCTTGAGGGCCGACTCAACGTCGGCCACCCTCCGCACTGACGCGGACATTCCCGCCGAGATCACCGAGACTTGGGCGGGTGCGTTGGCAGCCCACATCGGCAAGCACATCCACATCGAGACGACCAGAAGGACCCACAACGCATGACAGTGAACCTTTTCAAAGTGTCCTCCGCAGCCGCGAGGGAACTGGGCGAGGAGCTTCGCGACATCCTCGGCGCACTCGATCCTTCGGTTGCTCAACCCCTGCTCGATCGCCTCTCCGTCGAGGCCCACTCGACGCCGCTGCTGGTCTTCACCGGGCAATACAGCAGTGGGAAGTCGACGCTCATCGAGGCCCTCACCGACCGAGCCTTCAGCGTCGCCATCGGATCGGGTGTCACCACCGACGAGGTAGCCGAGTACGACTGGGACGGCGACGTCCAACTGGTCGACACCCCTGGCGTCCATGCGGGACGACCGCACCACAACGAGCGGGCCGAGCGGGCACTCCAATCAGCAGACCTCGTGCTCTTCGCGGCGACTGTTGAGCTTTTCGACGACGTTCTCGCCGCCCACCTCCGGGATGTACTGGGACGCCTCGGCAGGCTCGACAAACCCTCATCGTGATCACCAAGGCAGGCACGATGGAGGCAGCCCCGGGCGTGCGGGATGCAGCGATCAAGGAAGCGCTCGGCCCGTTCGATCAGGTTCCGTCGGTGGAGTGCGACGCTCAGTACTACCTCGACGGTCTTGACCTGGCGGACTCCGATCCTGCCGACTCAGCAACCTTCATCGAAGCATCTGGGTTGGCGGACGTCACGAGCCTCATCAGCCGCTTTGCCAGACAACAGGGAGACCTGGGGAGGCTGAGTCAGCCGTTGCAACTCCTTATTGCGCTCTCCCTCGAAACGTCGGCCGCCCTCGCAGAGGACCCCAAAGAACAGGCTGCGCTCACTGTCCTGGCCAGACAACGTTCAGCGCTCTCCAAGAAGCGAATCCATCTAAACAGTCTGCTGGAAGCCCGTGCGGTCCAGTTCCGAACGAACGCGGTGCGCGCCGCCACTCAGTTCGCCGACAGTATCGAGCGTGACGAGCAGAGCGGATCTGGAGCCCCCGCGGACACTGCGCTTGACGCGCACATAGCAGCCCTAAATGAGAGTCTCCGCACGGCGCTGGATCGGTTTGAGGATGCCGTGCGACAGGTGCTCGAAGTCCAATTCGATGACCTCGCCTCTGAAGTCTTGGAGATCGAAGCCACTCCCCACGGCCGAATCTCGCTCCAACTCGGCGAGCCAGACGCAGGCGGCTTCCAAGCAGGGCAAGTAGAAGTCCGACCAGATAGCGCTCCCCGCCCGGCGCCCCCTAGTTGGGCGGGCGACCTCTCCAAGTACCTCAAGCAGTTCCATAAGGTCTGGGGCGCCGGCGACGGCGTGAAGGCAGCGGCGGGCAGCAACGGGCACCAAGTCGTGCTCAAGGTAGGCCACGCATTCGGCAAGAAATTCAAGCCCTGGGAGGCGGTCCGAGCGGCGGACAGAATCGGAAAGTTCGCCAAAGTAGGCGGGGCGTTCATTGCCGTCGGGATGGAGGCTTACGGCGTCTTCGCAGATGAGCGAGCAGCAGTAAAGGCTGAGCAAGCACGCGCGGAACGCCGCCGCAGCATCACCCAAGAGATCCTTGCGCAGGCAGAAGACATCGTGGCTGACGCCCTCCGCATGGTCGGAGCCAGCTTGGACGAGATCTTCAAACCTGAGTTCCAGCGCATCGACGCACTGGCGAACGAGATTCGCGGCGCTCGCGCAGGTCGATCCGACCAGCGTGACCGACTGGACTCTGTCCGTCAGCGTGCTGAGTCGGCGTTGGCCGAACTGGCGAACGCTCCGGGCAACGACTGAACACTCGGCAGGTTCCTCGGGGCGGCTTGACCTGCACACCTCATGAGCATGGTTAGCCTCATCGCCGCATCCGTAGGCCCGGACTTTGGTGCGGTCGGCGGCTCCAGCCAGCTCCGCGCCATCGTCGGCGCACTACTGACGTACGGTCTGATCACCGCAGTTCTGATGGTCGTCATCTGCGCGGCGGCCTGGGCCCTCGGCTCTGCGCAAGGCAGTTGGCAGACCGCGAGCAAGGCCAAGACCGGACTCTTCGTCGCGCTTGGCGGGGCCGCCCTCACCGGCGGCGCGCTGGCGTGGGCAAACTGGCTTCTCGACTTGGGCGCGACCCTGTGATTTAGGTTGATCCCACGTAGAGCGGGGCTCCGCGGCACTTCACGGCCGCCATTGCCGGCCGGCAGATCTCGATGCGGTCTTCGAGTACCGGCAGCTTCTTCACCGGCTCGATATCGCCGCACCCAAGACGACATGTGTCACCCCTCAATCACCGTTCCCGGTGGAGCCGACGTCGCCGACCACGGCTTCTCTACCGCAGACCTGCGCTGCGAGCTATCCAAGCAGGTCGCAGTGGAGCCGTCGCGGGGATGAGCGATACCCACGGCCATCGGTCGCGGCGGGTGATCGGATCGATGCGAACACCTGAGCGACGAGGCAACCATGCCGCTCACTCAGGAGGAATCGTGATCCACCTTGGTCTACCCACGACGATCTCGTCCCTGCTCCCGCAGGACATCACGATCGGTCCCAACTCCAACGGCCTCCCTGGCATCGGCCAGTTGCGCAGCATCGTCGGCGCGTCCATGACGATCGGGCTCATCCTCGCCGTTCTCGCCTTGATCATCTCCGCGATCGTGTGGGCCCTCGGCGCGAACTCGTCCAACCCACACCTGGCAGGTCGCGGCAAGGTTGGCGTTCTGGTCGGGGTGGGTGCGGCCATCATCACCGGCGCCTCCGTCGCTCTCGTCAACTTCTTCTGGAACGTCGGCCAGTCGGTCTGACAACCGCTAGCGCGAGGAGAAGACGATGGTCGATGTTTGCGACGTACCCGTCATTTCTGGAGTCTGCGACGTCGCGGGCGACGCCGCCGGCGCACTGGTGTCGGCCCCCTTCGACTGGCTCGCCCAGGGGATGGGTCAGGCTGCTGGGTGGATGTTCGAGGCGGTGTGGAAGGTCTTCGACTCGACCACGATGGTCGATGTCACCAGCAGCCAGTACACGAAGGTCTACAACATCCTCTTCGGCGTCGCCGTCTTCGTCATGCTCGGCTTCTTCATGCTCCAAGTCATCGGCGGCATGATCAGGCGAGAACCTGCCGCGCTGTCCCGTGCGGCACTGGGGTTAGCGAAATCGATCCTCGGATCGTTCGTGGCCCTCGCGCTCCTCACCACCGCATTGGAGGTCGCCGACCAGCTCTGCATCGGCATCGTTCACGCAGCAGGCACCAATATGGAACAGATGGGCGGCCGGATCGCCCTGCTCGCCGGCGGACTTCTGACGCTCAACATCGCAGCACCCGGCGCTGGTGCGATCATCACGATCTTTATCGCCGGCCTCGCCATCGGCGCGGCCGTGATCGTATGGATCAGCCTGCTCACCCGCAAGGCCCTCCTGCTCATCGCGATCGTCTTCGCACCCATCGCCCTTGCAGGGTCGAGCTGGGACCACACCCGAGGATGGTTGGGCAAGTGGGCGACCTTCGTCATCGCGCTCATCTTGTCCAAGGTTGTCCTCGTCGTGATCTTCCTGCTCGCCACCGCCCAGGTGTCAGCGCCGATTGACGGCGATCTTCAATCGGTGAGCGACCCGATTGCGGGTGTCGTGCTCATGCTCATGGCTGGGTTCGCGCCGTACCTGACCTACAAGGCGATCAGCTTCATGGGCTTCGACATGTACCACGCGATGTCAGCCGAACAGGAAGCCAAGTCGGCTCTCAACCGGCCGCTGCCGATCCCCATGAGTCGACGCCCCGGCGCGGAGCCGAGCAAGGTCCTCGACGGCGGCTCGAACGGCGGCAGTGCAGGCTCAGGTGGAGATACGGCTCCAACGCCAGCGCCGACCTCGGGCTCGGGATCCGGTGGAGGTTCGCCGGCTGGCGGATCAGTGGGCGCGTCTTCAGGAGGAGGCGGCGCTGGCGCGGGTGGAGCGGCTGCCGGTGGTGTCGCCGCCGGTCTCGTCGTTGCCAAGGAGGCTGCAACCGCCGGCGTGCGGACCGGTCACGCAGTCGGTGCCGCTGCCTCTCAACAGACCGACGCCGCGAACCAGGTGGCACCATCCGCGGGTGCACCCGTGCCACCCCACGTCGCCGACTCCGTCCCCGCCCACTCCACCGGCAAGGGGGGCTAACCGATGAGTACAAACGGATCAGGGAATGGCTACGAGCTGGCGCCCGTGAAGTTCTCGCGCCTCACCCGACGCGGGGTCCTGCTCGGCCTGTCTGGGTCGCAACTCGTCGTCGTCAGCTTCGGCGCGATCGTGGTGGTCTTCGCGTTGTACTTCGGCGGCGGCCAATCGCTCATGTACGTCGTACCGATCCTGCTGCTCTGCGCGGCACTGGCCTGGGTTGGTGTCGGCGGTCGCAAACTCGTGGAGTGGCTGCCGGTCGTCACGCGCTGGGCCTGGCGCTCGACCGGAGGCCAGCTCCTCTTCCGCCGTCGAGTGGTGAAGCCTCGTCCCGCCGGGACACTCGCGCTGCCCGGTGATGCCGCGCGTCTGCGTCAGTGGCTCGACCCTGAGAGCGGAGCGGTGATGGTTCACGATCCGCATCAGGCGACCTTGACAGCGATCGTGGGCGTTACCCATCCGGCGTTCATCTTGCTCGACCCGCTTGAACAGCAGCGGCGCATTACGAGCTGGGGCCGCGTGCTCGCGATCGCTTGCCGGTCGGGACGGATCGCCTCGGTTCAGGTGATGGAGCGGACCCTGCCCGATTCGGGCAAGGGACTCTCGCAATGGTGGTCCCAGCACGGTCGACAAGACGGGTCCTGGACGTCGACGACGTACGGCGAGTTGATCGACCGCGCTGGCCCCGCCGGCGAACGGCACGCGAGCACCGTCTCGGTGACCCTCGACCTCAAGGCCGCCTCCAGAGCAATCCGAGCAGCGGGTGGCGGGAACCGAGGAGCAGCGTCCGTGCTCCGGCAGGAAATGTCGACGATGACTGCGGCGCTCCGGGCCGCAGACCTCTCACCATCCGGCTGGCTGGAGCCGGGCGATCTGGCCGTGATTTTGCGCTCGGCGTACGACCCGATCGTCGCGGGTGCGCTTGAGCGCCACGGCGATCTCGGCCGCGACCTCGCCACCGCGGGGCCAGTCGCAGTCTCGGAGAGCTGGTCGAGTGTGCGCAGCGACTCAGCCCATCACTGTGTGTTATGGATCAGCGAGTGGCCACGATCCCTCGTCTACCCAGGCTTCCTAGCACCGGTCCTACTCTCCTCCGGCGTGCGTCGCACGTTCTCCCTGCTATTCACTCCGATGCGCACCGACCAAGCAGCACGAGACATCCGCAAGAAGAAGACCGAATACATCTCCGACGCAACCCAGCGCCAGCGAATCGGACAGATCGAGGACGCCCAGCAGTCCGCCGAATACAACGACGTCCTTCAGCAAGAAGCGGACCTCACCGCAGGACACGGAATCCTCCGCGCCACCGGACTCATCGCCGTCAGCGCCCCAGACCCTGAGGAGCTGGAGCGTGCCGTCGCCGACATTGAACAGGCGGCGATCCAAGCCTCTTGCGAGACCCGCCGCCTGTGGGGCCAGCAGGCCCAAGCATTCGCGGCTGCGGCTCTGCCACTCTGTCGAGCGGTGTGAACCGACGTTGGCACGGCGGTGCCCCGAGGCATCGGTAGCGCCGATTGAGCGAATCTCAGATTCCATGTCGGACCTTCTCGTTAGGCTTGCGGCGTGCCGCACAATGTCCCATCGCCACCTCCGTCGTCGATGCCGTCGTCGATGCCGTCGTCGACGCAGGGCTGGGTGTCGCCGCCGCCACCTTCAATGCCCCCTCCGGTTCCCGGCACGGGCCTCAACAGCCACCTCCAGCCCGGCGCACCGGCTCCGATGGCCGCATTCGGCCCTGGCGTAGCTCTGGTCGAGGACAAGTCACTCGCTGTCACATACCTGCTCTGGTTCTTCCTTGGGTGGATCGGGGTTCATCACTTCTACCTGGGCAAGGTTGGAAGAGGGATTGGCTATCTCCTGACATTCGCCTGGTTCACGTTGGGCTGGTGGGTCGACCTCTTCACGCTCCCTGCCCAGGTCAAGCGCATCAACTTTGAGCGTCGTGCAGGCCTGCGATGAGTCACTTCGCCGCACGAGGAAAGGCACGGCATGCCGGGTAAGAAGTGGGACTACTACAAGGTGGCCAGAGGTACACCCCTAACCCAGTCCAGGAAGTCCGCCGGTGCCTTCCGCGGGCTGGTGCATGGCGCGAAGGGCGTCAAGAAACAGGCCGAGTTCTTCAAGGTGGACAAGAAGCGGTCCATCCTTGGCACGCTGTTTGCCTTCGCGACCAAGTGTCTGCTCGTGGTTGTCGCTGTAGGCGCGGTCATCGCAGTTGGCGCTGTACTCGTCAAAGCCATCGCCAACGGTGTCGCTGCGGGTCTCGCCGACGTCGGAGAAGCCATCTCGGCTGCTTCCGAGTACGTGGTCATTGGCGCAGGCGCGGCAGCCCTGATTGCCATCACCGCTGTTGGAATCAAGATCGCGCGATCCGTCGCACGAGGACGGACGCAAGCATCCGAGCGGGCAGAAGCTCGCCGTGCGGCCGCGGCGGAAGCGAGTTCACACTTCCAGCAAGCCCAGGTGAAGCAGGCGGCTTCCGGACAGCAGTCGACGTGGGCACACCATGTCGCACCGGTCACCCATGTGCCGGCCACACCCGCTGACTGGTACCCCGACCCTTCGACCGCAGCGCAGTTCCGTTACTGGAATGGGGCGGCGTGGACCGACCACGCAAGGCCGCGGCACGCCGCCGCGGCAACGCCGGCGGGGTGGTACCCGGCCCCCTCGGACGCGTCCCAACTGCGATACTGGAACGGCACCATGTGGACTGACCATTTCGCGCCGAGAAGCGGTGCGTGGCCCGCTGTACAGCCAGCGACGATGCCCTGGTCCGATGCGGGCCGCGTCCCAACTGGCGGCGAAGCGCGGATCTCGATGAGCAGCGCCGAATGGCAGAACCACGTCCGTGCGTGGATGGCTGCCGGAGCCATAGAGCGAGAGCTGTGGCGCCGGCTGTCCAACGCTCAGATCAGCGACGCGGATCAACTCACCCTGGAAGCTCAGCGACGAATGGAGCAACTCACTGCTGAGCAGGGCGCGCAGCGAGTCAGACTGATGCTTGAGGCCAACCCTGGCTTGGGTGACGAACTGGGACTCTCCGAGTTCCTGACGTACTTCCTAAAGAACCTCGCTCCACTGGATCGGAATGAACCCGTGAGCATCGACCGCGCCGGCGAGCGACGGCGCACGCAGTAGCGCAGTGGCCTAGCGACGCCGCGCCTGACGGGAGTACTAGGCACACCTCCTTCTCGACCAAATCGAGGAGGAGGCTCCGATGCCCACGTTCGACAACCCGGCGGCTGACGCCGACGAAGTACAGACCGCGCTGCGCGTGCTGGCGCACGCGACCAGATCCATCGACGACCCGCGCCAGATCTACTCGGTGCTCGGTTCGCTCACCTCAGCGGTTGCGTCGCTGAGCCAGTCGCTTCACCAACTCGCTTCGTTCCACGACGCTGCGTCGCAGAGGTCGGCGTGGGTGTTCAGCGACTCGCGGACCGGGCGCGCTTCGGCGTACAAGGTGTCGTGGGAGCTCCACCGCTCCGCTGAGATCCTGCACCAAGTCTCCGAGTCGATCGGACACGCCCACAGCGCCGAAGCAACGATCAGCTACGACCATCGCGACTTTCCCGCACTGACGGACGCTCCTCGCCGCATCGCCGATCGCGGGCTGGGGCTATGACGGGCTGGAACGAGGGCCGGCTCCACAGCGCCGTTTTGCTCTCACCGCGAGGGGAGAGGCGTCGTGACCGGCGCACACGTAGGTCCGCAGCGAAGGCGCTCCTTGCCGATGACCGCGACGCCCGCAAGGCCAAGGCACGGGCGAAGGCGGCCGAGCTGGCTGCCGAGAGACGTGCGACCGTGGTGTTGCCGCTTGCGGGCGAACCGGGACCGGCTGCACTCCGCACGCCGGGTCGGCTCCGTCTCCCGCGGCATCAAGACACTTCGGCGACGCTGGCGGGGGCATACCCGTTCCTCGCCGAGGGTGGGCTTGGAAGCGATGGCGTCTTCGTCGGCCAAGACCTCTACAGCGGCAGTTCCTTCGTCTACGACCCCTGGGTGCTGTTCTCCCGCGGCCTGATCACCGCGCCGAACCTTGTTCTCGCCGGGATCGTCGGCTCGGGCAAGTCGGCATTGGCGAAGAGCCTCTACACGCGCTCCATCCCCTTCGGTCGTCGCGTCTACGTGCCGGGTGACCCCAAAGGCGAGCACACCGCCGTGGCCGAGGCAGTCGGCGGCAAGGCGATCGCCCTCGGGCACGGCATGCCCAACCGGCTCAACCCACTCGACGAGGGGCTTCGACCTGCCGGACTCGATGACGTGCAGTGGGCGGCGCAAGTGACATCGAGACGCCGCGACCTTGTCGGCGCCCTGGCCGAGACGGTGCTCGATCGCCGCCTCACTCCACTGGAGCACACCGCAATCGACGTCGCCCTCGCCGACACCATTCGCACCTCAGAGGTGCCGGTGCTCCCGATGGTGGTCGAGCGACTCCTCGGACCGGAACTCGCCACGGACGCCGACGGGAGGCTGGCAGAGGACGGTCGCTTGGTCGGCCACGCACTACGTCGCCTCGTCGCCGGCGATCTCGCTGGCCTCTTCGATGGCCCGAGCACCGTGCGCTTCGACCCCAGTCTGCCGATGATCTCCCTCGACCTCTCCCGGGTCACCGAGAACGCAACGCTGATCTCGGTGCTGATGACGTGTGCGTCGGCGTGGATGGAGTCCGCACTCCTCGATCCCGCCGGCGGTCAGCGGTGGGTCATCTACGACGAAGCCTGGCGGCTGATGTCGCACCCCGCGCTGCTACGTCGCATGGACGCGCACTGGCGGCTGGCGCGTCATTACGGGATCGCAAACATGCTGATCTTCCACAAGATCTCTGATCTCGACAACGTTGGCGACCAGGGCTCGGCGATGCGGGCCCTTGCCTCGTCATTGCTCGCCAACGCCGAGACGCGGGTGGTCTATCGGCAGGAGTCCGACCAGCTCGGCAGCACCGCTGCTGCCCTCGGCCTGACCGGAACCGAGCAGTCGCTCCTGCCGACCTTGGGCACTGGTCAGGGCCTGTGGCGGATCAAGGACAGGTCCTTTGTCGTGCAGCACCAACTCCACCCCGCCGAGCTTCAGCTCTTTGACACCACCGGTCGCATGAACGGGGCCCAGCCGCACACCTGACCACTGACGAGATGACCCCAGGAGGTGACGTCAGATGAGATCCCAGACCCGAGACTTGGCAGCGCGCGAGGCGATGCTCGAAGCGCTCCAGCAGCAACTCACTGCCTCGGTGAGCGCGCTGGTGACCGGCGAGGACTGGAAGCGCGCCTTGGAGTTCGCGGCACGGTTCCGCTCGCGGTCCTTCAACAACACGACGCTGATCTACGTCCAGCACTACAACGCCTTCCAGCAAGGCCGCGTGCCCGAGCCGACGCCGACGTACGTCGCCGGCTTCAGGCAATGGCTCAGCCTGAACCGGCACGTCATGAAGGGCCAGTCCGGGTACGCGATCCTCGCCCCGGTCACCGCACGGTTCGCCTCCTCGATACCAGCAAACTCCGAGTCGTGGCGACGGCTTGGGCGCGGCGAGGAACCGCAGTTCGGTGAGGCCGTCCGGTCGAAGCTCGTCGGGCTCAAGCCTGCTCACGTGTGGGACATCTCCCAGACTGACGGCGACCCTATCCCTGCTCCAGGGCCAGGCACCCGAGGGTCTGTGGGATGGGCTGGCCGATCAGATCACCGCGCACGGGTTCGGGCTACGCCTCGTCTCGAACGCCGCGTCGATCGGCGGCGCCAACGGGCTCACCGACTATCTGACCCGTGAGGTGTCGGTGCGTATGGACATGGACGACGCCGCCCAGGTCAAGACGCTCGCGCACGAGTTGGGTCACGTCATCCTCCACGGACCCGACAATGCCGATGCCGCGATGCACCGAGGAGTCGCCGAAGTGGAAGCGGAATCGGTCGCGCTGATGGTGGCCGCAGCACACGGGCTCGACACCACGTCA
>JAABUR0100006592.1_pt1 | contig 14103 bp, 10 predicted proteins | sample 5560091 | NCBI WGS metagenome assembly JAABUR01 (sample SAMN10711879, study PRJNA513375) | rock metagenome | isolation source: Antarctica rocks | place: Antarctica: Victoria Land, University Valley sud
CTCCAGGGGGCTTCGGGGGAACCGCTTGGTCCTGAGACCGCCTCCTGCCCCCTGCCCCGGGCACCGGTGAGCCGACGCCGCTGAAGCGGCTGAGCGATCCGGTGAGCCGGGGCAGGGTTGGGGATGGGGTCTCTGGCTCCGCGACCAGGCCGTTCCCTCGTGATCCGCTCTACACCGCGGCCTCGGGGTCGCGGCCGGTCCGGTCGTCGAGCCAGGCCACCATTTCCGCGATGACCTCGTCGCCGTTGGGCTCGTTGAAGGTCTCGTGGAGCAGTTCCGGCCACGGCCGCGCCGTCAGGTCGGCGCTGCCGGCGCACTCGGCCAGCGTCCGGGAGCCGGCCGGGTCGACGACGGTGTCGGCCTCACCGTAGAACAGCAGCAGTGGCAGCGTGATCCGGTCCAGCCGGGCGCGTGCGTCGCGGGCGGCCGCCGCGATCTGGTGGGCCATCTGGATGCTCGTCGGTCCGTGGTTGACGAGCGGATCCGCGGCCCAGCGGCGGCCAATCTCAGGGTCGCTGCTCAGCCCGCCGTCGCTTCGCCGCACGGGCAGGGTCGGCGCGACGCGGGCCAGCAGGCCAGTCGCCCATAGCGCCGGACCGGAGAGATCGGTCGTCAGCTGGAGCGCCGGCGAACTCAGGATCAGGCCAGCCAGCGCCGCCTGGTCCGGTAGCCCCAGCACGTAGCGCGTCGCGATCAGGCCGCCCATCGAGTGGCCGAACAGGAACGGCGGTCGCGGCCGCTCGCTCCGCCGGGCGGCGACCTCCCGCGCCAGCGTGACGGCCAGGTCGAGATCGGCGACGAAGTCGTCGAACCGGGCGATCCGGAAGCGGACACCCTCGCTCCGGCCGTGGCCGCGGTGATCGAGGGCCACGACGGTGTAGCCGTGGCCGGTCAGCGCAGTGATGATGTGGCCGTAGCGGCCGGCGTGCTCGCTGAGGCCGTGGGCCAGGACGACCGTTCCCCGATCAGGCAGGTCCGACGGGACCGGGTGCCAGATGCCCGACCAGAGCCGGTGGCCCCGTGATCCGTCGAGCATCCGGGTCTCGTTCGCGGCCGGCGGCGGGTCGAGCCGATCGCGCTTGGGGCCGACGGGGGAGGTCGCGTCACTCATCGTCGTCCCTTCCGACCCTGTCTCGTCCTGTCATCACCATGGTGAGGACCCACCGAGCGTCAGCCGCAGGATCAGGACGACCACCGCCAGCAGCGCGAGGCCGCCGGTGATAAAGACAACCGTCCGCAATCGGTCCCGGAACTCCGTTGGGGCCGTCGCCCGCGAGTCCCAGGCCAGCCAGGCCGAGGCGGTCAGCGCGACGACGGCGATGCCGAGGGCGAGGTCGATGCTGTAGAGCAGGCCGACGAAGGGCGCGACCAGGATCGAGGCGCTGAGCAGGCAGCCCGGCAGCCGGTTGCGGACCCGTGCGACGGCCTCCGGGTTGAGCCGGGCCGGCTCGATCCCATCCGGAATGCCGCGCCGTTCCCGCACCCGGCGCCGCGCCGCGATCCGTTCGTCCCGCCGTGTCACGTGTCAGGAGCTCCAATCAGCCGGACGTTCGGTTCCAGAGTCGATTGACCACCACCGAGGGTCCTCGCCTTGCCCTCCCAAAGGTGGTGTAGTTCCGGCATAGAGGTGCTCCGAAAGCAAACTGTCTCCGGCTCCAATACCGAAACAATACCCAGTAGGAGCTGAACACCAAGCCCACCAACTCCTAGCATCTTGTGACACAACCATGGTAATAGTAGATGGGTTGATATAGGGAGTACCCAAAACGGAACCACCAAGGTGAAGCTTCTGTTTAGACGTCTGGTACAAACCAGTCCTCTTGAAATGCATCTGCTGTTGAAAGTATAAATTTCTCAAACTATCCCTGGTGACGGCAAAGCCACGCCTATCCCTTCGTCGGCCATATTCATCGACCTCAGAGCTCCCCTTCCACCGGTCTTCCTCCTCTCTTCTCTTTCGTTCAACTAATTCCTTAGTCATATGTTGAGCCCATTCCAATACAGAGAACAGTAGAGCAAACACCTTAGCCGAGTTGATTTTTGTATCGTACTCCAACTCCCTACCATGTAGTATTCCATGGCGACTGAGCGAACCCGTTGACCCGCTCTCCTTAGCGTCCTCGACAAAGAATCGGCGAAGCGAAGCCAGCCCCTCATCCATCCCTGCCATCGTAGCTTCGTCGGTAAAGCGACTATGCGAGGTCTTTTTCGAGAAGAAGTTCAATTTATTCTCTGTAGCGTCTTGGACTATTCCATCAATTTGAGCCAAGACGATAGGGACTGAAGCTACGTACTGACTATTGAAGTGAAAGTCTAAAGCAGCTGCCAGTAGCTTCCATCGCGCTCGCGATATATCCTGAAGCGGCGGCCATCCAGCTCCTAGAGTCTTCACTGTGTTCAAGCCAATCTGATACTGTACGACTTGATCCCACCCTTCAAGGAAGGCTCTTTCTGCCGCTTCAATGTCTGCAGTAGCGCGATACACTTCCAAGCTAGATCGAACAGCAGAGCTTGGCATTATTCCGCTCGGAGCCCACCCATTCGATGCTAAAATAGTGAACATGTATATTGTCTCATCAACTATCTCTTGCTGCTGACGGATTAGTCCTTGAAGATAGTTTCGGTCAATGCCAGCCGTGGTCAAAAGCGGACTTAACCACTTCACCTGACTCAACCATCCGAATACTCGCACCATGTCATTGTGTGCCGGACCTAAGCCCATTCTCCTCATAAAGTCATCTGTAATCTGCTGATCATCGCGAGCCATAGGTACTTCCTTCCGTTGGAGTTGCGGGTTCGTTCACCGCTGCGTCTCGCCCAGCAGCGTCGCGATCAGGATCGTCGTCGTCCACAGGTACAGGTCGTCGTGGTCGCGGGTCGGGTCCAGCTCGACGACGTCGGCCGAGACGAGGGGCAGGTCGGCGTCCCGGATCAGGCGGAGGACGCGGGCCGCCTCCCGGCTGGTCAGGCCTCCGGGGCAGATCGTCCCCGTCGCGGGCAGGTCGACCGGGTCGATCACGTCGACGTCGAACGACAGGTGGACCGCCGCGACTCCCCGCTCCCGCAGGTGGGCGATCGCCGCCAGGACGCCCTCGCGGATGCCGTCGTCGTCCCACTCCTCCATCGTCCGGGTCCAGATGCCGTGCTCCCGGATGACCGCCTGCTCGCCGGGGTCCAGATCGCGGACGCCGACGAGGCAGACATCGGCCGCGGCGACGGCGGGCGGACCGCCGGCCAGGCTCGTCAGCTCCTCCGGACCAATCCCGAGCGAGGTCGCCAGCGGCAGTCCGTGGATGTGGCCGCTGGGGCTGGTCGCGGGCGTGTTGAGGTCGGCGTGGGTATCGACCCAGATCACCCCGAGCCGACCCAGTTGCCCGTCGGGACCGGTCAGTCGCCGGACGGCCCGGGCCGACCCGGCCAGGCTGCCGGCCGCGACAGCGTGGTCGCCACCGATCGTCAGGGCCAGCGCGCCGGACGCGACCGCTCGCTCCGCCTCGTCGGCCAGCCGGGCGGACGCCACGGCGATCGCGGGCAGGAAAGCGAGGTCGTGCCGGTCCCGCCGCTCGAGCGCGCCGGGCACATCCGGGATCTCGACCGTGACGGACTCCTGGAGGCGGCTCGCGAGTTCGATGTCCTCACGCTCCCGCCAGCGATGCCGCAGCGCCGCGTCGAGCAGGGCAGGCGCCTGGTCGACGCCCGGCCGCTCGCAGCCGTACCAGAGCGGGACGAGGATCGGCTGAACCGGGCCGTTCCGCAGCCGGTTGGCGGAATGGTTGGCGTCTCCGGAGAAGACTTGATGCAAACGAGACGAACCATTGGTCGCGGCGACGGGCGAGGTTCTGGAGGAGGTCTCGAGTGATACAGATACAGCCAAAGCGATCGATCCCTGGTGCCCGCCACCGGCAGACGATCAAGCGGGCACCACGCACGGCGTCTTCGCCGCGCCGATAGCGTGTCGCACAGGTCTGTCACCTCACGCGTTGCCAATTGTACGTTCATGGTGCGAGATGCCTCACCGTTTTGGGCAGATTTCACAGATCCGCGTGGGCAGTGGGCTCGTCCTTTGGTGCTTGAGTCCTGACCCGTGGCCGCCATCGACCTGTTCCCAAGGCGGCAAGATGACCCAAGGGGTCGCGTCCCTTGTCGTAGGTGCGACGGCTTATCTCGCCCGGCCGCCGGAGCGGCCATCACCCCGCAGGGTGATAAAGGTCTCGGCGACCGGCGTCCTTCCTATGGATCGGTCGGTCGCGGAGCAGACCTTTCTCCGGCACCTCTTGGGCTCGCCAGCTCACTCACCCGCTGAAGCGGCTCCGGCTCCGCAGGTGCCCGGAGAGAGGGGAGATGGTCGGCTGCGCTCCCTGGGCACTCGTTCAGGAAGGCGAAGCCGACATTGTGGAAGCTCCTCTCCGGGCGGTGAGGAGGAACGACGAACCGAGCCGGGATGGGCTTGGGGCTTACTGCCGATCACCTTGCGTACGCACACGGCACCGACCCGACGGTGGGCGGTTGGCTCGCCCCTCACCTCTAAGCCTGGTCCCTTCAGGGCCAGGAATCGCCACCAGGCGATGGCCGTTGGTCACGTGGTGCGAATCGGTACGGACACAAAACCCCGGGCAATAGGGGGTTTGGGGAGGGGTCTGCTCCGCTACAGCCATCCTGCCCTTACCAGCTCATCAGCCGAAGAATCTCCGAGGCGAGGTCCTCGGGGGTCCGGCCATCGGTCTCGATTATAAGGTCGCCGATCCCCTTGCGCTCCATGATGGCCGTCAGCTCCGGGGCGCGGCGGAGGTGCCACTCCAGGCTCTCGCCCGACTCCCGGCCCCGGAGCCGGGCCGCGACGGTCTCCGGCCGGACGGTCAGCCGGACGACGGTCACCTCGCCGCCGGAGACCGCCGCGGCAATCGCCGCCCTCCCGGCCGCGTCCTCGATCACGTAGGGCAGGATCAATCGGCCGGCCCCAGCCGCGATGAAGTTCCGGCAGACGTCGGCCAGGTTCCGCATGGTCAGCCGTCCGTGAAACGGATCGTCGACCGGCCGTGGGTAGCACTGGGCCAGTTGGTCGATGTCGACCCAGGCGTGGGCAACCTCCCGCCGCTCCAGCTCGGCCGAGATCGCCGCCGCGACCGTCGTCTTGCCGGCGCCAACTGGCCCGGTCACGATCAGAACCGGTATGGTCACAGGATCTGTTCCCTTCACGCGGCAGTGATGACCAGCTTCCTCCGCAACCATGTGTGATAGCCACAAATTCCCGGTAGCGGCCCCTGATCAGGGCCGGAGTGGCCGCTAGCGAGCATAACCGGCACCGAAAAAGGCACAATAGGGCCAGCAGCATTGTGCGACAGCCCCGGCCACCGTCACCCGGACACCGCCGCGCGAGATCGTGCGGCGGTCGCCCGGTGATGAGCGGACCATTTGGGCTGGGCAGACGGAGTAACCCCGCATGGGTTCAGACAACGGATGAGGACAGACGGGCGATGACGAGCGGCGCACCCAACGGCACGGCCCTGACAGACGAGACGGCCACGGACCTGCCCGGCGCGGCACCAGCGGCCACGGCGGACCGGACTCCGGCCGACGCGACGGTCGCCCCGGCCCCGGCCGCCGGCATCCTCGCCCGCGAGGAGACCCGTGCCCGCGATGCGATCCGGCGCGCCGTGGTCGGGCTGAACCTCGCCGGGGGCGCCGACCGCTACATCGACCTGCGCTCGCTGCCGTTCGCCGGGACGTGGGGCGCCGCCACGACCGTCGCCCGGGCGCTGGCCTCCGACCTCGTCACCGCCGAGCTGGAGGCGGCCGGCGAGACCGAGGGCCTCTCCAAGAAGGAGCTCAAGCGCAAGGTCAACGAGCGCATCCCCGAGGCATCGCAGCGGGTGGCCGAGTCGATCCGCGACGCGCTGCTGGCCGACCCGGTCGTGACGTTCGGCAGCGTCGAAGCCGTCAACGGTTATGTCAACATCTCGTTCGACGCCTCGGCGATGGCGCTCGACCTGATCGGCGAGGTGATCGGCGCGGGTGACCGCTACGGCCAGGGCGCGGCAATCGACGAGCTGGTCATGGTCGAGCACAGCCAGCCCAACACCCACAAGGCCTTCCACGTCGGCCACCTGCGCAACACCAGTCTCGGCGTCGCCGTCAGCCGCATCCTCGCGAAGGCCGGCTACCGGGTGATGGACGCGACCTACATCGGCGACATCGGCCGCCACGTCATCCAGTGCCTCTGGTGCTACGAGCAGTTCCACCGCGGTCAGGAGCCAGTGGACATCATGCAGCGCGGCCGCTGGCTGGGCGAGCTCTACGCCGAGTCCGAGCGTCGCCTGCGCTACCGCCAGTCGGTCCTCGACTTCCTCACCCTGCTGGCGAAGGAGGACTACGCCTTCATCGCCGGCATCGACCGCTCGCTGAAGTACCTCTGGCGGGCGATCCCGACCGAGACCGGCGAGGACGTCGCCTACTTCCTCCACCGCTTCACTCACGCCGGCGAGATCAGGGAAACGGAGCTGAGCGATCCGAACATCGTCGTCGCCTTCTGGCCGATCATCGGCGACTTCCTTCGCGACCAGGTCGAGAACCCCAAGCCGCTGGTGCTGATCGACGGACAGGCCGAGCCGACGACGACCCCGGAGGAGCGCCTCGCGACGTGGACCGACCTGGCCGGGCACATCACCGACTGGTGGCCAGCCGGACCCGAGTGGCGCGAGCAGATGGCCGCCAACTGGCGTCGCTGGGAGGCACAGGAGCCGACCTTTGTCGCCCTCTGGAATGAGACTCGGGAGTGGAGCCTGGTCGCGTTCCGCCCCATCTTCGCCGAGCTCGGCGCGCGGTTCGACGTCTGGTTCTTTGAGAGCGAGGTCGAGGAGCCCGGCAAGCTGATCGTGAAGGAGCTGCTCGAGCGGGGCATCGCCGAGATCAGCGACGGGCTGCCCGTGGTGAAGATCGACGAGCAGCTCGGGCTGGAGACGGAGACCTACCGGACGCTGCCGATCCTGCGCTCCGATGGGACCTCGCTCTACGCGACCAAGGACCTCGCCCTGACCAAGCTGAAGTTCGACGACTACCATGTCGATCGCGCCCTCTGGGTCGTCGATGTCCGGCAGTCGCTCTACTTCCAGCAGATCGTCAAGGTGCTGGAGCTGTGGGGCTTCGAGCAAGCGAAGCGGGCCGGCCACATCGTCTACGAGCACGTCACGCTGCCAGAGGGGGCGATCTCCTCCCGCAAGGGCAACGCGCCGCTCTACGAGGATGTGCGGAATCTCGTCCTGAACCGAGCCCGGGAGATCATCGCCGAGAAGAACCCGGATCTTCCAACCGAGCGGGCGGCCGAGGTCGCCGAGCAGGTCGCGATCGGGTCGCTGAAGTACGCGATGCTGGCGCGGGACAACAACAAGGTCGTGATCTTCGATGTGGAGGAGGCGCTCTCCTTCGAGGGCCACTCCGCGCCGTACATCCAGTACGCCCACGCCCGGGCCTGCCGGATCATGGAGCGGGCCGAGGTCGACCACGCCGCCATCCTCGCCCGGCTACCGGAGACGCGCTTCGTCTCGGTCGAGCCGGCCGAGCTGGACCTGCTCCAGCAACTGGCGGCCTTCCCGGAGTGGATCCAGCGGGCGGCGGCCGAGAACCGCCCGACGATCATCTGTCAGTACGTCTACGAGCTGGCGCAGACGTTCAACGACTTCTACCACGCCTGTCCGGTGATCCAGAGCGAGGAGCCTCAGCGCACCGCCCGCCTCGCCCTGGTCGCCGCCACTCGGCAGACGCTGGCCAACGCCCTCGACGTCCTCGGGATCGCCGCCCCGACCCAGATGTAGCCTTCTTCGCACGCTCGGGGGCAGTCCGCGCTGATTGCCCCCACCTCCCCAAACCTGTCAGGAGCCCCACGATCGTCAGACCGATTGCGGCCTGGGCGCTGGCCGGGACGCTTACCCTCACCGGCTTCGCCCACCTCGTCCAGCCCACCTTCTTCGATGGGATCGTCCCGTCGGTCCTGCCGAACCCACGCCTCTGGACGTATCTCAGCGGCATCGCCGAATTAACTATCGCTGGACTGGTCACGGTCCCCCGAACCCGGCGGCTCGGCGGGCTGGCCGCGGCGACGCTGTTCGTCGCCGTCTTCCCGGCCAACGTCCAGATGCTCCTGGATGCCAACGGCACCAGCGAGCAACTCATCGCCTGGGGTCGCCTGCCCCTCCAGATCCCGCTCATCTTCTGGGCGCTAGCCGTCCGCCGCGGGGCGGTTGATCGGCACCCCCGATAATGGTCGCCGCCAGCGCGACGAACGGCGGTTATGGCATCGCCATCAAGATGAAGGGGCGAGTTTCCGCGAGCAATCGGCGCATTTGCCCCGACCGTAATTGATGGGACGTTTTATCGGCGCGGTTGGTTGCTTGTCCCGGCCATACATGGCCGGGCTGAAAGACGACGCTTCGCGCTCTTGCGAAGCATCGCGAGGCGGAAAGGTGCGCGAAGCGCTGTTCCTGAGCCAGGCCATGTATGGCCGGGACTCCGCCAGGTTCTTGCCGTTGCTCACGCCGTCGTTCTCAGTCACCCTCACTCACGCTGCCCGTTGACAACGGAGGGCTGGACGACGCTACGCCCGCTGGCACCCTTGCTGCACATGCTGGCCCGATCGATCTGATCGTCGCATCGGACTGGTAGCTTCATGGTTCTGGTCAATGTGCTGATCCCGGCGTTCGGGCGAAAGACGAGCCTGGCGATCGTGCTGACCAGCCTGCTGGGCCAGACGTTCCGCGACTTCGACGTCACCATCGCCGACCAGACCGACGAGGACCGGCGCTTCACGGACTCGCTCGAGATCCGGATGCTGGCCGATGCGCTGCGCTGGCACGGCCACGAGGTCACCATCCTCCGAAACCTTCCTCGTCGGGGCATGGCGCAGCAGCGCCAGTTCCTGCTCGAGCAGGCCTCGGCCCCGTACGTCCACTACCTTGACGACGACGTCGCGCTGGAACCACGGGTCATGGAACGAATGCTCGATGCCCTGCGGTCTGAGGGGTGCGGCTTCGTGGGCTGCCCGGCCGTCGGGTTGCAGTACCTGGAGGATGTCCGGCCACACCAGCAGGAGATCGCGGTCTGGGAGGGCCCGGTCCATCCCGAGCCCTTCACACCGGAGACGATTCCGTGGGACCGTGCCGCGATCAACAACGCCGCCAACGCGCTGCACCTCGAGCGGCGGCTCGCGCCCAACGGCGAGACGATCCGGTATCACGTCGCCTGGGTCGGTGGGGCCAACCTGTTGTTCGACCGGGACAAGCTGCTGGCGGTCGGCGGCTTCTCGTGGTGGCCCCGGCTGCCCGAGGTCCACGCGGGGGAGGAAGTCGTCGTGCAGTTCCTCATGCTGCGCTACTTCGGCGGCTGCGGCGTGCTGCCGGCCGGCACCTATCACATGTGCCTGCCGACCACGATCGAGGACCGGACCCGCAACGCCACCGAGCTGTTCGGGGACCTGATCGCGGAACTCGACCCCGTCCTCGTCTGAACGAACGAACCCCGGAGATGTCCCCTCCGCAAGGAATCCTCCGGGGTTCGTTCGGGTCGAACGGACGACGTCAACCGATTAGGCTGTTGCCAGTGCCGGTGGCAGGTCGCGAGGCGCCAGGTCGTCCAGCGTCGTTGGGATCACCCCGGCCGGGATCGGGCTGCCCGGCGCGACGTCCGCCTCGGTGAAGAAGCGCAGCCGCATCTGGAAGAAGCCAAGCTTGCCGTTCGGAATCTGGTTGGGCAGCGTCACGGTGAACGCACCCTGGGCGTCGGGCCAGGTCAGCCCGGCGTCGACCGGCACGTCGCCAATCGCCACGCCGACGAGGTAGCCGACGTACTCGGCGCCCGCGACATCCGTCACCTCGAAGGCGCCGCCGGCCCCGGTCCCCACGACCATGCCCTGGGTCGCGTCGGCGACCACGTCGAGCTTGGCGGAGCTGCCGGCGGCGAAGGGAACGCTGGTCATGCTCTCGTAGAAGTTCGCGCCGCTGGAGACCCGGACGCTGTACTTCCCACCCGCGCCCGGAAAGAACCTCAGGGTGTAGCGCCCGTCATCGGCGGTCGCACCGGAGACCGCCCACGTTTCGCCCTCGTCGTCCGAGATGCTGACGTAGGCCTGGGGGATCGGCGCTCCGGTCCCGTCCTGAATGACACCCTGGAGCTCGTAGCCCCAGAGTACGACCTGTGGTGCCGGGATCGCGCTGTCGGCGAAGGTGATCCGGCCGGAGAGGCTGGCCCCCGGCGCGACGGTCTGACCCGTGTCGAGGGTGATTGGGAAAGCGGTCTCGATCACCGTCTCGGCCCCAGCGAGCGCTTCGCCGTCCGCCGCCGCGATTGGCTGACCGTCGACCATCGCCGCGCTGGTGTCGACGACGTGCAGGCGCAGGCGGCTCAGGATGGTCCGGTCTCCCTGGAGGGTGAACGTCCCGTCGTCGGCGGTCGGCGTCGGCAGCGTGTAGGTGTTGAGCCCAATCCGGGCACCACCGACCGGACGGCCCCCGACCGCCAGGGTGCCAGTGATGCGGAACTGGTTGGCACCTTCCCGATCCCAAAGCATGACCGGGATCAGGGCCTGGTCCAGGCCAAAGTCGACCTGGCCGGCGCTCTGGCCGAGAAGCAACGATACGATACGTCCGACCACGAGGGCCGTCCTCTCTGTGGGGCCGGACTGCCTCGCCTGGCGGCGAGGAGTCCGGCCCGGGAAGCGCGAGTGCCGCTACCGCTACGGTTGCGGCGTCGACTGTGGCGTTGCCTGCGGAGTGCCCTCCGGATTCACCGCCTGTGGAGTGGCGGAGGATTCTGGCTGAGGCTTGGCTTCGAGGGTCCCGTCCGGTCCCGACAGGGTCGCCACGGTGGCATTGTCGTCGACCACCAGGTTCAGCCACATTCCGGCCGGGGTGTGGCCCGGCACCGCGCAGATGATGGCGTACTTGCCGGGCTTGGCCATCGGCAACGGCGACTGCACCGAGACGAAGTGCTGCTGCTGGTCACCGGTGAACCCGTTGATGGGGTTCGGGGTGTAGGAGCCCTGGAAGGCCCAGACGTAATCCGTCGACTGCGTGACCTGGTCCGCCGTGACGATGCCGAGACTGTGCGGCAGCGACGCGTTGTTCCAGAGGTTGACCGCCAGTCCCTGGTTGGTGGGAATGGTGATCGTCGCGTCACCCTTGCTGTAACCGTTGAAGTTCAGCCCGTTGTTGGCGTCGTTGAAGCCGGCGATGGCGTTGAAGATGACCGTGTCCGGCTGCTTCGTGCTGAGCTGAAGGAACGCGTTCGGGTCGGTCGGGGGCGGCGTGGTCGACTGCTCGGGCGGCGGCGGCGCGGGTAGCTGGGTCTTGTCCCCGCCCAGCTTGAAAGCGATCAGCTTGGAGCCGGTCCCACCGACGACCTGGGCGACGTACTGCTCCCCGTCGATCTCGTAGATCGAGGGGGCGGACTGGACGTCGTTGCCGACGCCGAAGGACCACAGCAGATCGCCCGTCGCCGTCTCGATGCAGTGGATGTTGGAGTCGGCGTAGGTCGTCCCGCCAAAGAAGCCGAGCCCGGCCGCCGTCGTCGTGAAGCCGCTCCGGAGGATACCGGGGGTCTCCTTGGAGTAGACGACGTTGCCAGTGCTGAGATCGATCGCGACGTACGTCCCGTACGGGGCAACGTCGGTCGAGAAGATCGACGTGCCGCCGTAGTCGATGTCGCCCCGGCTGCGGCGCTCGACCGCGGCCGGGTCGGCGTAGGAGACCACCGACGGCCACTCGATGTTGCAGACCAGGTAGAAGTTGGTCGTCGGGTCATAGGACTGTGGGGCGTAATTGGAGCCGCCCAGGATGCCCGGGTAGACCAGCACGCCCTCGGGCGTCGGATCCGGATGGTCGATCTGGCCGAACGGGATCCCGTCGTAGATCACCTCGCCGGTCGCCGCGTCCCAGCACCACCACTGCGCGGCCTTGCTACCCTCGGCGACGACCTTGCGCTCCTCGCCGGCGATCACGGCGGTGAACAGGACCGGCGGCGCGGCCATGTCGTAGTCCCAGACATCGCGGGCGATCGACTGCGCCACCCAGATCTGCTCGCCGGTCTTGGCGTTGACGGCGATCATGCTGTTGGTATTGGGGTTGTTGCCGGGCCGGACGGCGCCAAAGAAGTCCGGCGACGGGTTGCCCGACACGAAGTAGAGGACGCCCGTCTCGGTGTCGATCGTCCCCGGCATCCACGGCGTGCCGCCGCCGTGATTGGCGCCCTGGCTGCGCCAGTCCTGCCCGTCGGGCGGAATGGTCCAGAACGGAGCAGGCCAGGCCGGACTCATGTCCGAACCATTGACGGCCATCATGAAGCCCCGGACGCCGTTGTCGGACCCGGAGACGCCGAAGTACAACACCCCGTCGTAGAAGATCGGCGCGGTCGACTCGTAGTAGCCGAACTCGGACTTGGCGTCCGTGACGACGTCCGAGATCTGGAGCGTCTGCTGCAGCTTGCCGGTCGCCTGGTCGAGCTTGTAGATGTGCATGTCCAGCGTCATGACGAAGACACTGCCGCCGCCGACCGCCACGCCGCGGTTGGCCGAGACGCCGAAGTTCTTGAAGAAGCCGATCTGGTCGGGCTGCCAGCGCCACTTGACGTCGCCCGTCTTCGCGTCCAGGGCGAAGACGCGGCTGTAGGTCGTCGTGACGTAGATCACGCCATCGATGACCAGCGGAAACGACTGGTTGGCCGGTGGGATCGTCTCGTCGATCGCCTGGAAGTCGACCTGCCAGGCGATGCCGAGGTCGGTGACGTTGTCCTTGGTGATCGCGGTGAAGGGGACGTGACGGGTCTGACCGTAGTCGTACCCGAACGTGGCCCAGTCGCCGGCCGCGCCCGCCGCCGCTGGAGTCGCCGCCGGGGTCGCCCCCGGCGTCGCGCCGGTCACGGCCACGGGCTGCGGCGTGCTGGCGGGTGTGGCTCCAGGCGTCCCCTGGCCCATGCCGCCCATCTGGGCGTCGGAGCGCAGCACCGCCGCCAGCCCCACGACCGGAATGGCCGCCGCGCCACCGATCTGAAGCAGCTTGCGTCGGGACAGTTCCGCGGACGAATGGTCGTCGTTAACCATATCTCCCTCTTTCGCTCCCCGTCCCCTGCGCGACCGCGTAACCCATCAGAGTTCACGTCGGCGCGTACGGTCTACGGGCGGTTTCACTGTTCGGTTCCCTGAATCATAGACCCCCGCAGTGAGATTGCAATACGCAAAACCGGGCAGTGAGCGACGGGAACGCCGGGAATGGGCGCTGCGAACGCCCACGCGGAGAACGCCGGACGCGCGGGACGTCGAAGCAGGATGGTCCGGTCCGCCTCAGGTCCGAGCCTCGAAGTTGATCGGATTGCCGGCGAACCAGCACTCGCGGTGGAACGGCTCGTACTCGGCGCCCCGCCAGCGGCAGAACGCGCAGGTGCGGTCGGCGTAGAGCCAGTCGAACAGCGGCCGAGCCATGCTCGTCAGCGGGCGATCGACGGCCAGCCGCTTGTACTCGTCGCGGACGAGTTCGTCGAGATGCTCCGGGAGGCAGGCCGGGTAGCGCAGGTCGTACTCCGCGCCCGAGCCAATGTCGCGGAACGTGAAGACGCGATCACCCTCGCCCGGCTCCCCGCCCGGCGCGACCCGGTCGGCGACGATCCGCAGTACGCCCCAGTCGGCCCCGGCCCGGGCCGAGAGGTATTGCAGCAGCCTCGCCTTGTCGATGGTCTGGCCGGCCAGCTGGTCGAGCAGCGGCATCACCCGCTGGACGACATCCCGCGTCGCCTTGTACACCATGTCGCCGATTCCGCTCCTCTCTCCACGACGGGGCACCAGGTCGAATCGTCCCGACGTCCGGTGGGAATGGCAACGCCCTATCGGTGGCGTCGCATGCGTCGCACCACCGGGCCAGCGGACGACCATGATCGGACGGAGTGCGGTCACCACCGGTGACCGGGGCGCCGGAGCACCCAGGCTCCCATCAGGAAGGTCGCGATCGCGAGGATGGCCAGCGCCGCCCAGAGCAGCCGGACCGGTGAGGACATCACGCCGCCGGAGTCGTCCTCATTGGACGTGGCGGTCGGAACAGGGGTAGCCATCGCTCCACCAGTCGCCGGGTC
>JAABUR0100006593.1_pt1 | contig 14097 bp, 16 predicted proteins | sample 5560091 | NCBI WGS metagenome assembly JAABUR01 (sample SAMN10711879, study PRJNA513375) | rock metagenome | isolation source: Antarctica rocks | place: Antarctica: Victoria Land, University Valley sud
CCTCCGTGAACGACGTCGCCACGCTGCTGGCGGTGGCTGCCCTATGGGGGGCGTCGTTCCTGTTCATTCGGGTCGCGGTGCCCGACCTGCGGCCGGTCCCGCTCATCGCGGCCCGGGTCCTGCTCGCCGGTGTGGTGCTGCTCGTGGCCGTGACTGTGCTGCGGCGGCCGCCGGCCTGGCGACGGGACGGAGCGGCCTACCTGCTGCTAGGCGGTGTGTCCGCGGCGGCCCCGTTCACCCTCATCGCCGCCGCCGAGCTACGCCTGACTGCCTCGCTCGCCGCAGTCCTGAACGCCACCACCCCACTGTTCGCCCTGCTGCTGGCCGCCGTCCGCCGCCGCGAGCCGCTGGCCGGCCACCGGCTCACCGGCGTCCTGCTCGGGGTCGCCGGGGTTGCCGTGCTGGTCGGTCTCGGCCCGCTGCACCTGACCGGAGCGGTACTTGCCGCCGTCGCAGCGAGCCTGCTCGCAGCCCTGCTGTACGCCATCGGCGGCGTCTACGCCCAGACCCGCTTCGTCGGCACCCCACCGACCACCGTCGCCACCGGCCAGCAACTCGGCGCAGCCGCCCTACTACTGATCCCCGCCCTGCTGCTACGACCGGCACACCCACCCGACCGGCACGTCAGCGCCGCCGTCCTAGCCCTGGCCCTAGGCTGCACCGCCCTGGGCTTCGCGCTGTTCTACCGGCTCGTCGCCCGACTCGGCCCCACCGCCGCTCTGTCCGTCACCTTCCTCGTCCCGGTCTTCGGACTCACCTGGGGCGCCCTGTTCCTGCACGAGAGCATCAGCCCCGGCACCGGCGGAGGGCTGCTCATCATCTTGGCCAGCGTCGCGCTCGTCACCGACATCGCGCCCACAGCAAGACCAAGAGCGGTGCCGCAAGTCGATCGGTGAGAGGAGTGACGCGACGGCGCAGTCACGCCTCCAGGCCGATCAGGAAGCCGGTGGCGAACACCTCAGGCATCACCTGGAACTCGGGGGTTTCCGGGTACAGCGCCGGCACCGGGTTGGACAAGGCACTGTGAACACCAGCCTGTGCTCGAGGCCGGTTGCGGGTTGGGATTCACGATTGGGTTGCTGTCGGGCTGGTGAGGTCCAGCGTGTAGCTCTGGCCGACGAGCTGGGCCCCGAAGCTGACGTGCGGCTGCTCCTGGACGAGGCGGAACCCGGCGGCGAGGTAGAGCCGGCGGGCACTGACAAGCGGGTCGTTGGTCCACAGCACCAGCTCGCGGTACCCGCTGTCGCGGGCGAAGCGCACGCACTGCTCCACCAGCCGCCGGCCCACGCTCCGACCCCTGGCTTGCGGGTCGACCAGCAGGATGCGTAACTGCGCCACCTCATCCGACGTCCGGACGCAGAACACGCACCCGACCCGCCGGCCGTGGAGCTCGGCGAGCCACGCCGCGTCCTTGCCCGGCGAGTTGCTGCTCGCGTAGTCCGCGACGATGCGGGCCACCAAGGCCTCGAAGCTGGTGTCCCAGCCGAACTCGGCGGCATACAGCTCGCCGTGGGCCATCACCACCCAACCAAGGTCGCCGGGCTCCCCCAACGCCCGGATCATTACCGCTACCTGCTGCTGCTGGTCCACGCCGGCTCCTCACCCCGGTCAGCCCCCGACTGACACGATCGTTTCAGTGACGAGACTAGCGGCATGGACCCCGCGGCCGTCGCCCCCTCCAGTCGGCGGGAGGAGTTGCTCGAGCGGGCCTACCGCTACGTCCTGCAGCACGGCCTGGCCGGAATGTCGCTGCGGCCGCTCGCGCAGGCCATCGGTTCGAGCCCGCGAGTGCTGCTGTTCCTGTTCGGCTCCAAAGACGGTCTGGTCCAAGCCCTGCTCGCACGGGCCCGCCAGGAGGAGCAGGCTCTACTCGACGCCCTCCGCGTGCAGATCGCTACCGGCTCCGGGAGTCACGCGGCGCTGGCCCAAGGCGCCGCACGGGTGTGGCAGTGGCTGTCCGCGCCCGAGCACCGCGAGCTGCTCCGGCTCTGGGTGGAGGGCTACGCGCGGTCCCTGCTCGCCAGCGACGGGCCCTGGGCCGGGTTCGCCGAACACACCGTGCACGACTGGCTGGCGGTGCTCGCTGAGCTGCAACCGCCGCACCAGCGGCACAGCGCAGCCGGCGCAGCCCACCGCACCCTGCTCCTGGCCGTCCTGCGCGGGGCGCTGCTGGACCTGCTGGCAACCGGAGACCTCGCCCGGACCACCGCCGCCGTCCACAAGCAGCTAGACGCGCTGTGACCACCCGGCTCGGCCTGCACCACAACCCAGGGATTACGGAACGGCTTCGTGACGCGGGCCGCCGCTACGTGACGTCGACGCGCCATACCCGCCGCCGCCGCCGCGGCGTCAGCCCTTGCGCATCGCCACGCGAGGCCACCGGTCCAGTCCCTGCTCCGCTTCCCGCTTCCGGATCGCACGTAGGCCCTTGGTCCACTCGTGGTCCTCAAGGATGCGGAAGCCACACCTGCAGTAGTAGGGCGCGTTCCACGGCACCTGCTCGAACGTCGTCAAAGTCAGAGCGGCCATGCGGTTGACTGAGGCGTGCACGGCAGCGTGCTCCAGAAGAGCGCGCCCAATCCCCCGGCGGGCGTGATCAGGGTGTACCGACACCTGCTCGACGTGCAGGCTGCCGTCCACCGGGTCCGCGACGAGATAGCCCGCTAGCTGGTCGTCTGGGCCAACTGCTACCCAGGCAAACCCGGCTCGCCGGCAGCGGTCGAGGACGCTGACAGGGAGAGGTGTGTCCGCGGCGATCTCCGGCATCCCGACATCTGCGAAGCACAGACCCGCGGCGCTCTCGATCTCCCGCAACGCCAACAGCTCCTCCTGCCGAACAGGCCGGATGCGAGGGGGCGTGAGCAGAGTCTGCGGCTGGTCCACGGTTCGCATCCTGCAGCACGGCGACGCCGTGACATGCCCCTCTCTACGCAAGGGCCGGCTCGCACGGGGAGGAACACCGGTACCGGCCGGAACGTCCGCAACTGCCGATGAGCGGACGTGGGAGAAGTGATCTTTGCCCGTCCTCCAAAGCAAAGTTCGCCGACATGACAGAACGGCTTCAACGGTGAGAGGTGGCGGCGGCTGACTGCGCCGAGTGAAGTACTACGGTCGCCCGCCACGAGGCCACGCGTCTACGGCCTCCTCAGGTCGATGCCGTTGTAGCCACTTGCGTGCGGCCTCGTTGCCAAAGCCATGTGACAGGAGAACGTCGAGGGCGGCCGCTCGAACGGTCTGCGCTTGGTCCGAGCGGTCGAGGTGGGCTCTCATTCGTGCGACCACGTCGGTTTGGTCGATGTCGTAGCGGCCGTGGACCTTCTGCGCGAAGAGCGGGAGGAGTTTGTAGTAGCGGCGTTCACTGATTCCGACCTGCGTCCAGGGGTAACGGTCCGGGGCTTCGGCCTTCCGGTATTCCATTACTGCGATGCTCGCCTTGCGGCGGACGTACCGACGGGTTGCCTCCGCACCTTGAGCCGGATCGAATCCGGGTCGGATCAGTTGCTCGAGCAGTGTCGCGGCCGCAAACGTCGGGTTCGGAGCTCGGGTCACACGCTGGATGCGCTCGACCTGCCGCGGGTACGCCATTGCGATGGCGTTCGCCAGGGCCGGTTCGTCGCCACTGATGTAGCCGTGCCAGTAGCCCTTCAAGACCACCTGGCACGCGATCTCGTGGGGAGTCGAGACGCGGTCCAGCGTGATCGTTGGTAGGCCGTGGCCGTGGATGGCTTTTGCGAGCATGCTCCACGGCCGATCGTTGGGACGCCGAACTCCGTCGGTCCAGATGCGCGCAACAAATGCCCAGTCTGCCGGTTGCCGTGTCATCGGAACCGCGATCAGGATGGGTTCGACTGCCGCGAGAAGTGCCATATCACCTCCGGTCATCGTCTTGTCCAGCAGCAGCTCGATGAGCCGGCCTTCGTCCTCGGTCTCATTCGTAACCCAAATGAGGCGGCGAGAAATCTGGATCCACCACCCGGCAACAGAGACTGCAAGGATCGGGAGGATGAAGCGCACCGCAGGGTCCATGAGGCGGCGCATGAGCTCGATTCGCTCCTTCGGGTCCACCCCGCCGAGCCAGCGGAGGACGTGGTCCCGTGACAGGCCACCGCCTCGCGAGACCTCGGCAAGAAGCTGACCTGCGATACACAGCCCTTCAGCCGTGGGTGCAGCTCTCGGGACGGGGGCGGCCAGAGGCGAGACCTGCAGGAGAGTCGCCATCTGGCCGTTTACTGGGTCGGGGATTGCCCATACTCCCGCCACAGGTTCCATCGAGCCGACGTTCATGTCTGGGACGTCGACGAAGGGCAACCCGTTGGGCTCGAAGGCGGATGTCGTTCGACGCACAGGATGGAAGCTGCGACCGGATAGCACCTCCAGTTCTTGGCCGGTCTGGAGAAGCAGGTTTCTCAACACCCCGAGGTCAGGGGAGCCCCCTATGAGCCGAGCAGCATCATCAACGAGCTCCTCGGACCAATGTCCCATCCGGGCAGTATACGAGGGTATGGAGAACCTTCCCGAGACTTGGGTGACGCGGCTTTCGGGCCTTGTCGTTCCAGGCACGGATGTGTACGAGGGCTACCTTCCAGTTCACCCAAGGCCCCCGGCCTGCCCACCTGGGTTCTGGCGCGATGCCAAGCGACTGTCGGAGGATCGAGAACTATTGCCGACACCTTCCGAGGCCACCCCGCCGCCGCCGCAGGAGCGATCCGCAGACGAAAATGCGATCGAGCGATTGGCGATCGTGAAGAGGGGCCAGCTTCTTGGGTTCGGTGCCCTGGTGCTGATGCTGATTGCCATCGTGACGCTCGCTGCGATCGGACAACCCTGGGTGGCCGGCACCGTGGCCACGGCTGGCTTGGCAGTCGTCGTAGCGATCTTCGTTACCGGTCAATGCCAACCTCCGGCGAACTGAACGCCATGAGGGACAGGGCTTCGCGAGGCACACGCACATCTGCCGCTGACGGCTCGATCTGCGGTCGGTCCTAAGGGACCAGAGGCGATCGTTCTGCCCTGGGCACGCCTGTCTCGCAAACGGTCCTATTCGAGACTCCGGATGTTCCGGCGGTGGCGGGAACCAGCGAGCGCCGTACTTCCGCTGTCGACCGCCCAGGTCAGGGGCTCGCAAGCTTGTTTATGCGGTTGGATCGTCATCATAGGGCGACTTGCTGCCGGAGCCGCCTCAGAGCGTCGATGAGGGCGCGCCGGATCGTGTCCCAGTCGGCCTGCCAATCATTGCTGACCTGCGGCAGCCCAAGCGCGCGTCGCCCGGCCTGGGCGCGCCGGTACCCATCGGTGCCGCTGTGCTGCTGCCCGGCGCGGATGTTGACCGCATGCCGCAGGCTTTCCACGGCCAAGCAGGCCGCCGACTGGCGCTCAGGATCTGCTAGCAGCTCGCGGAGCCGGTGGCCGAGCTGGTTGAGGGTGCCGCTGACCTTCGGGTCAGTGCACTGCGGGTCCAGGCTGGCGAGGATGTCGGCGAAGGCGCTGCAGGCACGCTCGAGCTCAGCAGCACTGCCAACTGCTTGCACAAGTACGCCGGCGTCCATGGTTCGGCGGACCTGGACGAGCCGAAAGCCTGTACGGATCCTCCACTCGGCGTCGAGGTGGTCCAAGGCGTCAAGCAGCGCCAGGGGCTCGGGCGGCGGCCCGGGCGGCGGCGGCGTCTCGGGGAGACCGACCAGGTGAGTGTCGAGGCGCTGCAGGTAGTCCTCGGCGGTCGTAACACCGACGAACAGCCCAAGCCGGGGCCGGGTCAGGTCCCACAGCCACTGCCCGTCGGCGTCACTGTGGCCGAGCCAGGTGGCTGGCTCGGCCTGAAGCAGGACCCGTAACTGCGCCGGCATGACTCCCGACCCGGTTCGCCTCTGCATCTGGGCGGTGAGCATCTCGCCGTTAACCTGCAGCGGTGTGACCACCTACGGTGTGGTCACATGAGCGGCTGCTTGCTCGGCGACGATCGACAGCGCGCCGAGAAAGGCCGGGAGCAGGACCTGGTCGTCGACCTGGGCCAGGCCGTGCACGGTCAGCCCAACCCGGTCGCCGTCCTGGGGTATCCCTCCCCACGACAGACCAGTCACCGGCCGGTAATGCAGTAGCCATTGGGGAAGCCGGGCCACCATGATGTCGGCGTCCAAGCCACACTGTGCCGCCTGCAGCCGGACCCATTGCCATACCGGCCAGTTTCCCGAGCCCGAGCCGTGGTGCACGATCCGCAGCAGAGCCCGGTCGCCGTCCTCGAGGGGATCGGTCAGGCCCACGGACGGCAGCGTACCGTCATCAGACGGGAATGCCTGCGTTATCCCGGGTGATCCGGCTCGTTAGTGGACGGTAACCGTTCCTGTCATCGCGGGCATCTCAGCGTGGTACAGGCACAGCACGGGATACCTGCCGGCCCGAGGCAAGCCCGGGAAGGTGGCCCGGCCCTCCGGCGGGATGTTGCCTGAATCGTAGGACCAACCCGAGTGCGGCGCCGCCGTCCAGGTGTGGGCGACGCTGTCATTATTGACGATGACGACTCCCTGCCCCCTTGCCACGACCGGGTTCTGGGGCAGGAACGCATAGTTCCGGATCTTCACGACGAGCGGGGCCAGCGCCACCGCCTTAGGGGTCGCAGCCAACACCGTCGGTGCTGCCGCATGGGTCGCTGACGCCGTGGGTCGGGCGACAGACGGCGAGGACGTCCCCACCGCGTCCGGCAGCGCAACGGACGACGGGGGCGGTTGGGCGGCGGCCTTCGACGGGGAGCCACCGCCGCCGCAACCCGCCAGAAGGAACGCGCACGCCGTCAGCACGCCAAGAGATGCCCAGGGTCCGGTCATCCGCGGCCACCAACCGGTACGGCGTACAAGACGACGTTGTCGTTGTAGTGAGCGGTGCGCCGGTCGAACCGGCCTCCGCAGGTGATCAGCACGAGCCGTTCTCCCAAGGACTGGTCGAACACCGACGGGGGGAGTGAGGACTTGGCGTAGGACCGGCGGCCGGCGACCGCGAACACGACGGTCCGGCCCGATGCCGCCCACAGCTGGACCGTGTCACCTACCTTGAGCTCCCGAAGACGGGCGAACACCCCGATGCCGTAGCGGGCGCTGTCGACATGACCGTCGACCACGATGCTGCCCGAGGCGTCACCGGGCGCCGCACCAGAGCTCCACCAGCCCAGGACCGATGGGTCATCGGGGACCGCCAGCCCACCAGCTGGTCCCACCCCGACCGGGACTACCCGAGCAGACAGCCCGAGCCGCGGCATCCGCAGCATCACCGGCCGGGCTGCTGCACGAGCCAACTGTCCCCCTGACCTGGCAAAGGCAACCGGGTAGCCAGAGACCTCGGCACCAGGCAGCAGGGTCGCCGCTCGTGGCGAAGGGACGAGGCCGACCGCGAGAAGACCTACGGCAGGCCGGGACCTCGGCATCAGCTAGCTGCGACGACGAGGCAGCAGCCGCCAGCCGGCGGCGCCGGCGACCGCTCCGCCTGCAAGCATCAAAAGGACAGGCAGCGCGCTGGTCGAGCCCTGCGCCTGTCCGCCATTGCCGGCCGCCACCCCCGTCGGGGTGCTAACCAGCGCAGGGGTGCTCACCAGCTGGCCACGCACGGCTCCGGCCGGGAAGGCCTTAGTGTGTGCGTTGAAGTAGTAGCCGGCGGGATTGCTCGAAATGTCCGACAACAGCGCCGGGGACACCGCGGTGCAGGCCTTACCAGCACCAATCTTGGTGGGGTCAAGCGGGACGACGACCGGCCCGTTAACGACTGCCGCGCCCTTATGGATGTGCATCGCAACCGCCTGCAAGGACGTAGCGGTCACGGTGTAGCAGAGCTGGTGGGAGGAGGTGTCGAAGGTGAACAACGCGATTGCTGTTGCCTTGGGGTCCCCGACCTTGCCGACCTCGTTCGAGCCTTTGGCGGTAGCGGTAGCGCTGGCCCCCGTCGTTGCTGCAAGGGCGGCAGCCGCCGGCGCGATCGCCAAGCCCACCGCCAGAACCGGTGTGGCCAACAGCAGCGCGGTGCGTCGTTCCATCGTTCCTCCTCAGGCGACAGAGCGTGGGCCACGCTACCGGGGTCGCCCCGTGATCGAAGGCTGCATCGCCTACCGATGCTGGTCAACTTGAGACCCAGGTGACCGTTGCGGAGATGCTCACCACCACGCCGACGACCCCTAAGTGCCGTCAGCCAAGATCATCACCGACGGTGCTGGGCCTCGCTCCGGAAGCCGCAGAGGACCTCGGCCCCCGCCGCAGGCGCGGCCCCACGTCCCAGAACCTAGCCGCAAGTACGAAGAAGTGGGGCAGATATGACATAAGGTCAATTATCGGCGGGTCGTTTCAGGCTGGGGGAGGGGTTGAGCGGCGCCGTTTCTGGGGCCGTCCCGGCGGCTGGTCAGCTGCCGGGACGTAGCCGCCAGGCCAGCCAGCGGCGTTCCAGCTCGGCGAGTTCGCTGCGGCTGGCGCCGAGCAGCAGACCGCTGGGCACCAGCGCAGCCACGAGCAGCAGGGCCAGCACCGGGCTGGGACTGCTGACGTACAGCACGCCCAGCATGGCCCCCTTTGACGCCAGCCACCAGCCATACCGGCGCGCTCGCGCCCCGGTACAGCCCAGCGCCAGCACCTGCGCGTTCGCCAACGCCCGCACCAGCCGTGGTAACTCCCGCACCAGCTGCACGGCGAGCGCGTTCAACGCCGCCTGCTGCCGGTCCGAGCCCCACGGACCCGGGGTCGTCGCCGCTGGCACCCGTTGAGTGTGCACCTCGCCCGGCGCGCTGTCAGGCCCTGCGCACCGGCTCGTGCACCACCTCAGGAGCGGGCTGGCGGCTGCCAGGCAGCTCGAGCACTCCAGGACCGGGTCCTGGATCAGCTCACGGCCCTTGTGTGGCCTGTCCACCGCCAACGCTCCGCACACGGCGTTGCGGGCCTCGGGCAACCCGAACAGGTGCACCCGGCCATCAGCACCACGTCGGGGAACGGGAACTGTCGGCGTCGGCGGGTCCGACGGTGCCGATGGTGCGCGTTCACTGTCGACCGGCCGGAGCCGGTGGGGGGTCACCCACTCGCCGGCACCGGGGCTCACCTACCTGCACCTCCTCCCGTCCTGATCACGCCCGGCCTCCTGTGGTCGCCGGGGATGGGTCCCGCGCCGCTTCCCGCACTCCGCGCGTGGACTCCCCACCGCTCCCCCTGTGGCCACGCTCAGCGGTGCTGAAACTCTGCCACCGGCACCGGTCCACCCGCAGGCAGCAAACCATCAACCACCCCTGAGCAGTCGAGCGCTCCGTGCACGCTCGTTGCTGGCCGCCAGGCCCTCGCCGGTCCGCGGTGCCCGCGCGGCACGTGGTTGGTTGGCGCGGCCCGATCATCGGCCAGAGCTGGGTCTGCCTGGTGCCGCGCTGGGGACGCAGCGGTCAAGGGCCTGGCCGGTACCGGCCGTGCCCTGCAGCTGCGCTACACACAGCGAAAGCCTGGATCCCCGACAAGTCGGGCGTTTTGAACATCGGTTGGCGTGGCAAGTCGGGAAAGCCAGACAGCCTGTGTGCGGCGTGTCACAGTGCGCTTCTTGTCCACTGTGTTCACAGTTCTGCTGGAGGGTTACATGGCATCAAGAGCACTGCTTTCACGTTCTACCCGGACCGCGGCGTGGGTCGTTCTGCCGACGGTGGGCTCGGTGGTGCTGGCTGGGCTGCTGGCCAGCGGTCCTGCCAACGCCGATGTCACCTCGGTGGGTGGCGGGGCTTACGGGGAGAGCGTGGCGGCGAAGCTGCTGGCCGGGAACGTGCCGGTCAGCTCCGGGCCGATGCCCCAGGTGACGCTTCCGGCCGGTGGCGGCGGACCTTTCACGAACAAGTTGGCGTCGGCGACGGTGCCGATGCTGTTGTCGGCCGGGGTGCTGACGGTGTCGACCTCAAGCAGCCGGCTGGGCTCCCACACCAGTACCGCGAACAGCTCGGCCAGCACCGCGAACGTCAAGCTCGGCAGCGGCCAGTTGACCGCGTCGGTGATCAAGAGCAGCTGCACCGCCTCCGGACCGGGTTCGACCGGCAGCACCACCATCTTGGGCACGAACCTGCCTGGGCTGTCGGTGAACCCGGCCCCGAACACGACCATCGCCGTACCGGGGCTGGGATCGGTGACCTTCAACGAGCAGATCCGGTCGAACTCCCCCGGCCGCAGCACCTCGATCACGGTCAACGCCATCCACGTGCACCTCGCGAATATGATCGCCGCCGGCGACATCATCATCTCGCACTCGCGCTGTGTGGCCACCGGCCCGGACGTGCTCCTTACCGCAACCCCAGCCCCGACGCCGACGCCGACGATCAAGCCGACCGCGCCGCCGAGTCAGCCGGGTAGCGGCCCTAGTGCGACGGGCACGCCACCGGCGGCCGGACCGGCGACGGCACAGCGTGGGGCGGCCAGCTTCACCGGATGAGTTCTCCCCCGACCCCCGACCAACCGGGTGGCCGGACCCCGACCGCAGGGACCAGCTCACGTATCAGCTGGCCCCTGCGGCTGGGCATCGTCGTAGCTGGCGGCCTGCTAGCCACCGGCGGTTCGGTCCTGGTCCTGACCTCCGCACCCGCTGACAGCAACCACGTCGTCACCAGCCCGCCCGAGCAGGCGTCGCCGCCCGGTACGACGGCACCCGCCGCTGCGCCTGCGTTCTCGGCGTATGCAGCCGTCGCGCGCTCGAGTTCGTTGAGCGTCGCCGACGGCCCGGACGGCCCGCCCACTGCACGTCTGAGCAATCCCTTGCCTTCCGGCGCACCCCTGACACTGCTGGTGCAGAGCCGCCTTCCAGGCTGGGTACAGGTCCTGCTGCCCACCCGCCCGAACGGCAGCACCGGCTGGGTCCGGGACAGCGACGTGGCCATAAGCGGCCTGCGCTACGCCTTGGACATCGACCAACGGCGCCACCAACTCACCCTGCTACGCGACGGTCAAAGCGTGCGAGTCTTCCCCGCCGCCACCGGCACCGGCCAAACCCCAACCCCAGACGGGCTGTTCTTTCTCAAAGAACTGCTCCAGCCCACCAACAGCGGCTACGGCCCCTACGCCTACGGGCTGTCCGGGCACTCCGCAGTGCTCACCAGCTTCGCTGGCGGCGACGGAGAGATAGGGCTGCACGGCACCAGCGACAGCAACAGCATCGGACGCAGCATCAGCCACGGCTGCATCCGTCTCCGCAACCCCGACATCAGCTACCTCGCACAACTCCTCCCCCTCGGCACCCCCGTCAGCATCCACAACTGAGCTGAGTTTCCCCCTGAAGTGGAGGCTTCTTCATGGCGGACGTCACCAAGACGGGCCGCTCCACACCAGTCGCCTAGCCTCATGTCCTAGCCCGTTCACCTCAGTGGGAGGCTCTTGCCGGGTGCCACCTCTCACGCCCGTGCAGGACCGGATGCCAAGGAGCACGATAACCGTCCTGGAAGTCCTGATCGCCTTCTTCCTGCCGCCGGTGTCGGTCGCGATGAAGAAGGGACTGAGCAGCAAGGTCCTGATCGCGCTGCTGCTCCAGTTGTGCGGACACATCCCCGGCGTCATCTACGGCATCTACGTCGTCACCCAGGAGTAGGCACCCGCCGCTGCCGACCACCATCGAGAGGTCCGCGCCCCTGCCCTTGCTCGCCTGCGCCGCGAGCGAAGGCCTTCTGGGTCAAGCAGGCTGAGGTGGCGATGGGGTGTGACAGGTAGCTGGTCGGGTGACCGCGGGTCATGTTCCTGTCCATGCGACTTCCTCGTTAGCTCAAGGGCGGCGCCTCGCTGACCCACTACAGCGCCGCCAAGGCCGGCGTGCTCGGGTTGACCAAGTCGCTGGCCCTCGAGGTCAGCGCGTCGGGCGTGCTGGTCAACGCCATCGCGCCGGGGCCGGTCGAGACCCCGCTGATAGACGGCATCTCGGAGGACTGGAAGTCGACCAAGCGTCGGGAGCTGCCGCTCGGGCGCTTCGGCCGCCCCGAGGAGGTCGCGCCGACGGCGGTGCTGCTCGCGAGCTCGCCCGGAGGGGACCTGTACGTCGGACAGACGCTCGGGCCCAACTCCGGCGACGTGATGCCGTAGGAGGCGCAGGTGTGCGGAGCGTGCGGACGCGCGCGAGCGGTCGACGAGTGGTCGCCCAGGCTCGACTCGCGCCGGGCCTGGTGGGAGGGCGCCCAGGTGGTCGACGGCCTGCTGTCCCGTGCCGGCTGCGCGGCACGGGTGACCGCGACGCCGAGCGGCTGGTTGGTCCGCTCCGCCACCGGGCGCGCGTCCCTGGCCGAGACGCTGAGCGCCCTGTGGGCGGTTGTCGGACCGCTGCCCGGCGGTGCTCCTTTGCCGGTCGAGCCGGCTGCCGGTACGGTCGCCGCCGCGGTGTGCTCCTCCTACCGACGGCACTTCGGGCAGACCCGGACGGGAGGGACGGCGTGACCGTCACCATCAACGCAGATAGGGTCGGCTACACCCGAGTGAGCAGCCTGGACCAGAACCTCGACCGGCAACTCGAAGGCATCGCACTCGACAAGGCGTTCGCCCACAACGCCTCCGGCAAGAACGCCACCCGCCCGCAGCTCGAGGCGCTACTCGGGTTCGTCCGCGAGGGCGACACCGTGATCGTGCACTCCATGGACCGCCTCGCCCGCAACCTCGACGACCTGCGCCATCGTCCGGACCCTCACCGCCCGCGTCGTGCGGCTCGAGTTCGTCACCGAACAGCTCACCTTCACCGGCGAGGACTCCCCGATTGCCAACCTGCTGCTCTCGGTCATGGGCGCGTTCGCCGAGTTCGAACGCGCGCTGATCCGCGAACGCCAACGCGAAGGCATCGCACTCGCCAAGCAACGTGGCGCCTACCGCGGCCGCCGAAAGGCACTCACCACCGAACAGATCGACTAGCTCACCCGCCGCGCCGCAGCTGGGGAACCGAAGTCAGCGCTGGCCCGGGAGTTCAACATCAGCCGCGAGACGGTGTACGAGTACCTCCGCGCCAGGCCTACTGACGCCACCCGGCTCGCTCTGCCAGCGTCGCGGTGTCACCGGCGGGACTGATTGCACATTGCGGTTGGTGACAGCAACGTTACCAACACCCCTAGTCACACCGGCGTAGAACGGCGAAGACCCCTAGCGACATGCCGACCACGACCACGGCCACTCGAGCACCCCGGCAACACTTTGGATCATCACCTGCACCGGCCCGCGCCGCACCAGGCACCCCAACGATCTAGCCCGGCCGGGTTGCCGTGCTCAATGCAGCCGCGGCGGTTCTGTACGGCGGGATTCGCGGCCCCCGGCTCGGGGGCCATGGTGGCGGGGGCGTCGGTCACCTCGGTTCGTTTCTGGTCCACGCGGCGATCTGGCACATCGTCGGGCAAGCTGCGCCCTCGTGTTCCGGCGCTTCCCCGCCATCGCCACCCTTGGCCGCAGCACGCCTCCCGCGACCTTGCAGTCCCCCTGCCAGCTCGTGCCGATTGAAGGGTCGTGATCACGAACCCAGACCAAGTCGCTGACTGGGACGGTGGCCCTGGGCCGCAACTTTGGCCCCTGCGGAGCGCCCCGCCTGGGTGCTGCCCAACGGTTATAGGGGGATGGCGGCTTGGCCGTTGGAGGTTTCCCCGTGCACAGTGGCGGCGGCCCAGCGCAGCAGATCGGGGAGGGCTGCCCGCCAGGCAGGTGGGGTGTGCCGGCCACCGATGACGGTGAGGAAGCGCAGATCCTCCTTGCGGCCGATGGCGGTTGCGAAGGTGATGGCCTCGTGGTAGTCGGTGGCGTTCGCTGTACCAGACATGATCCAGAAGTCTGGTAGTGGTTCTCGTGCCGGGAAGCTCGCCAGCAGCTTGGTGGGGTCATCGGCGGCCGGGACCGGCCGGCTGCCGTAGAGCCGCTGGCGCAGCGACCGGGTCAGGTCCGGGTGGAAGTAACCGTCCATGATCGCGGCCGCCCCGAACTTGTGTGGGTAGTGCAGGGCCAGGCGGGCGGCGCAGTACCCACCGGAGGACAGCCCACCCACGGCCCAGTGCGGGCCGGGCGGATCGATGCGCAGCCGGCCGGTCAACCCCGCCGGAACATCACGGGCCAGGTAGGTGTCCAGCTGCGGAGCGCCGGGGGCGTTCAAGCACTGCTGATGGTGGAACCC
>JAABUR0100006595.1_pt1 | contig 14093 bp, 13 predicted proteins | sample 5560091 | NCBI WGS metagenome assembly JAABUR01 (sample SAMN10711879, study PRJNA513375) | rock metagenome | isolation source: Antarctica rocks | place: Antarctica: Victoria Land, University Valley sud
ACTATTGTCCCGCCTTCATTTATATATTCTCCTTCCTGTACGTTCAATTCTGTAATGTAGCCGCTTTCATTGCTGTAAACGGTTGTAGTTGATGTAGTTTTATTATTGTTTGCAAGAGCATTTATCTGACCTTCACTCATGCCCCAAAGCAATAATTTTGTTTTAGCGCTTTTGATTACCTGGTTAAAATCTATGAGCGAATTATCAAGTACCTTTCGCCTTTCCAATGCAAGCAGGTATTCCTGCTTTGCAGTGTTTAATTCTTCGCTGTACACGTCCATTAAAGGCTCTCCTTTCCGGATATGTTCACCAATATTTTTATGATATAATTTTTCTACCCTGCCCATTACTTTCGAACTAATTGATGTCAGCTTTTGCTGGTCGTAGTTTAATGTGGCTGTTAAAACAGTTTCGCTTCCGATAACTCCTTTGCCAATGGTATCCACCAAAATGTTTCCTAACTGTATTTGCTGGTCGCTTAATTGTATTTCACCTGATTTAGGTGCACTGCTTTTTTGCACAGGAATTAAATTCATACTGCAAATTGGACATTTGCCAGGATGAGTTTCCATTATTTGCGGATGCATTGAACAGGTATAAAAAGCATTTGTTTCCTGTACCATAGTCTTTTTATTTTTGCAGGATGACACTGTTATTAAAACTGATAAAGCGACTAATAAAAGCACAAGAGTGCGACGCAACAACAGCTTAATGGATATTCTAAAGCCGGTAACAAAATATTTTAAATACATACTTACTGTTTTACTTTTATGAAACTTTCGCTATCAGTGAGGTATTGGGCATTTGCGGCAACTGTATCTGTGACTGCCAAACCTTTAATAACCTGTACTAAATTTCTTTGTCTGATGCCTGTCTGAATTTTACGTGCTGCAAAACCTCCGTTTGTTTTTATAAATGCCACATCTGTTAAACCTAAAGAAAGAACGGCTTCCTGTGGCAACCAGTTTGCATTTACAGCACTTTCGAAAATATTTGCACGAACCTGGCTGCCTATCGGAATACCTGCATCAGCGTTATCAAAATATACCCTTGCAGTTAAGGTTTTATTACCTTGCCTGTAAAAGGGTTCGATAAAATTTATTTGTGCCCTGAATGCTTTTTGGGGCATCGCTTCAGGTGTGATTTTTACCGGATTACCTACCTTGACGAGATATTGGTTTTCGGGAAAAATATTTAAGACAGCCCATGCTTTTTTAGGATTGGTTAGTGAAAATATTTTTTGACCGGCCTGCACATACATGCCTTCACGTATCGCCAACGGTACGGTTGATGTTGAAGAGGATTGCATTTGACTTGTTGTATTCATTGTTTCCTGACCTGCTTCATGAACGTGACCCATAGCATTGGAATAAACGGATATGGTTAAAGATGCTTTTCCTGTTTTAATAAGCTGCTGTAATTGTGGGTTGCTCATGCCCATCAATAAGAGCCTTTGTTTTGCGGCTTCAATTAATGAAATGTTTGAAGCATCATTCTTTAGAAGAAATAGAAGATTTTGTTGAGCCGTTGCTATTTCGGAGCTGTAAATGTCCATTATCTTATCTCCGGGCATTATCATCTGGTAGCGGTACCGAACATATAGTTTTTCAATACGGCCAGAAACTCTTGCTGATATAGATGCCAGTTCACGGCTGTCATTTTGAATGTTGCCTAATGCTTCAATTGATATTTCTTCATTGTTTTTTTTAATGGTTGTTAACGGAACAGCAGATATTACAAATTCATTCGTGGGCTTTAATAAATCTTCTAATTGTATGTCATTTATTTTTTGCGCATTCTCTTCTTTTTTTATTAAATCCATGCTGCAAATGGGGCATTTGCCCGGTTTGTCTCTAATGATTTGAGGATGCATGGAACAGGTGTATAATTGTTTGCCCTCTGAAACATTATGCTTGTGTTCCTGGCTCTCTTTATGTTTGCATGAAGAACTTATAACAATAATTAGTATGGATATGAAGCAAAGCAATAACCTCACCCTCGGTCCCTCTCCTTGAGGAGAGGGAGGCCAGGCAGTTGTTGTCTGTTTTAGCTTTTGTGCTAACAAATCAGCAGTTACAATTTCATTCAACATTTATCTTCATTTTAATTTCTTTTCTTCTTTCGGAGTTGCTGTTTTTTATGATAGCAGCAAGACTTGATTAATTACCGTTACATCATGTTTTAGCTTTCTCTCTCCTCCCTTTAGGGCCGGGGCATCTCCAATATTCTTTCCAGTTCAACCTGCATGTTTAATAACTGCAGCAACTGGTTAAGATATTCGTTTTGTGTTTTATTCAATGTATCCCATGCATCGAACAACGAAAACAACTGTTCGGTGTTTTGCTGATAACCTAATTGCATGACGTGGTAATTTTTGCGTAATGCAGGTATTATATTTTCTTCAAAAAGTTTAACCTGCTGTTTCTTTAATTTGATTTCGCTGCTCATTCCTGCAGCCATGCCTGATGCTTCGTTTAGCAGCATTTGTTTTTGTTGCGATAATGCCTCAGACTTCCATTTTAAGCTTTCAATATTTGCTTTTGACATTCTGTTTGCTTTGCCAATTGGTATTCTTGCCATACCCATTAAGGTATATTGCATTGGAAAACCTCCAAAGCCAAACATGTGATCGTATCTTACACCAAACTCTGGTTTTACTTTGGTTTTCTCTGCATTTTGCTGCAGTGAGGTCAATTGTATATCCTTGTCTATAGCTTTTATATCACTTCTGTTGCTAATCGTTACTGTATCAAATAATGATGTCGTAAAATCTTTAATAGTATAGCTTGTATCAATATCAAATGGTTCTGACTTATTCCTGTTCATTAATGTATTTAACCGGATACGTTTTTGATTGCTTTCATTTTCGAGCTCCAGCTTCATATTCATTATATTTCCCAATTGAGCTTTCGCTTTATAGTAAGCGCTTAATTTATCGAGACCGTTCTTATACCTTATTTCAGCATCTTTTATCATGAAGTTTAACAGCTTCTCATTTTCAGTAAGAATTGTTTCTTTCTTTTTAATAATCATCCAATCATAGTAGTTCTTTTTAGCATCAGCATACAATTGGTTAAGCTCAAACTTTTTTCTTTCTTTTTCTGACGCTGACATTCCTTCCATATACGCTGCCTCTGTATCCTGTTTCTTTTTATTAGGAAACATTTGCTGTACTGAAATCATGTACTGACCCATTCCTGTAGCCCCGTTTTCTCCTTTTTGCCATAGTTTAGGATTGTAAGGTGTCATCCATAAGCCTGTTCCAAATTCTGTTGGCATCCAGCTTCTTGCACCTTTGGCTGCTTCATCCATAGAACGTATTTGTGCATCATACATTTTTGCTGTCGGATTGGCGCTATCTATTGTTTGAATAATTTCATGTAAACCTGTTATTTTTTGTGCTTTAACTATTCTTATAGTCGAAAGAATCAAGAATAGTATTATTGATATTTTCTTCATGATTAATGTTTTACTTCGGACACATCTATTTTTCCAAACTTTCTTAACTCGTATTCTTTTGTCATTAAAAAGATTAATGGTGTCACCAATAATATGTGTGTTGCTGAAGTGAGCACGCCGCCTACCATAGGAAGCACTATTGGCTTCATTACGTCACTGCCAACTCCTGTGCTCCATAGAATAGGTATCAATGCAAATAATGAAACACAAACAGTCATTATCTTAGGGCGTAATCTTTTTGCAGCACCTGCAATAACGTATTCTCTTAAATCATTTCTTGTGATGGCTTCTTTTGAATTTCCTTTTAAGGCAACCAATTGCTGCATAGCATCGTTCAGGTAGATAACCATTACAATACCCGTTTCAACAGCCAAACCAAACAACGCTATAAAACCAACGGCAACGGCAACTGATAAATTAACTCCCCAGAAATAAATCATAAATGCACCGCCTATCAGAGCGAATGGAATTGAAATCAAACTGAAAAATGCTTCCCTTGCAGAATGAAATGCAAAATACATAGACATAAAAATAATCAGGAGAACGATAGGTAATATCAGCTTTAAAGTTTTCTCACTTCTTATCAGGTTTTCATACTGACCGCTCCATTCGATAAAATAACCTTTAGGCATTTTGCCAATCATCTTATCCAAATTGGCTCTTGCTTCTTCTACAGTACCGGCAAGGTCACGTTCTCTTACATTAAACAAAACAGTGCCTCTTAACAGCGCATTTTCAGAACTTATCATTGGCGGACCTTCTGTAATTTTTATATCTGCAACAGCTTCCAATGGGATAGGACCTGAATTCATTGTTTGTACCTGCAATTGTTTTATTGCCTGCAGATTGTTTCTGAAATCCTGGCCAAATCTTGCATTTACCGAAAATCTTCTCCGCCCTTCTATTGTTGTTGTCAGCTTCATGCCGCCTAATGCACTTTCAATGAGGGTATTCACATCATCAATGCTTAAACCATAACGACCAATTTCTTCTCTTTTTATTGCTATGTCAATGTATTTTCCTCCGGTAATGGGTTCTACATATAAATCTTTTATGCCTTCAATGCCTTGTAATGCGGTTCTTACTTTTTGGGCAAATACATTTATGGTATCCAAATTTTGACCATACACTTTAACGCCTACATCTGTACGGATGCCGGTTGAAAGCATGTTGATGCGATTGATGATTGGCTGGGTCCACCCATTTGTAACACCTGGTATTTGAAGTTTGCTATTAAGTTCATTAATGATTTCTGCTTTAGATATCCCTGCTCTCCATTCGTTTTTTGGCTTTAAAATAATAATGGTCTCAATCATGCTGATAGGTGAATTATCTGTAGCTGTATTGGCCCGTCCTGCTTTACCTAAAACATGTTGCACTTCAGGCACTGACTTTATCAATTTGTCCTGCACCTGCAATATTCTTTTCACTTCCGAATTGGAAACATCAGGCAAGGTCACAGGCATAAAGAGAACAGAGCCTTCATCTAACGGCGGCATAAATTCTCTTCCTAAACTCATCACTAAGGGAATACTTATGAGTAATGCAAGGATGTTAATTGCTATCGTTGTTTTGCGCCATTTTATACAGCCTCTTATAACCGGTTCATACACTCTTTCAAGAAAGCGGTTAATAGGATTTGCATTCTCACTTCTGAACCTGCCTTTCATAAATAACGAGATAAGTACAGGCGCTAATGTCAATACCAGCAATGCATCAACAACCATTATAAAAGTTTTGGTGTATGCAAGCGGCCCAAACAATTTTCCTTCCTGGCCGGTAAGCATAAATACCGGCAGAAAAGAGGCAATTATAATAATTGTTGAAAAGAACACGCCTCTTGATACCTGTTTACATGCACGTTCAATGATATTCATGCGGACATCTTCAGGCATCTTCGGATAGTTGCTTTTCCCCGCTCCGTTCAAGCTTTTAAAAATATTTTTCATTCTAAATAGTTATGCTAAAAATTATTATGTGCAACCCAAACTCTTTATTCATCATTCTTGCTTAGCACTCTTGTACCGTTGATGAAACTCCCCGTCATTGCGAGGAACGAAGCGATCTGCTCTATAATTTTTTAACTTCTTAATTCAAATGCATCAGATTGCTTCGTCGTTCCTCCTTGCAATGACGGACAAAACGTACAAGAGCGCAACGGAAGCTAAAAAGAGTTAATGCGCTATTTTTTATAATTAGTTCATTCGATTATTTATCCGGCATTTTATTTTGGTATTCTGAAAGGTTTCGATATGCATTTTCACTCATGATTATTCCATTGTCTACAATCACACCTATTGCCAAAGCAATTCCTGTAAGCGACATAATGTTTGATGAAAGACCAAAGGCATTCAAAAGAATGAAACTGACGGCAATGGTTATAGGAATTTGAATAATGATGCTTAATGCACTGCGCCAATGAAAGAGGAACAGGATTACAATAATGCAAACAATAATGATTTCCTCTAATAGTTTGGTCTTAATCGTTTCAATGGCTGCTTCAATTAACGTACTTCTGTCATAAGCTATTTTGAATGTCACCCCTTCAGGCAATCCCTTTTCAACATCTTTCATTTTTTCTTTGACTGCCTTAATAACATTGTCGGCATTTTCTCCATAGCGCATTACAACAATACCGCCTACTGCTTCACCTTCCCCGTTTTCATCGAAGATGCCTAACCGCAGATCTGAACCCATTTGCACACTTCCAATGTCTTTTACTCTTATGGGTATACCGTTGGTATTTGATACAGATATATTTTCTACATCTTCCTTATTTTTTATATAACCAAGCCCGCGGATGATGTATGCCATGTCTGACATTTCAAATTTTCTCCCTCCAACATCGTTATTACCGGCTTTTACTTTGTTCATTACATCCATCATAGACAGGTTGTAGAACTGTAGTTTTACAGGATCAATAACTATCTGGTATTGCTTTTCAAATCCACCGAAAGAGGCAACTTCAGCAACACCGGGAACAGTTTGCAATCCAAACTTTATGTACCAGTCCTGTAATGCACGTTGTTCACCTAAGTCCATGTTTTTTGCATCTAATGTGTACCAAAAAATATGACCAACACCTGTACCATCAGGACCGAGGGCAGGGGTGATGCCTTCAGGCAACAAACGCTGTGCATAGTTTAAGCGTTCAAGAACTCTTGTTCTTGCCCAATAGACGTCTGCATCATCCTCAAAAATGATATAGACAAAACTCATCCCGAACATCGATGTGCCGCGAATGTTCTTAACCTTGGCAATGCCCTGCAGGTTACTGACCAATGGGTATGTAACCTGGTCTTCAATGACCTGCGGGCTTCTTCCCATCCATTCAGTAAAAACAATTACCTGGTTTTCCGATAAATCAGGAATAGCATCTATAGGATTTTTATTGATTGAGAATATTCCCCATGCAAACAGGCCGGCCGCAACAAGAAGTACAATGAGCCTGTTGCGCAGGGAAAATTCAATTAGCTTATGAACCATATTATTATTTTGCAGGCTTTACATAAGTGCCTTCATTCATCATCTTTTGCTGGGCTGCAGTCATCTTCTGTTTAACGAGTTTCATACTGCATTTAGGACATTCACCGGGATGGTCACTCATTACTTCGTTGTGCATTTTGCAGGTGAACATTTCATCTTGTGCTAATTGTTCTGTTTTTGCTTTGTTATCGTTACCGGAACATGCTGTAAAAACAACTGCAAGCGATAAGAGGATAGTGGTGATAAAGACAGCTTTTTTCATGATTTTAATTTTAAAAGATGGCAGCAATTATTACTGCCACCTGAATTATTATTACATTTTTGTTTTTGGATCTTTATTTTCTTTTTTTTCCTGAAGAGCCATACCACATTTGATACATTTACCTGCCTTGTCACTAACAACTTCAGGATGCATAGGACACGAGTAAGTGATTTTTTCTAATTGTTTGCTGCCTGTACGTTGTACGACGAGTTCCGATCCACATTTTGGACATTCTCCTGGTTTTGAACTGGTGAATTCGGGGTGCATAGTGCATGTATATTTTGCTTTAGCAGTACTGTTCTGTTCCTTTTTATGCTTCGACTGCTTTGTTGTTTGGGAAAAAATTGCAGTGGTACTTGCTACAAGTAGCATAAGAATGATTAACCTTTTCATGATGTTTGTTTTATTAATGAATTATTAATGAAGAAATGAAATAAAAATATTTTACTCCGGGCAGCAATTACGCTGGCCGTTAATTGAAAATAATGTAATAGAAGAGTGAGTATGAACTCAAAGTAATTTTTGAGTATAACAGATGATTATACCATCCGCAGGAGAAGAAATATCAAATACGGAAAACAGAATTATAGAGGTATACGGGAACTTTATACTTGTGAGGAGGTGCGTTACTTACAGGATTTTCTTCAATTGAATTGAAGAGATCAACTCTGGGGAAAACTGAATAATTTGTTTGGATTAAAGCAAGAGGCGCTTTTAGGATCACAGAAGATTCTTCAACATTCTTCTGGTCTTTTTCAATTTTTATAATCTTTTGTTCATTATGGCAACATCCCTTGTGACCCTTTTTAGTCATGCCGCATGTACTGCATGAAGAAGATTGCTTCGCTGATAATTCCCATCCGACAAGATCACTCATGCAGTAATGCAATTGCACAGTTGCACCTACGGAAGTGGTCAAGTATATAATGGCTAATATGGTTGCTAAAACCCTTTTCACTTGTATGTATTAAAATCTATTTGCAACATTCTTTTTTATGAACAAAAAAGGCCTTGAAAGCTTTCCACAGGAAGTTAAGAAACTTCATATTGCAGAGATTTAAAACAAAGGTAGGTGTCGTAAGTTGAATAAATGCAGGGATGGTGATATTTATCCCCTTTATAACAATTTGTTTTATGCTGATCTCTCTGCTTTACTGCTATTATATGCCGTTTTTATTCAGACAGCTTTTCCCTTTTCCAACCGATTAAAAGAACACCTGCAATTACTAATAATGTACCTATAATCTGTTCAGTAAATATTTTTTCACCTAACACATAATGCGCCTGTACTATAGTTGACACAGGACCGATGCCGGAGATAATGGCGACGTTATTTGCTCCAATACTTTTTAAACCATTAGATATCATAAATGAAGGAATAACTGTAGAAAATATTCCAAGCAATAATCCATATCCCCATAAACCAGCACTCGCAGTTAGTGTTTGTATATTTCCCTTGAAAAGAAAATGAATAAAAATGCCTGCTGTTGCAGCAAGCATGGCAAAGCCGGTAAACTTATTGGCTCCAATTGATGGGATAATTTTCCCGCTTCCGGCGATATAAATGGAATAAGTAATGGCACAGATGAAAACCATGAGGCTGCCAAAATAAAAATTTGGATTACCGGCATCAATTTTTAGTTCACCATAATAGGCGACAGCAATACCGAGGTAAGTAAGCAGCAAGGCTATCTTTTGAGAACCTGACATTTTCTGTTTAAAAAAATAAACATTGATAAGCACTGCAAAGGTTGGATACAGAAAAAGAATTAATCTTTCAAGACCCGCAGATATATATTCTAACCCGGTAAAATCTAAGAGGCTTGAAATATAATAACCAAACATTCCCAAAATAATAACGTAAACCCACTGCTTTTTACTTATCCGGATATTTTCTTTTTTATTGCTAATGAGTATTGCCGAAAATATATAGAACGGCAGTGAAAAAATCATACGTAAAGTAAGCAGGGTCAGAGCATCGGTATGAGTATTGCCAAAGGCTTTTTTCACAATAATAGCCTTAGTTGAAAATAAAACAGCGCCAATAAGTGTAATAAAAAAACCTGCTATAGTTATCCTGTTATTTTGTTCAAATTTATACATTATGGAAGTAGGCCCCGGTAAACTTGCTGTGTTACCATGTCTGCTGTTATTAATTTTTTGTCCTAATGAACCAATGACCTTAATGAATGAATGACTCGTTGACTTATTGACCCAATGACTTATTGACTTATTGCCTCAATGACTAATTGTATTTCTACACTGCTACATTAAAGTCTCTCAACGCATCGTTTAAACTTGTTTTTAAATCTGTGCTTGGTTTACGTTTTCCAATGATCAAAGCGCAGCTTACATTATACTCACCTGCGGGGAATTTTTTTGCGTAAGTGCCCGGAATTACAACGCTGCGTGCAGGAACACGGCCTTTGTATTCAATAGGTTCAGCGCCGCTTACATCAATGATTTTTGTTGATTGTGTAAGTACCACATTTGCACCCAGTACTGCTTCTTTTTCTAAAATAACACCTTCCACTACAATGGATCGGCTGCCGAGGAAACAGCCATCCTCAACAATTACCGGGGTAGCCTGCAATGGTTCCAGCACTCCGCCTATGCCAACACCGCCGCTAAGATGTACGTCTTTACCAATCTGTGCACAGCTTCCTACAGTTGCCCAGGTATCTACCATCGTACCTTCATCTACAAAAGCGCCAATGTTTACATAGCTTGGCATCAATACAACATTTTTAGCAAGAAAAGCTCCATACCGGGCAACAGCATGAGGAACGGCACGTACGCCCAGTTCTTTATAATTGCTCTTAAGTCTCATCTTGTCGTAAAACTCAAAAGGCGGCAACGTGTATGTTTCCATTTGCTGAATGCCGAAATACATAAGTATTGCCTGTTTTATCCACTCATTTACAACCCATCCGTTTTCCGTAGGAGAAGCTACACGCAGTCGTCCTTTGTCAACTTCTTCAATAACATCTCTGACTGCCTGGCTATATTCGGGCGTTTTTAATAGTTCCCGTTTGGCAAATGCTTCCTGTATTAATAATTGTAATTCCATAATTCAAAATTTTGGTGCGAAATTAACGGCTTATATAAAAACAAAGGAAATAAGATGAAAATGAGAACCACGATTTCAAAGATTTTAAGGATTATGAGGAAATCTGAAATGAATTTTCGAAATTGTGCAAATAATAATAATAATTATATAAATCGCTTCAATACATTAACATTATCCCATTAATCCCATTATCCCATTAAACCCAAAAATCTCATAAATCCCAGTGCAGACAAAATAGCTTTCGATGCTAAACGAGCTTATCAAAACGGAACTGGCTTAGGTCATTATAGCCGTACGCTTATCTCTTCGTTAGCTGATTTTTACCCTGAGTATCATTATTATTTATGTGCCCCTAAGCTGACAAACAGGTTCGACATTTCTGGTTTTAACAATGTTGAAAACATTATTCCAAAAGATTTTTTTTCGAAAAAGCTTGCCTCTTTATGGAGGAGCAGTTGGGTAAAAAACGATCTTCAAAAAAAAGGTATTGATATTTATCATGGGCTAAGCCACGAAATACCAATTGGTATTAAAAAAACAGGAATTCGTTCGGTAGTAACCATTCATGACCTTATATTTGAAAGGTATCCTGAACAATATAATTGGATGGACATACAGATTTACAGAAGGAAATTTAAATATGCGTGTAAAAATACCGATCATATTATTGCTATTAGCCAACAAACAAAAGAGGATATTATAAGTTTTTACAAAATTCCAGAAGAAAAAATTACTATATGCTATCAAAGTTGCAATCCGGCTTTTGCTCAAATCATTTCTGAAAATCAAAAAAGCAGGATTAAAAAATTCCACACATTGCCTGACCGCTTTTTTCTTTATGTAGGTTCTATTATAGAAAGGAAAAATCTATTAAGTATCTGTAAAGCTCTTTATAAATTACAAGGAAAATTAAATATTCCATTGGTGGTAATAGGAGAGGGAAATAAATATAAACAACAGGTAAAAGAGTTTATCACACAAAACAACCTTGAGGAGCAGGTTATTTTTCTATCAGAAACGGAAGCAGCAAAAAATTCTTCTGCGTATCAATCTGCCGCTGATTTTCCGGCTATCTATCAGCTTTCTGCCGGACTTATCTATCCTTCCGTTTATGAAGGTTTCGGCATTCCGGTTTTAGAGGCGTTATGGAGTAAAGTTCCGGTAATAACATCAAATATTTCCTGCCTTCCGGAAACCGGCGGTGATTCTGCTTATTATGTAGATCCTTATTCTCCCGCAGAAATTGCGGAGGGAATGATGAAATTAGCTGCAGATGAAACTTTAGTAAGAGAGATGAAAGAAAAAGGCTGGCTTCACGCTCAAAATTTCACTCCTGAAAAATGTGCGGCAGACGTAATGCAGGTATACCTTCGCCTCTGATGACTGATTTCTCTTTTGACATAGAACAATGTCTTGCAGTATTGCAGCAGGGAGGCCTGATACTTTATCCTACAGATACGATTTGGGGACTTGGATGCGATGCAACTAATAATTCTGCTGTACAGAAACTAATTGGTTTAAAAGGCAAACCTGCAAACAAAGGATTAATCGTTCTACTCGCAGCAGAAATAGATATATTACGTTATACAGCTAATCCTGATCTTGAAGTTTTTGATTATCTTAAGAATACAACTAAACCTACTACTGTCATTTATGAGCAGGGACTAAATGTCGCTGATGAAGTTTTAAATGAGGATGGCAGCATAGCTATCCGGCTGGTTAAGGAAGATTTCTGCATGCATTTGATTAAAAGATTTAAAAAACCAATTGTTTCCACTTCTGCTAATTTGCATGGGCAACCTTCTCCACGTAATTTTAAAAGCGTTTTCCGGGAAATCAAAAACATGGCTGATTATGTAGTTTCTTTTGGACAAGATGATGAAATAATGTATTCTGCTTCTTCTATAATAAAATGGAAAAATGGCAAGGCTTTCATAATCCGGGCTTAAATATTAGAAATTAATAACATTTTTCTGTTTTTAATGTTATTATAATTGTTATGGCAAAATAATTGTTTTTAATCATCTTAAACCCCCAACTATTTTATGCAACAAATTCCTTTACCGCAGCAAAATGAAAATGTACCTCCATATAAAAATTTCCTTTGTTCTTCAGGTATAGACGATAATAAAATCAGTGAAATTTCACCAAATTCTATATATCACACTAATATATCAGATTCTGCTAATTCCTTTTTAAGATGTGATTTTAATTGGGAATATTTCAGCAACGAGCTCGAATTTGAATAGTAAGATAGATAAAGTTTTTTACTGATTTTCATTTTTAATAAGAGTGATATTGATTTCTGAAGCCCCGAGTACCACAGTTATAAATAATTATCTTTGCGGCAATCATGTTTATAGATTGCAGCAGTAAAGAACAATTTGTTTTAAAGAAAATAAGTAATGCAGCGGCAGATCTTAATATGCCTGCATTTCTCATTGGTGGCTTTGTTCGTGATAAAATAGTTGGACGACCTACAAAAGACCTTGATATACTATGTGCCGGCGATGGTATATCACTCGCAAACCAGGTTGCAGATCGTTTTTCTCCACGTCCCCAGGTAGCATTTTTTAAAAATTTTGGCACTGCTCAGATTAAACTCGATGAGTTTGAAATAGAATTTGTAGGAGCGCGAAAGGAGAGCTATGTTCCTGACAGCCGCAATCCCGAAGTTGAACCCGGAACGATAGAAGATGACCAGAACCGGCGTGACTTTACAATCAATACTCTTGCAATAAGTCTCAATAAAGAAAATTTTGGTGAATTGATTGATCCCTTTAACGGTATCAAAGATATTGATACTCATATTATTCGTACACCTTTACAGCCTACAAAAACATTTAGTGACGATCCGCTTAGAATGATGCGGGCCATTCGCTTTGCTGCACAATTAGAATTTCAAATAGAAGAAAATACTTTTCAGGCAATTGAAGCAAATAAAGAAAGAATTAAAATTATTACTCAGGAAAGGATAACTGATGAATTAAATAAAATAATGCTCAGCAGCCAACCTTCAGTTGGATGGAAATTATTGTTCACCTCCGGGTTGTTAAACATTATTTTTCCCCAAATGGTTGATCTGGCCGGTGCAGAATACATAGACGGCAAAGGGCACAAAGACAATTTCTACCACACCCTTCAGGTACTTGATAATATTAGCATTCATACCAAAAACCTGTGGCTTCGCTGGGCTGCTCTTTTGCATGACATAGGCAAACCGGTAACCAAACGGTTTGAAGAAGGTCATGGATGGACTTTTCATGGTCATGAAGTGGTAGGTGCACGAATGGTAAATAAAATTTTCAATAAGCTAAAACTGCCACTAAATGAAAAAATGCGTTTTGTGCAAAAAATGGTAGAGTTGCATATGCGTCCTATTAGCTTAACAAAAGAAAACATTACTGACAGTGCAATACGCCGCCTGATTTTTGATGCAGGAGAAGACATCGAATCGCTAATGATGCTTTGCAGCGCGGATATAACCAGTAAAAACAAGGTAAAAGTAAAAAAGTATCTTTCCAATTTTGAATTGGTAAAACAGCGTATTGAAGAAGTAGAGCAACTTGATAAAATCCGTAACTGGCAACCACCCGTAACAGGTGAAATGATTATGGAAACTTTCGGATTAACACCCGGACGAAATGTTGGAATTATTAAGGATGCCATTCGTGAGGCAATACTTGATGGTGTAATACCGAACGATTATAAGGAAGCTTATAATTTTATGTTGCAAAAAGGAGAGGAGTTGAACCTAAAACCAGTTGCCTGATTGATAGAGTTTTTAAAAGTGTGGTAAGAAGTTTGTAAGTAGCA
>JAABUR0100006597.1_pt1 | contig 14092 bp, 10 predicted proteins | sample 5560091 | NCBI WGS metagenome assembly JAABUR01 (sample SAMN10711879, study PRJNA513375) | rock metagenome | isolation source: Antarctica rocks | place: Antarctica: Victoria Land, University Valley sud
GTGAGGAGTGGCGGCGGGTACACCTCCGGGCGTTGATCCGGGCGCGCCCCGCAGGACGTAGCCCCTGTGAGCAATAGGAGGAGAATTCATATGATCCAGCAAGATCCCACATTGGAAGAACGGCCCGCCCCGAGACCGGCTGGGGGCATTACATTCTGGAGCTGTTCGGCATCGTGGCGTTCTTCGTGCTCGCTTTGTTCATAGGTATAGACGTGTACCGGGGGCTCACTACCTTCGGCTAAGCATGGCTCCTTCCTTTGCTCGCGATACTGGCTTACCTGGCTGGAGATTTTTTCTCTGGGTTCGTTCACTTTCTGGCCGATAACTTCGGCTCGTCGGAAACCCCGATCGTCGGCCCCAACTTCGTAGGGGCTTTCCGCGAGCACCACGTCGACCCCAAGGGCATAACCACCCACGACTTCATAGACACAAACGGCAACAACTGCCTGGTGAGCCTCCCCGCCATGCTGCTGGTCTGGCTCGCCATGCCAACCGAAACTACGGCCTGGGGCCCCCTTTTTGCGGCCTTCTTCCTCGCGCTCTGCTTCGCCATTTTCCTCACCAACCAGTTCCACAAGTGGGCCCACATGGAAGAGCCGCCTTCTTTCGCGGCCTGGCTGCAAAGGCGAGGTTTGATCCTCTCCCAGGAACACTACGACGTGCACCACGAAAGCCCCTACGACACCTACTACTGCATCACCGTGGGCGTCTGGAACCCGATCCTCGACCGCACCAACTTCTTCGAGCGCACAGAGCGCCTGCTCCGCCGCGTCATCCCTGGCACCGACCCGCAACTACGGGTCGAGCGTGAAGGCAGCCTGAACGAGTAGGGGCCGTTTCTCCCCAGAACGTACTTAGACGGGCAAAAGTGAGGCTCCCCAAATTGGAGAGCCCTTTCTTCATGCTGCGGTCGCCAGTGGATTATTGTTGCGTAGCCTGAACCTTCATCTCGAAGGTGAGCTAGTCGCGTCCTTCGGTGGTGCAGTCTACGACGACGCTATCCTCCATGCCTGACCCACAAAAAGTCTCTAGCTCAAATGGGCTAGAAAAAGATAGCCCATTTGGGGGATGCGGTGGGCGGCTTGTTGGGCCATGATACCCAGGGCTACGCAAATGACCACCCAGGTGCGGAGGAGTGAGGGATGTCGAAGATGGCGCTAAGACTTATGGTTCTCGTGTTCACGGGCGTCGCTATGGCTGTTATGGCAAGCCCGGCACAGGCTGCGGATCTCACAGTGACAAGCAACGAGGACTCTGGAGGGGGAACGCTAAGGGCTGCGGTGGCGATTGCCAACTCTAACGGTGTGGCAGATAACATCACCTTCAATCTGCCTTCGGATCAGCGCACCATCATGCTGGCGAGCGAGATCACCTTCACGGACACGTCCCAGACCACGATAGATGGTGGGGTGGCTGGCGTCACGGTGAGCGGCAACAACACCACGAGGGCATTCGCCATACAAGGCGTGAACCTCTCACTGAAGAGTCTGACGATTAGCGGTGGCAACACGGCCGAAAACAGCGATGGCGGCGGCATCATAAACCGTGGTGGCACGCTGAGCATCACAGATTCAACCATCACCGATAACTACTCGGGAACCTTCACAGGCGGCGGCATCTACAATTCCGGCACTCTGACGGTCACGGATTCGACCATCAGCAACAACTCTACTGACAACGGTTTCTTCTCCGGCGGCGGCATCTACAACGACAGAGGCAAAGTGACCATCACAGGTTCCAACATCCGCGCCAACAACAGCGGATACGGCGGTGGCATCTTCAACTACGTGGGCACGCTGCGTGTCACAGATTCCACCATCAGCAGCAACTCCGCCGCCAACAATGGCGGATTCGGCGGCGGCATCGTCAACTTAGAAGGCAGGGCGACCTTTGCAGACTCCACCATCAGCGGCAACTCCGCCCCAGGCTCCGGTGGCGGCATATTTAGCGACACGAACCTGTTGAGACGGAATACCAACGTAGTGAACAGCACCATCTCGGGCAACTCCGCGCAGACTGGGGGCGGCGTCTTCAATGCGAATGGCCTGACCACCATCCGCAGCACCACCATCACCAACAATACTGCCCCCGAAGGTCAGGGAGCGGGCGTGTCGAGCGCCGGGGACACGTTTACCAGCACCGTGATCGGCTCCTCCATCATCGCAGCCAACAACACCACCGACGTGGATCTCTTCAATGGCGGCGTCAATTCGTTCACCTCGGAAGGCTACAACCTCATCGGGGATGGCAACGCCACTGGCTCGTTTAATAAGACGGGCGACCAGATCATCGCAAACAACTCTCCCGGCCTCGGTCCTCTGGCAAACAACGGCGGTCCAACCAGAACCCACGCCCTCCTGGCTGGCAGCCCCGCGCTGAACACCATCCCACAGGGGACCAACGGCTGCGGAGGACTCATCCTCACCACAGACCAGCGCGGCGTAAGCCGTCCGCAGGGAACTGCCTGCGACACCGGATCTTTCGAGCGGCAAGACCTGGCGCCGACGATCTCGGTGGTGGCGGGAAGCGCAAGCCAGAGCGCCTGCCTCGCAGCAAACAGGGGAAGGATCACCCTCAAAATCTCCGACGCTGACGGCGACCCCCTTACCCTCAGCGCCACCTCATCCAACACCACCCTCATCCCGACGGGCAACATCACCTTCGGCGGCACGGGGGCCACCCGCACGGCCACCATAACCACCGTCTCTGAAATCACGGGCACATCTAATTTGAAGATCACTGTGGGCGACGGTAATAAAAGCGCCACCTTACCAGTTACCGTGAAGGCGGGAGGCAGCACAAGCGACGCGCTCTCCGGCACCACGGGGGCAGACCTTCTGCTCGGCCAGGACGGGCCGGACACGCTGGATGGGTTGGGATCTAGCGACGTGTTGTGCGGAGCGGGGGGCAATGACAAGCTGCGCGGGGGAAGCGGGGCTGACACCCTCGACGGAGGCACAGGGACTGACACAGCCCTCGACTACAGCGTGGCGGGAGGGGACGCCAGGGTCAACATCCCTTAGCGAGAGTTCAGGAATCGAGCGTAGCCGTTTTTGGATGACGGCTCCGCTCGGAGAACCGGTCGAAACGGATAAACAGAAGGGCTCCCTGAAAATCAGGGAGCCCTTCTCTTGCTTACTAGCTGACCCTTCTAGGAAGAGATTTTCTCCTTCACCACGAAGGTCAGTTCGTCGCGCCCGTCGTCGGAGCGATCCACAGCGATGGTGTCGCCTGGGTTGAAGTCTCCGCCGATGATCCTGCTCGAAAGCGGGTTCTCGATGTGGCGGCGGATGGTCCGGGCGAGCGGACGACCGCCGAACTTGGGATCGTAGCCCTCCTCGGCGAGGAACTCCTTTGCCGCCTGCGTAACCTCGACCTGGACCTGCTGGCTCTCGAGGTGCTTGTTGAGCCGCGAGAGCATGATGTCCACGATCCTCAGCACGTCCTCCTTGCTCAGGGCGTGGAACACGATGATCTCATCCACCCGGTTCAGGAACTCGGGGCGGAACGCCTGCTCCAGCGCGTCGGTCGCCCGGCGCTCGGTCTCCTTGAAGTCCATGCCGCTGCCGCCAGTGAAGCCGAACTGCCGTGTGGAGACGAGGTGCTGGCTGCCGACGTTGGAGGTCATGATGACCACCGTGTTCTCGAAGCTGACCGTCCGGCCCTGCGCGTCCGTGAGACGCCCGTCGTCGAGCACCTGGAGCAGCGTGTTGAACACGTCCGGGTGGGCCTTCTCGATCTCGTCGAAGAGGATGACCGAGTATGGCCTCCTGCGGACCCGCTCGGTGAGCTGGCCTGCTTCGTCGTAGCCGACGTAGCCAGGAGGCGCGCCGACGAGCCGGGAGACGGTGTGCTTCTCCTGGTACTCGGACATGTCGATCCGGATCATGGCGTCCTCCTCACCGAAGAGGTACTCGGCGAGCGTCCGCGCAAGCTCGGTCTTCCCCACGCCCGTGGGCCCGAGGAAGATGAAGCTGCCGACAGGGCGCTTCGGATCCTTGATACCAGCCCTCGCGCGCCTGATGGCCTCGGAGACGGCGGTCACCGCCTGCTCCTGGCCGACTACCCGCTCGTGCAGCACGGCCTCCAGGTTGAGGAGCCTCTCGGCCTCTTCCTGGACGATGTTGGTCGCGGGGACGCCGGTCCACTCTTCGAGGATGCGGGCGATATCCTCCTTCGTCACCTCGGGGGCGTTTGACTCGCGGCCTCCGGCCCATCCCTCCTGGTGCTCGTCCAGTTCGATCCTGAGCTGCTCGATGCGCTGCTTGAAGCCAGCCGCCTTCTCGTAGTCCTCGGCCCTGACTGCGTCCTCCTTCTCACGCTCGAGACCGGAGATCTCCTCCTCGATACGCCGCACGTCAACCGGCGGCACAGTGGAGCGCAGCCTGACCTCGGCCGCCGCCTCGTCGAGGAGGTCTATGGCCTTGTCCGGCAGGTAGCGATCCATGATGTAGCGATCCGCGAGCGTCGCCGCGCTGCCTATGGCCTCGTCGGAGACCTTCACGCGGTGGTGCGCCTCGTAGCGGTCGCGCAACCCGAAGAGGATGGATACCGTCTCCTCGACCGTCGGCTCGTCCACGAGCACGGGCTGGAAGCGGCGCTCCAGCGCCGGGTCCTTCTCGACGTTCTTGCGGTACTCGTCGAGCGTGGTGGCCCCGACGACCTGAAGCTCTCCTCGCGCCAGCGCGGGCTTGAGCATGTTGGAGGCGTTTACCGCGCCCTCTGCCCCGCCTGCGCCAACGATCTGGTGCAGCTCGTCAATGAAGAGGATGATGTCGCGATCCTCCTGCTGGAGCTCCTTGAGCATTTGCTGCATCCGCTCCTCGAAGTCGCCCCGGAAGCGGGTGCCGGCCACGAGGCCGCCAACGTCGAGGGAGACCACGCGCTTGCCCTTGAGCGACTCGGGCACATCCTCGGAGATAACTCTTTGCGCCAGGCCCTCGGCTATGGCTGTCTTGCCGACGCCTGCCTCGCCGATGAGCACCGGGTTGTTCTTGGTGCGGCGGCTGAGGATGCGGACGACGCGGGCTATCTCCTCGGCGCGTCCTATCACCGGGTCGAGCTCGCCGTTGCGGGCCATCTCGGTGAGATCGCGGGACACCTGATCCAGGGTCGGAGTCTTGCTGTCGCTCGGAGGCGCGCCAGGCGTTCCCGGCCCACCAGGAGCCGCACCGGGCATTCCGGTCCCTGCGCCTGTACCTGCGCCACGCTGCTGGAGGAGGCGCAGGATCTCACGCCGCAACGCCTCGCCGTCACCGGCCCCGTTCTGGGAGAGGATGCGGTACGCGTTTCCGTCGCCCTCGCCGAGCAGGCCGAGCAGGAAGTGCTCGCTGCCGACCTGCGCCGCGCCCATCTGCCTGGCGGCGGTAAAGGAGAGTTGAAGGGCGCGCTTGGCGCTCGGCGTGAACGTATAGACTTGCTCGCCGGGGTCTCCCCGGTACTCCCGAAACCCGTGACGCATTCCGTCCACGTTCGCCCCGGCGCGGCGGAGCGCCTCCGTCGCCAGGCTGTCGCCGCTCACGATGCCGGCGAGTAGGTGGTCCGTGCCGATGGCCGCCGTCCGGGTCGTCCCGGCCGACGCCTCGCGGGCGCGCATCACCGCCTGCTGGGCCTCCTCGGTGAGCGCCTCGAACATGCTCTGCGAGCCCTGGTTCTGCTGCTGGATCAGGTTCTGTAACATCCCAAATGGGTCCGAACCGCCCTGGGCTCCGCCCCCGATCATGCCGAATTCCCGCGCGCATCGGGAGCAGAAGTACGCCGCCGCCTTCTGCCCGCCCTGCCGCTTGAAGACCTGCACGCTCGCCGGTCGAATCCCACAGTTCTCACATATCATTACGTCTGATCCTCCTGATCTCGAATCCTCAGACTCCCGCACATAGGTCGAGAGCCATGACAAATCTTAGTCTGCAACGCTCATATTTTATTACATGGGGGCGTTAGATCAAGGTGGCGTGAAGCGCCGGGTTCCGTGGTAAGTAGGGGTTTCGGAAACTACGCGGAGGTATTCGAATGGAAGAAGAGAGAGGTTTGATCGGGATGGAGGCACGATCGGCTGACGGCGCTGCGACCGGGCGTATCCTGGAGCTGGTCACAGATGAGGAGAGCGGCGAGGTCACGCATGTGGTGGTCGAAAACGGAGAGGAGCGCATCGAGGTTCCCATCTCCGCCCTGACCCTGGACCCTGAGGCGGACTTCGCCACGTTCCATGCCAACCGTTCGGACGATGAACCCGGCGACCACGTGGGAGACGAAGAGCAACCGGAGGGCTACGCGCCGCTGGAGTCGGACGCCGATGACGCCAGGCACGAGGGCCAGCTCGTCACCGAACCCGGGGACGACGAAGACGCGCAGAGCCAGGAAGACCTGGTGCGCGAGGACTGGGAAGACGAGACGTACACGTCGGCGGACTCAGGCTACCCGCGCACCGACGCCTACGTTGACCCCGACACCGGCGAGGAAGACGTAGACCCCGCGATGAAGGATAACGAAACCCTTGCGGACGACGTGAACGACCTGCTCGACGGAACGGGGCTTGAGGCTCGGGCAGTCAAGGACGGCGTAGTCGAACTGACGGGCTCTATTGCGTCGCGTGAAGACCTCGATGGGAACGTGAGTGAGATCATGGGCCTCGACGGCGTCAAGGAGGTGGACACCACGGACGTGGACGTAGGTTAGGAAGCGGCCCCTTCCTTAACCGGGCGCGTTGCTGTAATATTGCTCCGGTCTTCAGGAAGGAAGAAGGATGACAAGAATATCCCTCATATTCGCGGCAGCGGTGGTGGCGATCCTGGCATGTGGTGGCGTAGCGGGAGCCATAATCAACGGGAAGATCGACGGCAACAGGCATCCCAACGTCGGCGGCCTCGTCAACGGCAAGCAGTATTCCGACGGCACGTGGTTGTACTGCTCGGGAACCCTGATCTCACCGAAAGTTTTCCTGACCGCCGCGCACTGCGGCGAGGAAGACCATCCCAGGGTGCGGGTCACATTCGACCCGGCATACAAGGACGGCGACAAGACCTACGCCGGAATCTTCCACGCCGATCCGCAGTACCCGGGTTCCTCATCCGACTACCACGACATCGCCGTGGTCGTCCTCAAAAACCCGGTCGAAGGTGTCGCGCCAGCGTCTTTGCCCAGGGCGAGATCCCTATCGGCGCTGTCGGGCGACCAGCGATTCACGTCTGTCGGATACGGAGCTTACGAGGTGACCAACGAGCCGGGCGGCCATCAGTACATCTACGACGACGTGCGCCAGTACGCCACCGGCACGCTCAACTCGACCAACAAGACCCGGCTGCATATCTCCATGAACCCGTCGACCGGCAACGGCGGGACCTGCTACGGCGATTCCGGCGGCCCGAACTTCCTGGGTAACACAAGCACCATCGCGGCCATCACCATAACGGGCGACTCCGTGTGCCGCTCGACGAACGTGGTCTACCGTCTCGACACGCCGTCGGCGCGCCACTTCCTCGACGACTACGTCACGTTGCCGTAACTGACAGAAGGACCGGGGCGGCGCCTCTCTGCCGCCCCCGGCTTTGAAAGACCGCGCTCAGGACGAGTGGCGCACGACCGTCCGGATCTCCAACCCCCCGCGCACCCGCTGCGTCAGGTCAACCGTCATCTCGACGGGGTCGCAGACCGCCACGAAGTCCTTCAGCAGCGTCGCCGCCAGATCCTCGGCGAAGATCCCACGTTCCCTAAACCCCCACAGGTACAGCTTCAGCGCCTTCGACTCCAGCAGCCGCTCCCCCGGACGGTAACTCAACTTCAAGTCGTAGAAGTCCGGCTGCCCCGTCACCGGACACAGCGCCGTCAACTCGTCCGTCGAAAACTCCACGGTCGCATCCGTATCTCCGTGACTCCACGGAACCGTATCCAGCCCGTCCGCACCGATCGGCCCTCGCGTCTCGCGTCCCAGCAACTGGGACTCAACATTATTTTGCATCTGTCTTTGACCTCCGAACTGCATAACTTTACAGAATATTTGCCCTGCCTAAGATCCTAATATTGCCGTTACAGTTGCAGTCACAGCTAAGCCAAGTGCTGAGAGAGCAACACCAGCGGAAATACCTGCAACCCATTTCCAAAAGCCCAAATCTCTTTCTAGATTCTCGACCCTACTATTCAACCTCTCTAGTTTGAGTATCTTTTCAGGGTCGGTGAAGATTGTTTCGATAAATGTTTTGAGCGCATTTCGATCCTTCTCAGAGAGGCCCAGCTTTCTTTCGAGAAAGTCAAGCATGTCTGATTCAAGTGCTTCGCCAAATTGCTGCGCCATGCAATGATGGCACACAGCTTCGCGGTCATTTTCATTCAGCAGATGCTCAGGCAACGTTTCACCGAACACGTCGCGAGTTGGGTCTTCAGTAAACTTACCGCATCTCACGCATGTGGTAATAGGGGTTCTGTCAGCAGGAATGCCATTCATTGTCCGCATTTTACCCGATCCAACATTTAGGAGCCCAACGCGGTAGCTTATTGAAATCGACAGGCCAGCCTTCGAGCGCGAGTTGTCCCGCCGGTCCTAGCCGCCCAGGGTGCCGAGCACCTCCTGCACGCCCACTATGATGAACGGGATCACGGAGATACCGAGCAGGATGTTGGTTGCGAGGCGGTTGCGGTATTCGGGGGCGACGCGGCTGGAGTTGAGGAGGAGCATCAGCGTTATCGCCAGGAACGCCAGGAACGGCAGGAACAGCGCGCCGAGCGAGGCGTAGATGATCACGAGCGCGACCGGCTGGCCGAGGAGGAGCAGGATCATCGGGGGGAAGGTGATCCAGGCGAGCATCGCCCTGAACCAAACGCTCTTCTCCGACAGGTAGTCCTGCGCCCTATCGTCCGGCACGTCGCGGAAGGTCCGCATGCTGTCAGCGAACAGGTACGCCGCGCCGTTCCACGCCCCGATCATGGCCCCCGTCGCCACGGCCCAGAAGCCGATCAGGAAGATCCAACGCACCAACGCGCCGAACCGCTCCTGTATGGGGTCGGCGAGCGCCACGAGGCCAGACTCGTCCTCGATGCTCGCGCCGGTCCCGTACAGGAACGTGGCCCCGATGACTAGCATGGAGACCATGAACACGCCGGTCAGGATGTATCCGACGGCCGCGTCGGTGCGCATCGTCGGGATCCAGGGCGCCGCCCGCCAGCCGCGCTCCCGCACCCAGTACGTGTACGAGGCCAGCGTGAACGTGCCGCCAACCCCGCCGATGATCGCCATCGCGTTGATGAAGCCGTCCTCCGGTATCCTGGGGACGAGTCCCAGGGCCAGCCTGCCCAGCGAGGGCGTAACCAGGATGGCGAGAAGTATGATCGCCCCGAACTTTACGGCCGCGAGGACCTTCATGATCCGCTCGAAGAGCCCGTAGCGGCCGACGCCTACGACCACGAAACCCAGTATGCCGTGCAGCGCGGCCCACGCCGATACCGGCATCACGTTCGGGAACATGGCGTCGACGCCGAGGGCCGCCGTCGAGGTGACCGCCGCGCCGAACACGAAGGTGACGATGAACAGGTAGATCAGGAAGTACCACGTCGCGCCCCGGCCGAGCATGTGCCAGCCCTTCAGGATGGTCTCGCCGGATGCCATGTACCAGCGGCCGATGCCTTCGGTCAGGAAGAACTTCAGGAACGCGCCGAACACGATGGCCCAGATCAGGACCGTCCCGAAGTCCGTTCCGGCGACGAGGGAGGAGATCATATCCCCAGCCCCCACGCCGGTCACCGCGATGACGACGCCGGGGCCGACCAGCCTGAGACGCTACCCCCACGTCCCCGGCGCGCGCTCCGTCCCTCCGGCGGGCCTCTCGGTCACCTCAGACATCCGGCTCCTCCCCCATTCGCCACCAAACGCTACGGCGTATTACACAACAATGTGCCTTCCCTGGCAAACTCAGGCGAACTCTGGAATTACCTCCTGGGCGAAGCGCTCGACCCGCTCCGGTTCGTAGGCGATGCGGGGCAGGTACGTGATGATGTAGTTAGCGCCGGCATCCACTATCGGGTGGATGCGCTCCTTGATCTCATCCACGGTTCCCACCATGAACTCTTTGGAGTAAGCCTCGTAGTCGTGGCCCATGCGCGCCTTCTCGGTCGCCGTCTCCGGGTCTTCGCCGTCTTCGAGGAGGTGGACGTTGATGGAGGTGGAACGTGTGATCTCATCGTAGTTCCGACCCTCGCGCTCGCAGTGCTCCTTCAGGATGCCGAGCTTGTGCCGGATCGCCTCGGGGTCTCCGCCCCCGACGTTGCAGGCGTCGCCCCACTTGGCCACGAGCCGCAGCGTCACCTTCTCGCCGCCGCCCCCGATCCAGAACGGAGGATGCGGTTTGCGCGCGCCCTTCGGCTCGTTGATCGGCCTGTCCAGCTTGTAGAACTCGCCGTCGAAGGTGACGCCGTCCTCGGTGAACATGCGGTGGATGATCTCGGTCCCCTCCTTGAACATCCGCATCCGCTCCGGCGTCTCGGGGAAACCGTAGCCGTAGGCCCGCCACTCGTGCTCGTACCACCCGCCGCCGAACCCGAACAGGAGCCGCCCGTTGCTCATCACGTCGGTCGTCGAGGCGATCTTGGCCAAGAGCGCCGGGTTGCGGTAGCCGTTGCAGGTGACCATCTGCCCGATGTTGATTGTCTTCGTATCCCGGCTCAACCCCGCCGTCGCAGTCCAGCACTCGAAGACCGTGTTCATGGTCGGCTCCGGCACTGTATGGAAGTGGTCGTATACCCAGATAGAGTCGTACGCCCCCGTGTCCTCGGCCAGCTTCGCCACCCGCGTCATGGTCTCGTACTGCTCGACCGAGTCTTTGATCTCGACCAGGTCCATCCTCCATCCCTGCGGCACGAATACACCGAACTTCACCACCACGCTATCTCCTTCGGATCTCGCTTATCAGTCCCCTACCAATAGCTTATAGCTTTTCCCGCCGGGATGCCGCGCAGTCGAAACCAGGTCGGACGAGAAAAAGTCTTCCAAGCCACCGGCTGGCATGGTATTTTGCCCTTCCGCCCAGCGACCGAGAGGAGGAGCAGCCATGCCGAAGTACACACCAGACGATTCGCCCTCCTTTCAAGCGCACTAGCAAACGCCGTCGCGGGTTCCCTTCCGAGACGCACGTCAAGCGCGGCGAGCGCGTCGTTCACGGCGACAAGGAGCTAATGGAGAAGCTCGGTCGCAACGATCCATGCCCCTGCGGCTCCGGGCGGCGCTTTCAAGATGTGCTGCATGAAGACTGGAGCGCACGACGGCTCCCTCCGCCACCACTACTTTTAGGGAGTGAGCCGGACCAGACTGCGCGCTACCCGATCCTATTGAGCCAGCGCGCAGCCGTCCTTGCGTGGGTCGCTGCCCGCAGACCGCACGCCGTCCTCGTGGATGCGAATGAGCTGGGCACCACCGACCGGAACTACGTAATCAGTGCCGACCTCGACCTCGTGGCCCATGTCCCTGAGATTCTGGATCTCTACTTCAGGGACGCGGCCTTCTACGAGTAGCGTATCGCCCTCGTGGAAGTGGCGTGGATGGTCTACGGCTTCTTGCGCGGTCATGCCGTGGTCAACGAGGTTCCCGATGATCTGGGTGTGGCCCTGGGGCTGCATGGGTCCGCCCATGTTCCCGAAAACCGCCCACAATGCGCCTTCCTTTGTGACGAGGCCGGGGATTATGGTGTGCATCGGGCGCTTGCCCGGCTGGAGCGAGTTCGGATGTTCGGGGTCGAGGCGGAATGAATTGCCCCGGTTCTGGAGCGTGACGCCGGTCCCCTTTGCCACGATGCCGCTCCCGAAGCCCATGTACAGGCTGTTGATGAATGAGCACCCGTTGCCGTTCTCATCAACGGCGCACAGGTACGTCGTGTCTTCACCGAGCGCGGGTTCCGCGATGCGCCCGGATGCCCGGTCGGAGGAGATCCTGGCCCGTAAAGACTCAGCGTAGTCTTTGGAGAGCAGGCGGTCCGTCGGGCTCTCGTCGTGCCAGAACTCTGGATCCCCGATCTCTTCGTACAGATCCTGGTACGCCGGCTTCTTGGCCTCGGCTTCGAGGTGGATGCGTTCGGCGCTCATCGCACCGAGCCCGGCCATGTCGAAGCCTTCGATCACGTTCAGCATCTCGAGCGCCGCGATACCCTGCCCCGGAGGCGGTATCTCGTAGACGCGGTGGCCCCTGTAGTCTGTGGAGATCGGCTCCACCCAGGTGGTCTCATGCGACGCGAGATCCTCCTCGGAAAGGTAGCCGCCCTCATTCTGGATGGCGCGGGCCATGCGGCGTGCGATCTCCCCGTTGTAGAAAGCATCGGCCCCACCCTCGGCTACCGCCGAGATGGTCCCCGCAAGGTCCGCCTGTGTGTGGCGCGTCCCGGCTGCGGGTGGGCGCCCATCAGGAAGAAACACCTCGCTCGCGGCTTCGTTCTTGCGGAGCAACTCCTCACCAGCCTCCCAGTATCGGGCGACCACTTCGGCCACGGGATGTCCGTTCTCGGCAAACTCCCATGCCGGTTCCATAAGCCGCGCGAGCGGCAGGTTTCCAAGCTCGGCCGTGGCATCGTCCCACAGCCGGACGGCGCCAGGCACCGTGACGGGGAGGGGTCCACGCTCCGGCATCTCCGTGACGCCCCTGTCGCGCAGCTTCTCGATGGTGGCGGAGCGTGGAGCGCCTCCCGAACCGTTCGCGCCGAGCACGCGTCCCGTGTCGGCTTCGTAGTAGAGCAGGAACGCGTCACCGCCCATGCCCGTAGCCATCGGGGAGAGTACGGCCATGCAGGCGGCCATCGCGACGCAGGCGTCAGCGGCGTTGCCCCCGGCGTCGAGCGCGCGTATGCCCGCGAGAGCCGCCTGTGGATGCTCGCAGGCTACAGCGCCCCGCATCCCGTAGACCGTCGAGCGTCCCCCGAGATCCGGACGGCGCGGCCTTTCGTGCCTCGTGGTGTCTCCCTCGCTGCGGAACATTCTTCCCCTCTCGTGTCTAAACCTATGATCGCTAACACAGTTTACCCAAAGGGCTGCCGGGTATAGTCACACATATATCCAGCGAAACAGGAGGCAACTTATGGGCACGGGCAAGGCCATCTACGTCGGGGCAACGCTTGTTTCGATCCTGATCTCGATCTCGCTGTACCGCAGCGACCGCCAGAACCTGGCGATCTTCGTCGGCCTGTGGGCCCCGACGATCCTGAACCTCGGTCAGACCCTCGTGGACGAGGACTAGCCTCCAGCTAGATCCTCCCAAACTCGCGAAGCAGATCCGCGAGCGCAATTCGCTTCACTATCGGTCGCCCGTGGGGACAGATCATTCTGAACTCGCAGGCGGCCCACTCTTTCAGCAAGGCGGTCATCTCTTCGCGGGTCAGGATCTCCCCGAACCGGGTAGACCCCTTGCAGGCGAGCGCCTTCGCGAGATCCTCCCCCCCGGCAATCGCCCCCACAGCCGCCAGAAATGCCGCCTCGGGGTCTGCGGTCGTCTCTGGCGCCGCGTGTACCCGCACCGCCCCTTCCCCGAACGGCTCGAACGCGAACCCAAGCGCCCGAAGCTCCGCCTCCATGCTCCAGACCTCAGGCGCGAGATCCTCCGGCAGCCTGACCACTACGGGACCAGCCAACTCCACGGGCTCGCCCCTCGGGTCTTTCTGGAGACGTTCGTAGAGGATGCGCTCGTGCGCCCCGTGCTGGTCGAGGATGATCAGGTCTTCGGCTTCCTGGGCGATGATGCAACGTCCGGCAAACTGCCCGATGGGTGAGAGGTCCGCCAGGTCGAAGCCCTCCGTGGAGCCTCCGCCCCCGTCGTGATCCGGAGCGATGGCAGCCCGTATGGTCCCAACGACGAGCGGATACGCGGAACGCCCACCCCTCAGCCGCACCGCGCTCTTGGCCGGATGCACGTTCACGTCAACCTCGCCCGGCCCGAGCTCCAAGCGCAGGAATGCTGCGGGATGCCGGCCCTTCGGAAGAAGATCCGCATAGGCTCTGGCGATTGCTGGCGCGAAAGAGTCAGCCTCGACGACCCGCCCGTTCACAGCGACGTGGACGTATCGCCTGGTCGGGAAACTCACGGAGAGCGGGCTGACAAACCCCCACACCACGGAATCTCCCAGCGCAACCA
>JAABUR0100006602.1_pt1 | contig 14086 bp, 14 predicted proteins | sample 5560091 | NCBI WGS metagenome assembly JAABUR01 (sample SAMN10711879, study PRJNA513375) | rock metagenome | isolation source: Antarctica rocks | place: Antarctica: Victoria Land, University Valley sud
CACCGACCATGGTGATCGAGGACTTCCGGCCGAACGGAGGGTTGGACAGCACCACGGACCAGCGCTCACCCGGGTCGGCGATCAACGAGTCCTTGACGTCGATGAGGCTCGGTCCGTTCGGCGTACCTATGCCGTGCAGCAGCAGGTTCATCGCCGCCAGCCTTGCCGTGCCGTCGACCAGCTCCGTCCCCCGCACGAACCCGTCACGCAGGTGTGCCCGCTGATCCGGGTTGAGGTTCTCGGCGTCGCGTGAGGCGTGTTCATGGGCGACGAGCAAGAAGCCGCCCGTCCCGGCGGCCGGGTCGACGACCGTGTCCGCGACAGAAGGGTCGATGCAGTCGACGATCGCCCTGATCAGCGCCCGAGGAGTGAAGTACTGCCCGGCGCCGGACTTGATGTCCTCGGCGCCCTTGCTCAACAGCTCCTCGTAGGCATCGCCCTTGATGTCCACGCCGGCCGCCGACCAGTTCTCCTTGTCGATCAAGTCCACGATCAGTCGCTTGAGCTTCGCCGGGTCCTGGATGCGATTCTGCGCCTTGCGGAACACCACCCCGAGCGTCCCGGGCTGACGGGCGAGCCGCTCGAGGATGTGCCGGTAGGTCACCTCCAGCTCGTCGCCGTCGTTGTCCAGCAGCCGCTGCCACGAGCACTCCGGCGGCACGATCTGCTCCGGCTTCAGCGGTCGGGTCTCCCGCTCGCCCGCCATCTTCAGAAACAGCAGGTACGTCAGCTGCTCGGTGTACTCGATCGTCGAGACACCGTCGTCGCGCAGCACGTTGCAGTACGACCACAGCTTGTCGACCAGTCGTCTCGCGTCAGACACCTACCAGCTCCGCTCGTCGAACAGCTTCATGAGGTTCCGCTTGGGCTTGTGAATCTTGCGGAGCTTCTCGACGTACGGCGCGAAGTCCGCGTCGCGCTCCGCGGAGATCAGCAACCGTCGCACCTGGGCGATGAGATCGACCGCCTCGGCGTACGCCTGGTTGTTCTTGGCATCGATGACGCGTTCGATCTCGCCCTGCCAGATGGGAATCGCCTCCAGCGGGTGCTCGCGCTCACGCCGGCGAGCGAGTTCGAGCCAGAGGTCTCGCCGGCACCCGGCCGCGCTTGCCTCGGCCCAGGCCCGCTCGAGTTCCCCGTCATGGAGGAGCACCTCGACCAGCGTGGAATTGTCGGGTCCCCGCTCCGCCCACTGACTCGCGCGGCCTCGATCGGGCTTGGCTGGGCCATGCGCGATGCGGTCCCGCAACAACGTGATCGCCTTGTCGTGCCAGTCCGGCCAGAGGCCGGCTCGCGTCGCCTGCTCCGAGAGCTGGCGGTAGGTGCGCAAGTCCGGCGAGGCGTCATAGGCATCCCACGCGATCCGTACGGCGTCCGCGGCCCGACCGACCCGGTGGTACTCCTCGGCGGCAGCGTTGAGCAGTCGCGGGTCCGACCCACCGTGCAGCGCCAACCCCTTCTCCGCCCACGCGAGCGCATCGTCGTACCGTCCCGCGTTGCGGTAGACCTCGGCGAGGCGAACGAACTGGTAGGCCGACGACTGATCGCGGGCGAGCACCTCTGCCACGGCATCGACATCGCCGGTCAGCTCGGCCAGGGTCTCCATGATCTGTGTGATCCGGAATCGGCGCGGCGAGTAGCTGCGCTCCTCCTGCCCGGGCCCCAGCGGCGGCAGGGCATCCCACTCGGCCTTCGCCAGCCGGCGGTACTCGGCAATGCCCTCTGCGCCGAGAACCTCCGCGTACGTCGCGGCGGCGTCGTGGAAGACGTCGAGATCACCGGAGTGCCGCTCCCGCTCGAACAGGTTGCGAGCCAGCGCGACGGGCTCCGGTTTGGCCGTTGCACAGGCGTCGCGGTGCAGCTCTTGCAACCGGTCGGCGATAACGGGCATGTAGCCGTCGGAGCCGTCGACGTATCCGATCGCGTCCTCTGCCCGGTCGACGGCGTGCTCAGCAAGTGTGATCACGGCCGCCGCGTGACCCTCGTCGAGCAGCTCCCGCAGCGTGTCCAGGGCGGAGTCGATGTTGCTGGCGTAGTCGTACATGTGGCGGTAGTCGACGTAGTCACGGACAACGAAAGCCTCATCGATGGCGTGTCGGAAGACCGCGATCGGCGGAGGTCCGGCCGTCGCTCGAGCGGCGGACATCCGGAGCCTCGCGTCGAACACGTCGTCCTCGGTCGCGCGCTCGACGAGTAGGTCCACCAGCGCGTCGTGGTCCAGACCGGCCAGGTACGTGCGGGTGTCGATCGCGGCCTCGGCCCGCTGGTCCGGATCAGCCACGGCATCGGTCACGACGAGCGCCACCGCGACCGCGTGCTTGCAGAACCTGCCCTCCACCCCCACCGGGCACGAGCATTCGAACGCCGCTTGCCCATCGTCGAGCCAGAGCTTCACCTGGTACGACGACGAACCGCGGACCTGCGCCTTCACGCTCGACTCGGTCGCCGCGGGCTTGCCGACCCGGCCGTTGGCGGCGTAGAGCAGCCCGCGCTCGAACGATCGCCGATCCGCCATCGCCTCAACCGCTCGGCGGGCGAACGCGCTGCGGAACGCTCGACCGAGCAGGGCATCAGGCATTGGCCAGCTCCTCGACCACCCCAACGCCCGAGCGCCGGCTCACTTCCCCTGAGAAAGCAGCCGCGAGCAGGGCTCGACGCAACGCACCCGACCTCGCTTCAACGACGCTCACTGCCGTCTCGATCCGCTGAATGCTGGAGTCGAGCTCCTGCAATTCCGCGAGAAGCAGATGCTGCAACGAGAGGTCCGGCACCGGGATTTTGAGCGCCCGAAGCCTTTCTTGCGGAAGATGCTTGATCGTCGTCCCAGTGAACAGTCCAGCTGCGCAGCCGGAACGAATAGCCTCCTCGATCATCGCGGCAACGAACTGCGGTTCGACAGCGCCATCTCTGACGCGAAGCCGGTGAAGCGCCTTCTGGAACGTCATGCGCACCGAACTGCCACCCCATACCGCGCACCGGCCGGGCTCGCCGCCCTCACACACGAGGACATCGCCGGGCCTCAGTGCAAAGCGTTCGCGTTCGGAGTCAGTGAGCGGCACCGTCCACACGTCGCTCTCGTCCACGTGGCGCCAACGCACATTGATGTTCCGGAGGTACGGGGTCGGCGCCCCGGACGACTTTTTTGCGTCCAGCATTTTGCCCAGGGTCGTGTCGCAGATGTCGCCGACCGGACGGATGTGAACGCCTCGTTCGACCATGGCACGGCGTGCGCGCACAAGCGCCGAAAGGCGAACCAGGGATATTGCGTCTCGTCCCTCCCGCACTGCCTGGTCCGCCGCGTCAAGGCGGGAGAGGCGGTCTTCGAGCATCTCGACGATCCGCCGCTGCTCCTCCAACCGCGGGATGGCAACGGGGACCGAATCGAACTTGCTGCGGGTGATGTGGACCATGCCGGAGCCATGCGTGTGGCGCATGAGCTCTTTGAGCTTGTGGTCGAGCAGGTACTTGTGGAAGCGCACGTCAATGTTGGACTCAACCTTAAAAATGTGCTGGTTCACGACGGCTTCTGGGCCGTTCCAGATGAAGGCTCCCAGTGTGGCCGCCCAGGAGACCAACAGATCACCGGGCCGCGCGACATAGCGGTCCTCGACGTCGCCTTGAAAGTAGTTGAAGGACTCTCCGGACCCTGTCAGGTTCTGGATTCGTATGATCGGTCGGCCATGCTCGCGCCATTCCGATTTCTTGAAGGCTCTTCCGTTGAGGTACCGGCCGAGTGCTCCAAGCGTGGTTGGCGACCAGCCGCCTGGAAGCTGATTCACGCTGTCATCTTCGCGTTCAGCCGACTAAGGTAGGTGGCTGCTTCGGTGCCGAAGTCTCGGAGGGCGCCGTCAAGACCTCCGCGCTCACTGAACGGCGCATTGTCGAGGTCCTCAACGGTGACGCCGGCGGAGGTAGCGATGACGTCGGCGATGCGGTCGAGCCACCAGCGCTGCTGCTCGGTGAACGATGCGCCGGCCTGGGCTTGTTGCGCGAGCCAGCGGGCGTACCGCGCCTCGACCTCGCTCACCGAGTCGACGCCGGCAAGCTGCCCCCGCCCAGGGCGGCCACCTGGACGTAGGCGCCACGGATCATAAGCTCAGCCTCGCCTACTGGTCCGCGACGTGTGCATAAGTCGGGCGCCCCGCCTTCGTGTCGGACCCAACAGGCACGCTTCGATGATGGACTCCCTCGACCTGCTCTTGGACACTGTTCGGCAGGAGCGCACAGCGCAGCTCAGCCACTTCGATGCGCTGGACTCCAAGGCTGGCATCACGGTCGGCTTCGCCGGCGGGCTCGTCGCCTTGTCGCCAAACGTCAGCCCTTGGTTCCGCGATGCGGCCGTGGCGAGCCTCGGACTGGCGGCGATCCTGGCGGCGGCAACCTTCTTCCCCCGGAAACTCCCCACGTTGGACGTCGGGCACCTTCGTTCGTACCTGCGCGCAGAGCCAGAGTTCACGAAGCTGCGGCTACACGACGCGCAACTGACCATGGTCCAGTCTGGGTCTGCGGAGATCCGGATCAAGGCACGCCTGTTGAAGGCCTCGGTTGCCCTGCTCGGCATCGGGGCCGCTATTCTTGCCGTAGGCATCGTCGTGGGAGGACATCATGGCTGATAAGCCAGCCCCACCTCCCAAGGTCGACCAGCCTGCGCAGATGCCCCCGCCCCCGCCGCCGCTCCAGGTCGATCCCAAGCTCATCACCTACATCGAGCGCGACCAGCGACCCAAGCCGCGGGAACGCCACCGCTGAGCGTCAGGCCGTCAGCTCTGCGTTGAGCTGCTCCAGGTAGTTTGCCGCTTCGCTTCCTAGGTCGCGCACGGCTCCATCAACGCCGCCACGTTCGGTGAACGGTGCGTTGTCGAGGTCGTCGGCGGTCACCCCGGCGGAGGTGGCGATGACGTCGGCGATGCGGTCGAGCCACCACCGCTGCCGCTCGGTGAACGAGGCGCCGGCCTGCGCCTGCTGCGCGAGCCAGCCGGCGTATCGCTCCTCAACCTTGCTGGCGTAGGGGACGAGCTCGTCGTCGGTCCCGAGCGCGAAGCGCACGAGCGAGACGAGGTCGGTGACGGTGTGCCGGTCGGCATGACGGACCCTGTAGGCCTCGATCGCCGCGTAGGCGCTCCAGATCAAATCCGGTGTCCAGTTGTAGGGCGGGCGGTGGATGCGTTCGGCCAGCTCCCGCAGCTCAGCGAAGGACACCCGAGTCGCTCGGGGCTGCGAGTAGAGCACGTGCAGGGCCGCGATCTCGTCGCGGTGTTCCTCGAGGTACGCGCGCCACGACGTGACGACCGACTTCGCCCGCTCGACGTCGACGACACCGCGGGCGTCGAGCAGCACGTCCACATTGACCTCGTCGATGACCTGGTCGTGGCTGGCCCGCAGCTCCAGGATCCGCTGTCGAAGGGAAGGGTTCACCGCCAGCGGGCGGACTGCGTCCTCGAGCAGCCGCTGCACGGCAGCCGAAGCATCGACGATGCCATCGACGAGAGGCGCCTCGGCGATGGCTTGCGACTGGACGTCGGAGTCGACGGCTGCGACGAGCTCGCGTACGACGTCCTTCAGCGGGCTGCCGGCGACCGTGTCCAGCTCCTCCCGTTCGGCAGGCGTGAGCTGCAGCTCGAGCTTGGCCAGCCGGGAGGCCAGCGTCGCGGTCTCGTCCTCGGTGAGAGTGAGGCTCGCGGCCTTGTCGAGCAGCTTCTTGAGCGAGACGCCCCTCGCCCGCTCCAGCGGGCTCGCGTCGACGTAGTCGTGCTCGGTCACGCCGATCGCATCGACGAGCACGAACCTGGTCTTGGTCGCCGCATCGGGGGTGACGGACTGGAAGTCGGCGTTGCTGATGGTCCGGGCGCCTCGGCCCTTCATCTGCTCGAAGTACGACGCGGAGCGCACGTCACGCAGGAAGAACACGCACTCCAGGGGCTTGACGTCCGTACCCGTCGCGATCATGTCGACGGTGACCGCGATACGCAGGCTGGGGGAAGTCCGGAACTGCTGCAGCAAGCCCTTGGGGTCGCGAGCCGAGTAGGTGATCTTGGCGGCGAAGTCGTTGCCCTTGCCGAACACCTCACGCGCGAGGGTGAGCACCTCCTCCGCATGGTTGTCGTCCTTGGCGAAGATCAGCGTCTTCGGCACGGTCGAGCGACCCGGGAAGATCTCCGTGAACAGCTTGTCGCGGAACGTCTCCAGCACGAGCCGGATCTGCGCGCGCGACGTGACCGCCCGGTCCAGTTGGATCGCGGTGTAGGACAGGTCGTCGTCGAGGGCCTCGTAGCGCTCCCGGCGGGTGCGGCGGTCGCGCACCGGAACGATCGTGCCGGCGTCGACGGTGGATCCCTGGTCGGTGATCTGGGTCTGGATGCGGTAGACGTCGAAGTCGACGTTGACGTTGTCGGCAACCGACTGAGCGTAGGTGTACTCGGAGACGAGGTTCTGCTGGAAGAAGCCGAAGGTCTGCTTCACCGGGGTCGCGGTGAGCCCGACGATGTGCGCGTCGAAGTACTCCAGCACCCCGCGCCAGACGCCGTAGATCGAGCGGTGGGCCTCATCGACGATGACCAGGTCGAAGGCCTCCGGCGGCATCTGCGCGTTGTAGATCACCTCGACCGGGGTGTCCGGGGTGTAGTCGTCGATGCCCGGGTCGTCCACATCGGCGACCTGCTGACCGCGCAGTGCGGCGTACACCCGCTGGATCGTCGAGATCACCACGTGGGAGGAGCCGACCATCCCGGCGCCGGTGAGCTTGTCGACGTTGTAGAGCTCGGTGAACCTGCGACCGTCGTCGGGGGTGGCGTAGTTCTGGAACTCCCGCAGTGTCTGGTCACCGAGGTTGTTGCGGTCGACCAGGAAGAGCACGCGCCGGAACCCACCGTGCTTGAGCAGCCGGTACGACGACGTCACGGCGGTAAACGTCTTGCCAGCCCCGGTTGCCATCTGCACGAGGGACCGGTCGAAGCGCTGCTCGGCCAGGCTGCGTTCGATCCCGATGACGGCCTCGATCTGCGCTGGGCGAAGGCCGGTCGTGAACAAGGCCGGCATCCGGCTGACCTTCGCCCGCCACGTCGGTACCGCCGGGTCCGCCTCGGCGTCGCGCAGAATCCTCGCGAGGGTCTCCGGACGGGGAAGCGCGAACACCCGCCGGGCCCGCGCCTCGGGGTCGAAGCCGTTGGTCAGGTGGGTCTCCGAACCTGACGCCTCGAACACGAAGGGCAGCCGGCCGTCTACCGTCAAGGACTTGAGCCGCACCTCGGGCGGCAGGCCCTCGGCGTACATCGCCGACTGCCACTCCACGCCGGAGAGTGGCGTGCCCTCGGGCTTGGCCTCGATCACGCCTACAGCGCGCTGGTCGACATAGAGCAGGTAGTCCGCCCGCCCGTGGCCCGGCTTCATGATTGTTTCGCGTACGGCGATGCCTTGGCCGGCGAAGAGGTTCAGATTCTTGCGATCCTGAACGCTCCAGCCGGCGTCAGCGAGCTGGCGGTCGATGAGCACGCGAGCGCGTTTCTCGGCCGCAAGTCGCGCCTCGTCCACGAACCCGAACCTATCCGGCAACGCCGCCCGGGCGGCATCACTGGAGGTCCATCCGGAGGGGGCGTCGTGCTCGCCCGTCTCGGGCATCGTGCGAAGCACGCCACGTCCTCCAGCAGTCCACCCCCGCCGTCCTAGCGGGCACCGAGCGGGTCGTCCTGACGGGCGGCGCGGCGGTGACGCTCCTCCGGACCACCAATGGAGCCCTGTGCCACACTCCGCCCGTGCAAGCTGACGGGCGGCTGGCGCTGGCTCGCGTCTGCCAAGAAGTTCTCGAGCCCCGTCCCAGGGGAGTGACGCCCGTGCGCGGGTGGCGGTGGCGTCTGCTGTTCGAGCGCCGCGACTTGTGGATCGGCGTGTTCTGGGATCGCAAGCCCGACGGCCTGCACGTGTATTTGTGCCCACTGCCGACGGTCGCAGTGCATGGTCACCGCAGGGCCTGAGCGGCCTCAGCGATCCGAGCGAAGAGCTCCTCTACCGGCAGTGCGGCGTCGAGCCGGATATCCGCGACCGCGATGAGCCAGGGCACGTCCACCTCAGTGCTGTGCCGACTCCCGGCCGCGACGGCGTCGGAGTCGCCGCGCTCGGCCAGCCGGCGGTTGCGCTCGTCGGCGCCGAGGGTCAGCGCGACGTGCAGCACGCGCTGTGGCGCGACGGCCGCTCTCAGCGCGGCGAGCACCCTGGCGTGCCGGATCGCGTCGAACACCGCCGGCTGCCCAGGTCTCCATCCAGCGGCATCGAGCACTCCGCGGACGAGCCCATCTGGGTCAAGCGCCGCCTCAGCGCCCGCCCGCCGCAAGCTGTCGGCGGTAGCCTCCTCCCCCGCGTTGCTTAGGCGGGCGACGAGCCAGCGGCTCACGCTCGCGTGGCGCGCCCCGCCCGCCGCAAGCGCCGCGGCAACCGTCGACTTGCCCGCACCGCGCTCCGCGGACAGCGCCACGACAGTCACGCCCACCCCCAAGCCTGCAGCGCGCACTGCTCGGCGTCGAGGGCATCCCGAAGATCGCCCACGCCGGGCAGCCGCCGGTTGCTGGTACGCACGGCGTCGAGCACCACCTCAGGCGGACCGTCAGCGGTCCACGCGCCGTTGCCTGTTGTCCACAAGTTGGCGACCACGCGGTCCCGACTCCTTCGGCTGACGGATGCACTCACCGCGCCGGGCACTGCCGGGCGGACCCGAGGCGCATCGATGGCGCCTGACGCTGGCCGTGTGCGCACCCGCACCCTGCCGAAGGCGACTTCCGGCCACGCCTTGTGTGCCGACGCCCGGACGCGAGCGGGACGGGCCATGGAGCGGTCTCGCGCAAACACAAGCAGGTCGGCGCGGCGCCAGTCCGTGGGCGTTCCGGGGGCGCCCGCCGCCGTGAGCGCCGCCCGCTCAAACGGCGAGCTGGTGTAGTGCAGCGCCCCCGGCTCCGCGTCAAGCAGGCGGAGCCCGTTCGCTTCGGCGTCCGCCAGCAGGAGCTCCCGGTCCTGCGGTGCCGTAGGGCGGCTCCCGGCGGGCGACGCTGCCATAAGTAGCGTCCCGTCCGGGTGCAGCGCGCGCGCCGCGGCGCGCAGAAACGCCTGCTGCTCGGGTCGGTACCAGGGCGGGTCCGCAACGACAACGCCGGCCTCGCCCGCCTCCACGCCCGCGCCGTCCTTGACGAGGTCGGTCCGTACCACCCGCAGCAGGTCATGGCCGTGAACCAGCGCTCTAGCCGCGTCGACGGTTGCCGGGCTCCGGTCGACCAAGACGATCGCGCGACGGTCCGGTTGGGCGCAGCTGTGCGGGAACAGCGTTGGCGTGCCGAGCAGCACACACGCGCCGGGCGCGGACGCCGACGCTTGCTCGAGCAGTCGTTCCCTGGCGGCCGGGGCGAACCGCCAGTCAGCGTCCAGCGGGTGCGGCACCGGGAGCAGCAGGCGCATCGGGTCGCCGAGATCCGGGTCGGCCGCCGGTCCTCGCCGGAGCGCGTCCGCGATGCCGCGGGCCGGGGCCGCGGTCGGCCCGGGGACGCGAGCGACTTCGTCGAGTGCGGCGAGCACGTCCGCTGGCCAGTAGCCCGGCAGCGTTGCAAACAGTTCGGACAGGAGGAGCTCGGCGTACTGTGCTCCGCCTGGCAGAGCGGCGAGGGACTGGGCGACGTGTGCGCGGAGGCGGAGCTCGTAGGAGTCGGCACCAAGCGCCCAGGCGGCAACCGTCACCGCGCGGCCAAGGGCACGTCGGCGATGGGTACCGCGCGGTCCGAGGCGCGGAACCGCTCCGCGATCTCATCGTTCCACGCCTGCACGGCGAATTCTTGTCGCGCCAGCGACCTCGAGTGGCGCTGCTGGATACGCGGCTGAACCGGGCCATAGACGGCGACCTGCAGCGGGACGGTCCGCAACGGCAGGTTCTCGTGCACCTCCTGAAGCCGGTCGACGAACGTGGCCACGAGCGCGGGCACGTCCCGCGGCTCGGCATCTGTGGTGAGGGTGACGTAGCAGTACACGTCCATGCCCGTGTCGAGGAGCCGGCGGGCGTAATCAAACTGCGCCACGTAGCCTGCGGGCGGCGCAGCGGTATTCAGCTCGAACGAAACCTCGTCGATGCCCTTGAAGCAGACGGCGCGCCCGTAGTTGCGGTAGGAGCCCACAAGCGCCAGGTCGTCGTCGCTCAGATGCTTCCAGAAGTAGTCGGTGCTCAGGTTGTCGTCCGACCAGAGGTAGGTCTGCCGGTCCAGGCCTCGGTCGATAAGGGCGCGCATCGTCCACGGGACCCATTCCGGGACCAGATCGGGCTGCCCACCAGACAGGTCGAGCACAGGCGCGGGAACGAGCTCGGCACGCCAGGCGTCGACGAGCTCCTCGGCGGTGCGCCACTCCCCGGCGGCCTCGTGGGCGCCGAGCAGCGCGAAGGGCACGTAGCAGTACCAGCACCGCCAATTGCACGCGCTGTTCTGGAACACCTGCGACCGAAGCTCGCCGGCAGCCGGCAGCGACGGTAGGCGCGACCGTGCGGGCCCCGCTGGCAGGTCGTTCCTCGGCCAGGGCGGGGTCGTCGGTCGACCGAAGTGGCGGACCCTGCCTAGGCCGCCGCAGTTAACCGGCTCGCTGAGATCGGGCTCCTGGTCGCTGCCAGCAAGGCGCGCGACGAGCAGGCGGCGGCCGGCCGTGTCGACGGACCGCTCTCGCATCTCCCGACTGAACTGCTCGGTGCCGATCAACGCGACCGCCGGGAGGGCTTCGTTGGCTCGTCCTGCAGGTCAGGCAGCCGCGTGTCGAGGTAACCGACGACGAGCCCGTGGAGGTAGTCGAGCTCTTCGTCGGTGAGCTCATAGCCCTTCGGGATCCCGTGCCAGTACTCGATACAGGTGCGGCAGCACGACGCTGTTGCGTGCTGCGCGTAGTAGACGGCGTCCCCGTGCATCGGCGTCTGTGTGCCATCTCGGAACGGCTCTGCCTTACCGACGGAAGTGCGCAGCCGCTTTTGTGCCGCTTCGTGCAGGCCTCGCCGTCCGTTGCGCACCGCCTTGTCGAACGCTTTCTGGTCTAGAGGCAGGTGCCAGAAGTGGTGTCTGATGAGCTCCTTGTGCAGGCTTTGCAGCAGGTAGTCCCTGTCGCCGGGCCTGCGTTGGCGGGTCCTGTCGAGCTCGACCAGGTGCTGCCGGCAGGCCCGGCACTCGCCGCGCGGCGCGTTCTCCCGGGCCATTGCCCGCGTCCGCTTGAAGCAGTGCAGGTCGTTCCCGCAATCGCTGTCGGTGCACTTGACGCCAAGCGGCTCCGCTGGGCCGGCGTCGTCCCAGTCGTCGGCCTGAGGCTGCATCATTGCTGCGTCTCCTACTCTGCTAGCGCCTGCACGAGCAGCGTGCGCGACTGCTCGTCAAGCCTGGCGAAGTCCAACCTGGCCAGCAGCTCGTCGCGAGCGACTTGCCACGGGTCTTCGTCGCGGCTCTGCAAGTTTGTCGCGGCGCCCCACCAGTCGACGCCTTCCTGGACGAGGCGGAACGCGACGTGGTTCGCGAGCGCGCCCGGTGAGACCCCGTTGCGCGCCGCGACGTCGGCCACGGCGGCCTTGAGCCGGTCGGCACGCCGGCCGGCCAGCGACGCCGCCGTGGAGGCGAGCTCGTCGGCGCGTCGCCCCAGAAGAACGCGGCCGGCGAACCGGTTCGCGCGCTGCTCCTCGGGATCGTCGGCCCAGCCCGCCACCGTCTCGTCATCAACGATCCCCTCCGGCAAGCGCCGCCGGTCGGTGAGGTGGTCCGCCGCGTGTGACATCTCATGAGCGAGGTCGAAAGCCCAGCGGTCCGCGCTGCGTGCACCTTGTTTCAGGACGACGACCGCCTGCCCGTCGACATCCCAGAACGCGGCGTGGAACGCGCCGGGATCCTTGAGCGGCAGGACGGCGATACCGTGCTCCCAGGCATAGTCGAGCAGCCGCCGGAACGGGACGCCGCCAGGCCCGGCGAGCGCGTCGTGAACCGCGTCGGGCGTTGCGGGTAGCGCCGCATTCCCCGGCCGCGATCCCGCGGCAACGAGCCCGGCCAGGACGCGCGCGTACGTCGCGTACGCCGCAACGCCCGGCACCGCCGCGTTCGCGGGAATCTTGAAGCCAGGCCGGGCGGCTGCCAGGACCGGTTGCTGGGCCGCAAGAAGCTCTTCGACCTCCACGCCAAGCGCAGCGGCTGTCAGGGCAGCGGTGCGACTGAACGCCTGTGGTCGCGGGTCGTGCGGGACAAGCCGCCGGGCGGCGGCGGCGGGCAGGCCGAGCGCACCGAGCCGCTTGCGCAGCGACGGCTCGTCGTCGATTGCTCCAGGACCCCTGTCGGGGCCGACGGCTCCGAGTGCGGCGGCGATATCCTGCAGTCGCGCGAGGCTCGCCCCGGCGTAGTCGTTGGCCTCGTACCGCTGAACCTGCTGCGGATCGATGTTGAGGCGTTTCGCGAGCTCTGTCTGGGACAGGCCAGCGGCGATCCTGGCGCGCACCAGAGTTCGGTGCAACTGGCCGACGTGGCTCAGGTCGGGCGGCTCGGCACGTCCCCCGCGCAGGGCCTCGTACTCTTCGATCTCCTCCAGCAAGTCGTTGGCTTGCGCGCTAAGCGCTCGTCGGCTTGCTTCTGCGAGGACGGGGTGGACGTCGAGGTCGTGGGCGGCCGGCCGATCGAGCGCGGCCTGCAGCATTTCGAGTTGCTCACGGGACTTTGTTAGCTGCCGGTCCGTCCTGATCACGGCGCGCTCCTGGGGTCGAGGACGACGATGCCTTTCGCGTAGCCGGTGTGCTTGTCCACCTGGAAGAACTGGACAAAGGTGCGCCCGTGGCGGCCGGCCGGGGCGGTCGAGGGGAACAGCTCGCCGCCGTACTTCGCCTTCTGTGCGGCGCGCCTGGCGGTGAAGTCGAGCAGCACGGGATCTAACAGGGCCGGGTCGACCCCCGCCGGGTCCCAGCAGCCGTCGAAGTCAGCCGGCAGCTCCTTGTCGGTGACGAATGACCCGTCAAGCCAGAGGCGAGTGCATCCGGCGGCAGCCAGCGCAGCGCAGGCGCGCCTCAACCCGTCGAGGAGGTACCGGCGCCACGGCGTGCTGGTGAACGCGTGCTCGATGTCGGCCCAATCGGCACCGTGCTCGCCGGGCGGGAGGTTGCCGTCGGCGCCAAGAGTCGGGAGCACTTGCCAACAATATTGTTGTAGGGCTGGGTTGGCAAGCGTCGTGCCCAGCCCCCGCCGTTGGCGCCTGCGGTGGCGGGGCACCCCAACCTCGAGAACGCACCGACGAGGTGGCCGAGCGGTGCCTACCTGGCGACCCGGCTGTTTCACTCGCTACTCCCGGGCGCTCACCACCGAGCGCGTCCTCCTGCGCCGGCCGCGGACCTGTCCGACCCGCTCGGTGGAGATCGAGAACGCCATCGTCGAGCTGCGCAAGAACCTGGCCGAGGACGCCGGTGCGGTCACGATCGCGGTCCACCTCGAGCGGCGATACGGCAGCGCGCCGGCGGTGTCCACGATCTGGCGGGTGCTCTCCCGGCGCGGCTTCGTCACCCCCGAGCCGCACAAGCGTCCGCGCAGCTCCTTCGTGCGCTTCGCCGCCGACCAGCCCAACGAGCGCTGGCAGCCGATGTCACCCACTGGGCGCTGGCCGGCGGCCTTGATTCGAGATCCTGGAACGTGCTCGACGACCACTCCCGGTGCCGTGGACCTCGGCGGACTCGGGCAAACGGGCGTTGTGCAGATCCAGGAGCTCCGAGACGCCCGCTCCGTCCGTGGGGCGCCGGACATCATCCCGTGCGTCACCGGGGTCCGCAGGATCACGAAGGGAGCGCGACCAGCTGATCCGATGCCAGATCCCCCGCCCCGTCGCCCAGGCTCGGGAGCCGTCGGTCGAGCCACCGCGGGATCCACCAGTTGGCGTCGCCGAGGAGGGTCATGGTCGCCGGCACGAGCACCATGCGGACGAGGGTGGCGTCCACGAAGATTGCCGTGGCCAGGCCGAGGCCGAACATCTTCGTGGCCGCGTCCTCACCGAGGGCGAAGGAGAGGAACACCGAGATCATGATGAGCGCAGCCGACGTGATGACCCGCCCCGTCGATGCGATGCCGTTGACGAT
>JAABUR0100006606.1_pt1 | contig 14079 bp, 15 predicted proteins | sample 5560091 | NCBI WGS metagenome assembly JAABUR01 (sample SAMN10711879, study PRJNA513375) | rock metagenome | isolation source: Antarctica rocks | place: Antarctica: Victoria Land, University Valley sud
AAGCGTTTGCGGATCGGGTGAGGATCAATCATCCAAACGGGGTAACAAACTCCTCAAGCAACGGAAATCCAGAAACAGGCCGATCGCATGATACCCGATTCGGATATTCCCGGATGAGCCCTTAGCACCAGCGCCTGCTGCTCAGGATGCATATCCGGCGCTTGGAGGAGATCGGGCGCGACCTCGCCGAAGTGGAGACGGCCATTACCGCCGCCATGCGCCCCTTCGCCGCCCAGCAAGCCTTGCTGGTGACCATCCCAGGCGTGGACGCGCTGACGGCGGCGGCCATTGTCGCCGAGATCGGGGCAGACATGACTGTCTTCGGCACCGCCCAGCGCCTGGCCGCTTGGGCCGGGCTGTGCCCGGCCAACCACGAGAGCGCGGGCAAGCAGACGCGTTGCGCCACCCGCAAAGGCAACCCATACCTCAAGGCCACCTTGGTCACCGCCGCGGTATGCGGTGCGCGAACCAAAGGCACATACCTGCGCGACAAGTTCCACCGGCTGCGGGCGCGCATGGGCACGAAGAAGGCGGCCGTCGCCATCGCGCACAAGATCCTGGTGGCCGCTTTCCACATGCTGCAACGCGCCGCCGCCTTCGCCGACCTCGGCGCCGATTACCTCGACCGCGTCGACAAGCATCGCACCGCCAAGCGCCTGGTCCGCCGCCTTGACGCACTCGGCTACGCCGTCATGCTCCACCCCAAGCCCGCCAACTGAGCCCGCCATGGCACATCAGCACGCCGGACCCGGCCCACCCGCGTGAATTTTCGGGCCAGCCAGGCGCGATTGCTATCGCTCGCATATGGCCTACAGGAAACCCAGCGAGAGCCATGGAAAGGCGATGATCAAGGCAATGCCTGCGACAAGGGCCAGCATGTACCCGACGATGGGACGCATGCCGGCATCGGGGTTCACGCGGCTGATTGCGCACGCCGCGTAGTAGCCGACGCCGAACGGAGGCGCGAAAAGGCCGAGGCCCATCGCCAGAATGACCACCATGGCATACTGGACCTCGTGGACGCCGACCTGCCGGGCGATCGGGAACAGCAGCGGGCCGAACAGGACGATCGCGGGGATGCCTTCCAGCACGGAGCCCAGCACGACAAAGGCGATGGCGGACACGATCAGGAACATCGGGCCGCCGCCCGGCAGCCCCGTCATCGCGGCGGCCAAGGTGCGGGAAAAGCCGGACTGGATCAGCAACCAAGCCATGCCGGTCGCCGCACCGATGATCAGCAGGATTGCGCCGGACAGGGCAGCTGTCGTGACCAGCATTGGGTAAAGGCGGCGGACGTCGAACTCGCGATACACCAGCACGCCCACCAGCACGGCATAAACGATGCCGATGGTGGAGACTTCCGTGGCTGTGGCGACGCCCTCCACCACGGCGGCGCGGATGACGAAGGGCAGCCCCAGCGCCGGCATGGCGACCAGGAGTGCCCTGCCGATCGCCTTCGCACCCGGCCGGACCACGTGGCTTAGATCCTCACCGCGATACCGCCGCCACACGACAATGCAAAGCATGGTGCCGAGCACGAAGCCGGGCAGCAGGCCGCCGGTGAACAGCGCCGAGATCGACACGCCGGTCACGGAGCCGATGGTGATCAGCACGATCGAGGGCGGGATCGTTTCCGTTTGCGCCCCGGTCGCCGCCAGCAGAGCCACCAAGTCGCCTTCCTTGGCGCCGCGGGCCTTCATCTCGGGAAACAAAGCCGGCGCGACGGCCGCCATATCGGCGGCCTTGGCGCCCGAGATGCCCGAAACGAGATACATCGCGCCGATCAGCACGTATTGCAGCCCGCCCCGCACGTGCGCGAGCATGCTCGCCAGGAAACCCACCATGGCACGCGCCATGCCCGTCATCTCGATCAGCAGGCCCAAGAAAACGAACATCGGCACGGCCAGCAGGATGAGGTGGCTCATTCCCTCGTCCATGCGGCCGATCAGCACCTCGGTCGGCAGGCGGGTGGCAACGGCGATGTAGCCGAAGGACGACAGCCCGAAGGCGAAGGCGATGGGCACGCCGGCGAAGACGAGCGCCGCGACGACGCCGACGAAGAAGATCAGCAGGTTGTAGTTGCCAAGCGGACGCAGCACAGGTTGAGCCAGCGCCAGGCCGCCAATCACCAGGGCGCACAGCACGAGGCTGGACAGCGTCCAACGCCAGTCCACGCGGGCCGCCAGCTGCACCAGCGCGCTTGCAATCATCAGCCCGAGGCCGGTGGGCAGGGCGGCGGCGCGCCAAGCGTTGGATATCTCCATCGCCGGGGTGGTGACGATGGCCTCCTCGCTGACGAAGTTGATCGCGGGCATGATGGCCAGGACCAGGAAGGCCAGGCTTGCGGCCAAGGCCAGCGTGTCGAGCCCGGCACGCGCCGCCGGCCGGGCCTTGGCGATCAGCGCGGTCATCCGCATGTGCTCGGCGCGGCGGAAGGCCAGCACGGCGCCGAGCATGGCGAGCCACAGGAACAGCATGGACGCCAGCTCGTCTGTCCAAACCAGCGGCGCGTGGAACACGTAGCGCGCCAGAACGCCCGTCAGAAGGATGGCGGCCTCCGCCACGACGAGCAGGGCTGCCGGGCCTTCGACCAGCAGGCCCATCGGCCTGTCCAGGCGGCGCAGCCAGCCTTGTCCGGCCGGGCCGTGCGGACCATCGCTGCCGTCCGTCGCCATGGGCGCGTCCATCCCGTTCGCGCCCTAGCCCGCTTTGACGTGCAGGCCGCCATCGACAGGCAGCTCGATGCCATTGATGTACTTGGCTTCGTCCGAAGCCAGGAACACGGCGGCATGGGCGATGTCCCAGGCCTCCCCCATCCGCCCGGTGGGCGACATTGCATGCCGGGCGGCGGCCATCTCCTCCGGCGTGCCGTAGAAGCCGGAGATGTGCTGATAGATGTGCGGCGTGTCTATCAGGCCGGGCAGGATGGCGTTGGCGCGGATGCCGCGGGCGGCATACTCGATGGCGATGCCGCGGGTGAACTGGTTCACCGCGCCCTTGGACGCGTAGTAGGCAGAGTAGTTGTACCCGGTCCAGCGGATGGACGCCAACGAGGAGATGTTGGTGATCACGCCTTGCTTCTGCCGCTCCATGATCGGCAGCACGCATTTGCAGGTCAGGAACATGCTCTTCACGTTGACCGCCATGACGCGGTCCCAAACCTCCTCGGTGGTCTCGACCGGGCCGCCCATGGAGGTGATGCCGACATTATTGTGCAGGATGTCGAGCTGACCGAAGCGGGCCATGGCGGCGCTGACGGCGGTCTCGACTTCGGCCAGCCGGGTCACGTCCGCCGCGATGGGCAGGGCTTCGCCGCCTTCTGCCTCGATGATGCGCGCGGTGTCCACGGCAGCGGCGTCTTCGCGGTCCACTGCCGCCACCCTGGCTCCAGCCCGGGCATAGGCGACGGCGGCGGCCTTGCCGTTGCCCCAGCCCTCGCCAACCGACCCGGCGCCGAACACGATCGCGACCCGGCCTTCAAGCCTTCTGTCCATGATTCCGCTCCTCACCCGGCTGCGGCGGACGGCTGGGCGGGCAGCGGGTACATCAAGCCGGCCGCCCCGAACCCGCCATCGACGTTCAGTGTGTGCCCGTTGACGTAGTCGCTGTCCGCCGACGCCAGGAACAGCGCGGCCCGCGCGATCTCAGACACCTCGCCGTAGCGGTGCTGGGGCGTGAGGAACAGGTAAGCGTCGCGTGTCCCGCCGGCCGCGTGCACGGCCGCCGAAAGCGCCGTCGCGATCGGGCCCGGGGCAATCGCGTTGACGTTGATGCCGCTGCCGGCCAGCTCGGTCGCCATCACCCGGGTCAACAGCTCAAGCCCGGCCTTCGACGCGCCGTAGCCGGACCGGCCCATGCTGCCGCGCTGGCCCGAAAGTGACACGATGTTGATGATCTTGCCCCGCCGCTCCCCCGGCGCCCCGGTGCGCTGTGCCAGCATCTGCCGGGCGGCAGCCTGGCCGCACAGGAACGCGCCCGTCAGGTTGATCTTCAGGCTGAGTTCGAAATCCTCCAGCCGGAAGTCCACGAACGGGGCGTTGATGCCGATGCCTGCATTGTTGACCAGGATGTCGAGCCGGCCGTGCCGCTCCACGATTCCCGCAAAAGCGGCGGACACGCTGCCGGGCTCCGCCACGTCGAGGTGCAACGCCTCGGCCTGGTGTCCCGACCGCGCCACCGTCTTGGCCGCCTCGTGTGCCCGGTCATGTACGACGTCGCTAAACACTGCCGTGGCGCCGTGCTCCGCGAATAGGGTGGCAATCGCCTGGCCGATGCCCTGGCCCGACCCGGTGATGAGGGCTACGCGCCCATTGAGCGGCATCGGCATCATCCGAGCGTTCCGGCCGCGTCTTCGAGCAGCGCCATCTGCGCATCGCCGAACTTCTTGCGCCATTCGGCGTAGAAGCCGGCCTTGCGGAGCGCGTCCTTGAAGGGCGCCGTATCCACGTCGTTGAACACCAGCCCCTTGGACGTCAGCTCATCCCGCAGGCTGGCGTTCAGCCGCGCCACGTCCGTCCGTTCTTCCAGACAGCTGGCATTCACGTTGCGTGCGAAGATGTTCTGCAGGTCGGGCGAAAGTTGGCCCCAGGCGCGGCGGTTGATGAGGAACCACCAGCCGTCCCACATGTGGTTGGTCATGGAGCAGAATTTCTGCACTTCGTACAGTTTGGCGGTGTTGATGATGACAGGCGGGTTCTCCTGCCCGTCCACGATTCTGGTTTGCAGGGACGAGTAAACCTCGGCGAAGTTGATACTGGCCGGCGCCGCGCCCAGAGATTTGAAGAGTGAGGTCCATAGCGCGCTGATCGGCACCCGGATCTTCATGCCGTCGAAATCCTTCGGCTCCCTGATCGGGCGCAGGCTGTTGGTAACCTGGCGGAACCCGTTGTCCCAGATCCGCTCCATGACCACGAACCCGGCCTTCGATCTGGCCGCGCAGGCTCGCCCCCAGCTTGCCGTCCATCGCGCGCCACACCGCGTCGTAGTCCGGGAATGCGAAGCCCAGCCCGTAGATCGAGGCGGCCGGGATGATGGTCGAGAGCACGTTCACGCCCGAGAGCGCGAAGCATTCCAGCGCACCGGAGCGCAACTGCGACAGCATGTCGCTTTGCCCCCAAGCTGGTTGTTGGAAAAGATCTGCAGGTCCACCCGTCCGTTGGTCTGTTCGCGGATCGCGTCCGACGCTTTGCGGGCATGAATGTTGATCGGGTGCGCATCAGGCACGTCGGTCCCGAGCTTCATGGTGAACTCCGCCGCGCGGGCGCGGCGCGGGATACTGAACCCGGCGGCGACGGCGCCCCCGGCTGCAAGCACGGCGCGGCGGGTCTTGGGCGTGATCATGATTCCTCCTTGATTGCTGTTGCGGTCCGGCTTGGTTCAGGATCGTGTCGGGGTGGGCTACAGCTCGATGACGGGCTTGATCTCCTCCAAGGCCTTCATGCGGCCCATGGCGACGTTGACCTCGTCCAGCTTGTAGCGGTTGGAGATCATGCGGTTGAACGGGATGTCGTCTGCATGGGCAGACAGGAAATCGAGCGCCTTCCAATAGGCCTTCGCCTGGCCGGAGAAGGAGCCGAGCACCCGCAGGTTCTTGCTGACGATCACCGATGGCTTGATTGTCGTCGTGCCCTGGCCGAGCTGGCCCACCACGACGTAGCGGGCGCCGCGCCGGGCAATGTCCATCCCCTCGCCAAAGGCGTCGGGGTGGCCGGTGAATTCCACCACGATGTCGGCGCCGCGCCCGTCCGTCACGCTCCGGACCCGGTCCGCGCGCTCCCCGTGCGAGGTGCGTTCAATCGACAGCACCTCGTCCGCCCCGAACGCGGACGCAAGGTCGAGCCGTGCATCCGGCGCCCCGATTGCTATCACCCGGCGCGCCCCGGCGATCTTCGCCGCCGCCGTAGCGAGCAAGCCCAATGGCCCCACCCCCTGGATGACGATCACGTCGCTGCTGCCCACGCCGTCCAGGACGTCAAAGGCGTTCATCATCGAACGCAAGGCGCAGCTCGCCATGCTAGCAAGCTCGTTCGGCACGTTGTCCGGCACGCGGACACGGCCGGCGTCAGGCATGACGTAGCCGTACTCCGCGAACCCACCGAGCAGGTGCGGAAACACCTCCAATGGACATCGGTGGCGCAGATCGAGCAGGTCTCGATCTTGGTGAGGATGGCGCGCGATTTCAGCGTCTTCGGGACCGGCACGTCTTCAATGGCCAGGGGCGCCTTGAAGGTGCGGACCACGGCGGCCCGGCTGTAGGACGGGAAGGGGCTCATCCCCGCTCGTCTTTCGAAGGCGCCGCGCCGACAAGCGGCCCGAGGATGTCGGCCTTGTCCTGTCCCAGCGCGGGCGCCTGCCGGCGGATGGCGCCCGGGGTGCGCGACAAGCGCGGGAAAGGGGCGTGCATCGGCAGGGTCCCGGTTTCGGCATCGGGCGCCTCGACCAGCACACCGCGTTCGCGCACGTGCGGGTCGGCGGCAAAGCCCGGCCCTGCAGCTTCGTCATGCGGGAGCGCCGCAGCTCCCGTTTGAGATTCTGCCCGTCTCATGCCGTTCCTGCGCAGCCGCGCAGCCCCTGGATGAAGATGTCAACGCCTCCGATTTGCCCCCCCTTCAAGACGATCTCAAAGGCGGGCGGGCGCTGTCGAAGGATAGGGTGCGGCACAGCGGCGCGCCGGGGGCAAGACGGGCGGCCATCTCCAACGCATCCGGGGCGAGCGCCTTGGTGATTTGGCTGGACGTATCGCCGCCGGACAGCAACAAACGAGGCAGGGGCACCTGGTCCAGGACGGCGGAAACGATCCCGCCCAAGCGGATCGCCAGGTCGCGCCCGCCCGCGTGCCGCGCGTCGCTCCGCGAACGTCCGTCCTTTTGCAGGGCGTCCAGCATGGCGCCGATCCGCGGGTCGTCCGGTCCGCTTGCGGTGTGCAGGACCACGCTGCGCCCCTCGTTCAGCACAGCCACCGTTTGCGTCACCAGCCGGTCGGCCGTGGCGTGCCACGCCTCGTTTGCCACCAACGCGGCGGCATTCACTGCGACCGGCACGAAGCCGGCCTGCACGGCCGCGTTGACCTGCATGGCGCTGAGCGCGGACGCGCTGCCGGACACGGCAAGCAAGCGGTCAACCGGGGCAAACCCGGCAGTCGCGACGCTGTCCGATTCGCCATGCCCCCGCCAGGACTGGGTAAGCGCGTGCTCGACACCGGAGCCGCCCACCACGAAAAGCGGGTCGGAACCGGCTTGCCGCCACAGCAGGCCGCCAATCGTGGCCATGTGCTCCGGGGTCAAGGCGTCGAGCAGGACCACCTCGGCGCCGGCCTGGCGCAACCCTGCCGACTCGGCCTCGGTCACGTCCAACCCCTGGTCTAGGGTGGGGCAGGTGAGCTTGGCGATGGGGAGCAAAGTTTGCCGGGCCAGGTGCAGGGCCAGGTCGGCCTCGCCCATCGGCGTCAGGGGATGCCGGCTCATGATCGGGTGGCGGTCGATGCGGTGAACCTGGTTATCCGTGCCGGACCGGGCAAACAGGGTGCCGAAAGCGCAGAACCGCGACAGGGCCGGCGTGCCGCCTACGATGGGAACGGGCCGGTCCGATATGTGCCGGCGCGCGATCTCAATCGCGCGGCCGATGCTGCCGAGGCCCGGTGCGCTGTCGAAGGTGGAGCACACCTTGTAATGGATCAGCGGGGCGCCGAGCGCCGCGAGCGTTCGGAAAATGCCGGGCAGATGCGCGTCCATCTCAGCCGGGTCCATGCTCCGGCTGGTCCCGGCGACACCGATGGCATCGAGCGGCGAAAGGCGGGCCAGCACATCCGCCGTGGGCGGCTCCAGGAACAAGGCGCAGTGTAGCCCAGCGAGCGCCAGGACCTCCAGAGCGTCGGTCGAGCCCGTGAAGTCATCCCCGTAGAAGGCAAGGCGGCAGGGGGAGGTCACCGGATGGTCCCGAACTGCCGCAAGGCCCCTGCGAGGGCGCGGTGCGTTTCCGCATGGGTTTGCAGCGGGATGCCGGCGGCGGCGGCGGCCCACGCTTCGCGCAGGCTGGCGACGCCCGCGGCCACGCCGCTGGGGTGCCCGATGATGCCGCCGCCGGCCAAGTAGATCAGGTTCGTGCTGCCGAGCCGGGCATATGTGTCGGGTGCTTGTCCCGCCCATTGGCCGGAGGAAAACACGGGCATGACCGGCGGCAGCCCGGCGAACGCCGCCAGGCACGACGCCGCGGACGCCACGACGGACTCGTCCGGCTCCCAGAATTTGTTGCGGATTCCGTTCACGTGCAGATGGTCCACGCCGGCCAGGCGCCACAGCTTCTGGTAGGCGGCGAACTCGAACCCGAGCGAAGGCGCGCGGGTGAACAGGCCCCAGCCGTTGCGGTGCCCATGGAGCGGCAGTTGCGCGTGCCGCCGCAGGTCTTCCATGCCGGCGAAGCCGACCCAGTTGAGGCTTGCCATCACACAGGTGCCGCCGGCCTGCAGCACCTTGTCGTGGCGGCGGCGCATTTCGTCGCCGGAGCCGGAGATGTTGATGGCGTACATGGGCATCCGGCCGAGCCGGTCGGCATGCCGGGCGATCACGGGCATCACGGCCGCAAGCCGGGCGTCGAACGGCGCATGAGGCGGGTCTGCCGTCAGCTCGTCGTCCTTGATGAAGTCGATGCCCGCCGCGCACAGCTCGTCCACCAGGGCGGCGGTTTGGTCCGGCAACAAGCCGATGCTGGGCTTGATGATGGTGCCGATCATCGGCCCGGCGGCTAGGCCGGACTTGGCAAGGGTGCCCGCGATGCTGAACTGCGGTCCGGGAAACTGGGCCGCGTGGCCCGGCAGCAAGCCGATGTCCAAGAGGCGCAGGCCCGTGACCTCGCCCAGCTCGAACAGGTTGCCGGCCACGGTGGCGAGCAGGCTGGACAGGTTGGCGCCGACATTGGCGACAGGGAACGCAATCTCGACCTCGCCGCGGTGGCAAGGCTGGGTGCGGCCACGGCGCACCATCTCCGCACTGATTAGGCTCGGGCCGTCCACGGGCGGCAACGGCCGGATGGACACGACGCGGGCGCGGGACCGGTCCTTCAGCTCCGACGTTTCGCCGGGCAAAGCGAGAAACGTGCCGCTGGACTGCTCGCCTGCGATGACCTCTGCGGTCTTTTCCAGTTCCTCCGGCGTTTCCACCAGGTATCGCGCCGTGAACTCGGCCCGGCTGCCGCTCATGGCCGTGTTGATCGTTGCAGTTCCACGATTTCCTGCCCTTCTGCTTCTTATGATTAGATAAAACGGTAGTAGGCTCCAATAGGGCCGGCAAGTCAGATTATCGCTGGGATTTGTGAGAGAATCTCACAGCGCAGTAGATATCCCCATGACGGCGACCCGCCTTTCCCTGAACGCTCTGCGCGCCTACGAGGCGTCCGCGCGCCTGAACAGCATGACGCTGGCGGCAGAGGAATTGGCCGTCACCCACGGCGCCATCAGCCGGCATGTGCGCGCGTTGGAGGAGACGCTCGGTTTGCCGCTCTTGCGCCGCACCGGCTACTCGGTGCTTCCGACGGAGCACGGCGCGCGGCTGATGGACGGGCTGTCAGCCGGCTTCAGCCTGATCGACGCCAGCGTGGCGCAACTCCGGCCGGGACCGCTGACACTGTCCTGCTCGTCCACGATCATGATGGCCTGGGTGCTGCCGCGCATTGGCGCGTTCCACGCCCTGCACTCGGAAGTCGATCTCCGGTTCAACATCAACTACAAACAAGTCGACTTGGTGCGTGACGAGGTGAGCGTCGCCATCCGCAACAGCATGATCGAACCGCCGAAAAATGTGATCACCCGCGATCTGCTCGTGGAATGGATCGGCCCAGTCTGCGCGCCGGCCTATGCCGCTACCCTGGCAGCGGCAGGACCGTTCGACCCGGCAAAGGCGCAAAGACTGGCGACGAAAACACGCCCTCAAGCATGGCGCGAATGGCAGGAGGCCTACAATGGCGGCGGCCAGCCCAGTGCGGAGCTGGCGGCCCATGACCCGTTCGAGCATTTCTTCATGCTCATCCAGGCGGCGGTGTGCGGCCTCGGACTGGCCGTGGTGCCCAAGATGCTGGTTGAAAGCGAGCTGGCATCCGGGCGGCTGGTGGCACCGCTCGGCTTCCTGGCCGGGCCGCACCGGCTGGTGCTGTGGATCGCCCCGCACCTCCGCTCCCGGGCAGACATGAGGGCTGTCCTATCTTGGCTGGACCGCGAGATGCAGGCAGCCAATGGCGTTGATCGGCCAGGTTGATCTCACAGAACCGTTCCGAACCGAGGCAGTGCCGCGCGAGAACCTGCCGGATCGACCGCGGAAAAGCCGGATCGGGCATGTGAGCTGTCAAAGGCGGGCGCCACATCGCCTGGACCCATGCGGAAATGGGCTTATTGCGCCCGTTCTGTCGATCCTTGCACGGCCCAGTCTGCCGTCTCCGCTGCTGCAGGGATGCAGCTCACTTCCATTGCCCTACGTGCCTCCGCGGCGGGGCCGGACAAGGCTTCCACGTCGGCATAGCGCAGCACTGATCCCTTGGGCACGTCGCGCAGCAGGCGTACGCGGTGCGCGAGGCCGATCGGCAGCGCGCCGGCTGCAAGGCTGGTCCGTGCGGGCGTGAGCCGGCCCCACACCGTGTAGCCGCCCTCGCCGTCCAGCGACTCGCCCGCGCGCAGCGCGCGCTTGGCCACCGCAGCCACATCGCCGCGGAACGCCCTGGGCTGGCCGGTCGCCTCGCCGCGCAGCGCCGCCGACAGCACGGATACGTTCAACTCCAGCCCGATCAGGTGATAAGGCTTGTACATCGCGGCAAAGCGCCCGCTGGCGTCGGTCCGCAGTCCATACTGGCGGAAGCAGGCGGCGGCATAAGCATTGGGCGCTTCCATCACGACGTAGACGCCCCAGCGCAGGTCGCGCGCCACCGGCCGCCCATCGCGTTCCAGCGACGAGACGACCTCGACCATCCCCGCCCCCTCCAGCACGCCGCCCTCCGCGCGGGGACGCAGCACATGCGGCAGGTCGTCGGCCCCGCACGGCGGGAACAGCAGGCCCCCTTCCGGCACGTCCAACTCGCAAGCATTGGCGATCGCCGCCATCTCGATGGCGGACTTGGTGCCGTCGAGAAAGGAATTGAACATCTGCGGGTTCATCCCCCCCGCCTGCGCCTCCGCCGCGCTCAGGCCGTAGTGGCCCCAAACGTCGTCGGGCGTGGCGCCGTGATACGAAGGCAGGTACTTGGTACCCTTGCCGGCCGCGACCACGCGGAAGCCACAGGACCGCGCCCAGTCCACCAACTCGGCCACGAGCGCCGGCTGGTCGCCGTAGGCCAGCGAATACACCACCCCAGCGCGGCGCGCCTCCTCGGCCAGCAGCGGTCCGCAGAGCGCGTCGGCCTCGACGTTCACCATGACCACGTGCTTGCCCGCCGCGAAGGCGGCGCGGGCATGGACGATGCCGGCCGCCGGGTTGCCGGTCGCCTCGACCGCCACCTCCACGTCGCCCGCAATGGCGGCGGGAGCGTCGTCGGTGAAGCGCGTCGCCGCGATGCGCGCCTCGTCCCAGCCGACGGCCCGGCACGCGGCGCGGCCGCGTTCTGGGTCCAGTTCGACGATCGCGGCGACCTCCACCCCCGGTGTGGTCGGCACCTGGGACAGGAACATGGAGCCGAACTTGCCGGCGCCGATCAGGACCACCCGCACCGGGCGGCCCGCGGCGACGCGCGCCGCCAGAAGATGGTGGAGGTTCAAGGCCGCCTACTCCGCGGCGGCCGCCATCCCGGCGCTCCGGGCATGGCGCAGCAACGCGTCATCCCCGACCGGCGCGATCGGCGTGAAATCCTGATGCGCGATGAATTCGGACCGCGTCGGCTTCCGGATGTGGTTGGAAACAGCGTTGAGCGTGAGATACACGATCTTGCGCGGGTAAGGCGTGATGTTACCGGCCGAACCGTGCACCAAGTTGCCGTGGAACATGAGCATGCCGCCGGGCTTGCCTGTTGGCGCGACAATGCCGCCCGTCTCGACCAGCCGGATTACCGTATCGTTGTCCAGCGTCCAGAGCGGATAGGAGGTGGTTGCGAGATCGTGCCCGGCCTCCAGGTTGCCCTCCTTTTGGCTGCGCGGCACCAGCAGGAGCGGGCCGTTGATCGGCATCACCTCGTCGAGGAATACCGCAATGTTCATCGCGCGCGGTTCCGGCATGCCGTCGTCGCGCCGCCAGGTGCCGTAATCCTGGTGCCATTGCCACACCTCGCCGGTGAAGGCCGATTTCGCGTTGATCTTGTACTGATGCATGTAGACCGGCTCGCCGAAAATCTGCTCGACGGGGCGGATCATGCGGGGATGGGCGCCCAAGAGGCGGAATGCCTCGTTGTAAGTGTGGGCGGCGAAGGCGGTGCGGGGAGCGCCGTTCTTCTCGCGCCAGATCTCAGGGCGATGCTCCCCGTAGATCGCTTCGGCCTCGCGGCGCAGCAGCGCCACCTCTTCGGACGTGAAAAGCTCCGGCAGGAATAGCCAGCCTTCCTCGTGGAACTGGGCGATCTGTTCCGTGGTCAGGTCCATGGTCGTGTCCTCTCCCGTTGGTTTCTCATGCGGCGTGGGCAACGGCGCCCAGTCGCTCCTCCGTCTTGCGTCCGGCGCCGAGCGCGTGCTCGCGCGCCGCCCGCTCGGCCTCGTTGCCATCGCCGTCCAGCACGCAAGCGGTGATGACGGCGTGCTCGGCCCAAGCGCGGGCGCGGTAGTCGAGGGCCGCCATGACGGTCGCCATCGAGCGGCGCAAGTGCGCCCAGTGCGGCGCGACCATTTCCGTAAACACGGGGTTGCCGGAAAGGCGGTAAAGTGCCTGATGGAACTCCACGTCGAGGGCGACCAGAACCGGGACCGGCGTATCGGCCGCGACGGCCTGACCGGCATCGAGCGCGTGCCGCAGCGCGCTGCGTCCGGCGGCATCCTGGCCGGCACGCCCCGCCGCGAGGCGCGCAGCCAGCCCGTCGAGCGCGGCGCGCACCTCATAGAGTTGACGCAGGCGCACCGGGTCCACTGGGGCGACCTCCAGTCCCTTGCGCCCGCTCTCCTGTACAAGGCCCTGACGCTTGAGCAAGTGCAGCGCGTGGCTGATGGGCTGGCGGGACACGCCAAGCAGGTCGGCCAGCTCGTTTTGGCGGATGCGCAGCCCGGGCGGCAGCGTGCCGTCAGCGATCGCGTCCAGCAAGCGCTGGTAAACCTGGTCAATCAGGATGGGGCCGCTTTCTAACGGAGTCATGGCCGGGTTCTGCACAACGTCACTGGAATTCTGTGTTCGGAATTCTATTGAGCTGAGAGAGCGCCGTGTCAAGGTTTATCGTGAACGGACGGACGACAAGCCCGCTACGGGGAAGGTTCAGGCATGCAGCAGATCCGCGTCGCCACGTTTGACGGCCCGGAAGCGCCACCGGTCATCCGCACCGTGCCCCGCCCGCGCGTCCCCGCCAAGGCGGCGCTGTTCACGGTGGGCGCCTGCGGGGTGTGCGGCACGGACCTGCACATCCTCGCCGGGCATTGGCCTAAGCCGCTGCCCTGGCCCTTCACCCTCGGCCACGAGGTCGCGGGCGTGATCGACGAGATCGGGTCCGAACTGACCGGTATTATGTAGCACCCGCCACCATAGCCGATACTTTAGTATCGTGAGAAGGGTTCAACGAAGGGTTGTCAGGCTTCTCAATCCCGATCTGAAGATGTTCTCGCTTGTTGCGGTTCTCCTATCCTTAAGCGGACTTGGAAGTCCCGTTCAAGGTGCAACGCCGGATCGTTCAATTAGCAAAGACTCCGTAGAGCGGAACGGTCAGTTTGATCTGGTTGCCTGGAACAATTCTCTGCAACTCGCGAGCGTGGAGGATAACCCCATCGGGGTTGTTGGGCATTGGAGTAGGCGGCAAACTGATAGGGTTGTCCTTACTCAGCAGCGGGAAGCTGTTGCTGGTGTCCCTTTCCTCGGTTCCTCGCTGTTTCACGTGGGTAGGCTGATTTTGAGCTTGCCTGCGACGAGGTAGATGATCGCCTTCAGGTTGCGCGACGAGCGATATCCGCGGGCCTTGGCCTTGGCGGCCTGGACGAGGCTG
>JAABUR0100006607.1_pt1 | contig 14079 bp, 17 predicted proteins | sample 5560091 | NCBI WGS metagenome assembly JAABUR01 (sample SAMN10711879, study PRJNA513375) | rock metagenome | isolation source: Antarctica rocks | place: Antarctica: Victoria Land, University Valley sud
AGCCTCGCGCAGCAACGCCTTGACCGGCTCCGTCAGCTCCACCTCACGCCCCCCCACGAACGGCACACGTCCCCAGCGGTAGGAGTATAGCAGCCATGGGATAGCTATTTCTACGCGCGTCCCTTAGTGGTCGAGTCTAGATCTTTACCCGAAAGGCTATAGCACAAGGGGTGATTATTCTATCAGTTGCTTTGTGTAGGGCAAGAGGTTTCAAGCCTCGCCACGGCCTACCGGCTCTTGCCGCCATTCGATGATCGCCTTCCACTCATTTTGTGCGTTGGCACGGGCGGCTCAGTGTCTCCGAGTGCCCGCCGTCGCGAGGCCGTCGGCGACGGCCAACAATTCGTGCTGCCGCTCAGGAAATGCCGAATTCAGATCATCGAATGGCGGCAAGACCCCAGTTGGTTGACACATATCGATCCCGAGCGTGGCAGGGTTATCGTCAACACCCGCCGCGATTTCAGTGCTAGCGCTCACATGAGCCCAGGCCTGCTCACCGAGTTCCTGCCAACCTGACGGTCCGTATGTGTCAAGGAGGCGCTGACGAGGTGTGGGGGCGAGTATACTCCGGGGGCCAGTCGCGCCGCAGGCGACAACTGGGACGATAGGACACCGCGGGGGCGACGATGGCGCGGGACGTGGCGGTCGGCTTCCTGTATCACGCGGACTCGGGCCGCGTGCTGTTGCACCTACGCGCCGCCGACAAACCGCCGAGCGCGGGATTCTGGGCGTTCTTCGGGGGCGGGGCCGAGCCGGAGGACGACGGGGACCTGCTGACGACGTGGTGCCGCGAGCTGCGCGAGGAGATCGGGGTCGCGCTCGACCCGCGCCTGGCCGTCTCGCTGCGCCACGGCACCTACCCGGACGGTTCCCGCTGGCACGAGTACCGGGCACCCTGGCCGACGACCGACGAGGACTTCGTCCTCACCGAGGGTCGGCGCTACGCATGGTTCACGCTCGACGAGGCGTTCGCGCTGCCCGACCTCGCCGACTATGCGTGCGGGAGCCTGACGGTGTTCCGCGCGCGGTTGGCCGGGGGACGATGAGCGGTCGCAACGCGCGCGATCGCGCGGGTGGCCTGTCGCGCCGAGGGGTGCCGGTCGCACACGCCGAGGAGAGGACGATGCGCCTCGTGTTCCTGTACGGGCCGCCCGGGGTGGGCAAGCTGACGGTCGCCGGCGCCTTGTCGGCGCTGACCGGCTTCCGGCTCTTCCACAACCACCTGACCGTCAATCTGGTGACGGCCGTCTTCCCGCCGAACAGCCCGGCGTGGGATCGCCTCGCCCATCGTGTCCGGCTGGACGTGTTCGCCGAGGCGGCGCACGAGGGCATCGACCTCATCCTCACGCGGGCCCCACGCGATGCGGGACCCGCGGAAGTGGCGCGGGTGCGCGCGATGATCGCGCCGATCCTGGCCGCCCGCGGGGAGGTGGTCTTCGTGCAGTTGGCGTGCGACCGCGAGGAACTGCTGGGGCGGGTGCGGCGCGACGACAGGCGGGCGCACGGCAAGCTCACCGATCCCGACGTCTTGGTCGGCATGTACGACCTGGGCGCGACCCTGCCGTTCGCGCCGCACCTGCACCTCGACGTGACCCGGCTGCGGCCCGCAGAAGCCGCCGCGCGGATCGCGGATCATTTCGCCTTGCCGACGTGCGCTGCCGACCGTGGCGGCAATACCGCCTGACGGCACACGCCTCGTATGATGCGGTACACATTCCTACAGCGACACTTCAGCGGGCACGTGCTGTCGCGCGATCGGGTTGTCCGGCGTGGCTTGATCGGGCGGGGGCGATACGCAACGCAAACGCGTGTCTCCGCATGCACCGCCGCAACTCGGGCGTAGGCCGGGGGACGGCGGCCATCCCGGTAGGTCCGACCCTGGCGCATCGGCCGGTTACCGCTGTCGTCCCCCCGCGCATACTGCTACCGGGCGTACGACGCGTCGCCGGCAGTATGCGCGGGGGCAGCATGGGCAAGACCCGCCAAACAATTCCACGGTCGGCGCGCTTCGCCGCCCTGCGCCACCCGGACTTCGCCCTGCTCTGGGGCGGGCTGATCGTCTCCACCGCCGGGTCCCAGATGCAGCAGGTGGCGAAGTCCTGGCTCGTCCTGCAGCGGACCGACACCCCCCTGGCGCTCGCGGCGCTCGGCCTCTGCTACACCGTCCCGACGCTGGCCCTCTCCGCCACGGTCACCGGGCCGCTCGCCGACCGCTGCGACCGCGTGGCCCTCCTCAAGGCGGTGCAGGTGTGGGGGACGCTGCAGCCGCTCCTGCTGGCCCTGCTGCTGGCGACGGGGCACCTGCCGCTCTGGCTCCGGTTCGCGGACACCGTCGCGACCGCCGCCCTCAACGCCTTCGGCGCCCCGGCCCAGCAGGCCCTCCTGCCTGCCCTCGTGCCGCCCGCCGCGCTCGTCAGCGCCGTCGCCCTCCAGTCGGCGGTCTGGACGAGCGCGCAGCTCGCCGGCGCGCCCTGGGTGTTCGCCCTCAACGGCCTCAGCACGCTGGCGGCCCTCGCGGCGCTCGCCCACCTCCGCGGCGTGCGCGCCGCCCCGGCCACCTTGGCGGGGCAGCCGCCGCACCCGCTCGCCGGGGCGCGGCACGCCTGGGGCGACCCGGCGCTGCGGGGCCCGCTCCTGCTGATCGGTGGCCTCGCCACGCTCACCGGCGGCTACCAGCTGCTCCTCCCGCTCTTCGCCCGCGACGTCTGGGCGGGCGGGGCCGCCGCCTACGGCCTCCTCCTCGCCGCGCCGGGGGTGGGCGCGGTCGCCGCCACCACCGCCCTGGGGGCGCTCGGACAGCCGCGCCGCCCGGCGGCGGTGATCCTCGCGGGCACGCTGGCCCTCTGCGCCGCCCTCGTCGGCTTCGCCCACGCCCCCTCGCTCGCCCTCGCGCTGGCTGCACTGGCGCTCAGCGGCGCGGCGGGCGGCGTGAGCGGCACGCTCGCCGTGACCCTGCTGCAGCTGCGCGCCCCCGACCACTTGTTGGGCCGGATCATGGCGCTGCGCTACCTGGTATCGGTCGGCTTATCCTACGCGGGCGGCCTCCTCGCCGGCGGCGTGGTCGGGCTACTCGCCCCCGCCACGATCGTCACCGCCGGGGCGCTCGCCCTCGCGGCGTGCCTCCCCTTCCTGCGTCGGCCACTCGGCCCAGCAGAGCGTGCGACAGCATGAGACCACTGTCGCTGTAGGAGGCGTTATGTGGACCTGGCTGGTGGCTGTGGCGCTGCTCTGCGTGTTTTCCGGCTCACCGTCCCCACGCCCGAACGCCTCGCGGAGTGCCGCGCTGCACGGGCTTTTCGGTGACCACCTCGGCGCGCTCGGCCCGGACGGTGTCGGTCACGTAGCCGTGCTCGGTCACCATCTCCTTGGCGATGACCACCTCGCCGGTGACGACCGCCTCCTTGGTGACCACCGCCTCCTCGCCGCGCAGCGGCACCACGATGGTCCCCTCGCTGAAGAGGTCGGCCCCGGTCGCCGGGCGGACCGGGAGGGCCCGCTCCGCCACGCGCACCGTCTCGTAGGTGAGGTCGACCGGGACGCGTTGCTCCGCCGCCACGACCGTCTTGCGGACCCGCACCGTGCCCAGATCGGTCGGGCGTTTCTCCGCCCGGAGGCGCTCGGTCGCCAGGGGCACCACGGTCGTCGGCGCCAGGGCCGTGTACGTCGGCTCGCCGGGCAGCGGCCGCCCCGCACCCGCGTCGGCGGGCGGGCGGGTCGTCCGTCCGGCCCGCCGCGGTCGGCCCACCGGCCGGGCGGCACTCGGGACGGGCGCGCCCGCGTGCGCCCCGGTCGCCCAGTCGGCCCCCGGCTTGAGGTAGGCACGGTTCTGGGTGACGCGCGCGATCGCCGCCTTCGGGATGTGCCGACTGCCCACGACGATCGTGCCGCCGCGCCCCCCGGCGATCATGCCGAGCAGCGCCTCGTCCGCGTCGAATAGTTGCATCCCCTTGCGCGGGGTCGGTTTCGCCATCGTATCGTCTCCTCGCGCTCGCCCACCACCCTCGCCACGACAGCGGCAAGGGAACGTCCGTTCTGTACGTATATGCACGCCCCGTGCCAGCTGTCGGGGTGTCGTCGCCCGGGCGGGAGACGCATCTTGGGCGTGTCACCGAGTCAGCCGCGCGCCCTGAACGCGCCCAGATGCTCCCGTTCGCTCACCGCGTGCCTCGGGGAACGCCGACCGGGCACCGGGGCCGCCCCCGCCGAGCAGCCCGTCGGCCCCCTTGACGATCTCCCGTACGCGGGGTAGGCTGACCGGGCACCCTAATTGCCCTTAGGGGGAACGTTATCGGCAACCTTCGCGGGTGGTGGGGAGGGGCGGGTACATGACCGGGAGCGAGGGGGCGGCGGGGGCGGACGGTGCCGCGCCGCTCGTCAACATCCTCGGCGAGCGGGTGGCGCTGGGACCGCTGCGGCGCGACCTCATGCCGCACTATCTCCGCTGGGTCAACGACTTCGGCCTGGCCCACAACTTCGGGCAGGTGCGCCCGCTGACCGAGGAGCAGGAGCGCGCCTGGTACGACCGCCAGGTCGCCGCCGAGCACACGGCCACCTTCACCGTCTACGAGCGGGCGACGTGGCGGCCGATCGGGACCGCGAATCTCAACACCATCGACCACCGCAACGGCACGGCGACCTACGGGGTCGGGATCGGCGAGGGCGACTGCCGCGGCAAGGGGTACGGCACCGCGGTGACGCGGCTGATGCTGGACTACGCCTTCACCGCGGTCGGGCTGCACAGCGTGATGCTGATCGCCTTCGCCTACAATCGCGCCGGGCTGCGTGCCTACGCGCGGGCGGGCTTCCGCGAATGCGGGCGCCGCCGCGAGGCGTACCGCCTGGCCGGGCGCCGGTGGGATATCGTGTACATGGAGTGCCTGGCGACCGACTTCACCAGCCCGGTGCTGGGAGCGCTCCTCGCGCCGGATGCGCCGCAGGCCGCGGCGGGCGGCGGGGCCGATGATCGCGGCTGAGGGGCCGACCCGGCTGCCGGCTGCCGTCCACGGCGAGGCCGAGCGCCTCGCCGCCCTGGTGCCGTCGCCGGGCGACCCGGCGCACGCCTACCTGGCGAGCCTGTCGCCGAAGGGGCGGCAGACGATGACCGAGCGGCTGCGGGCGGTGGCCGCGCTCCTCGTCGCCGACGGGGGCGCGCCGGTCCCCTGGGAGGCGCTCCCCTGGCACGAGCTGCGCTTCGCCCACGTCGCGGCGGTCCGCACGCGCCTCCAGGAGCGCGGGGCGGCCCCGGCGACGGTCAACCTCACCCTCGCCGCGCCACATCTCGTCTCATGATGTGGCACGCCGACGTGTAGTCAGTGTGGCAGCAAAACCCCGCACCTGGGAAACGTAACATGGCCTGCGCGCGCCAAAATTGCTCCTCCTACTCGCTCGTTATCCTGCCAGTTCGCGTACACGCCCGCGTAGCCCATCATGAGGCGAGGCGTGTTTCTCTAGGCACCGAGAAGTCTGTCGGCACTGGATTGTGGGTAATGGAATCGGCGATATTCTCCGACAGTAGGATGAGTGCGCACGCAAGTGTGGTATCGACCGACGCAGTGAAGGTGTCACTTGACGGGAGGGCGCTGTGGCGCAAGTCGAGTATGTGCCGGTGCCGAGGGCGGTCCTCTGGACAGCCAAGCAGGGTGACTGCCCACCGCTCGTCCTTTGCCACGGCGGCCCCGGCGACTGGGACTACCTCGGCCGGGTCGCGGGCATGATCGATGACCTGGCGACCGTCCATCGCTATGACCAGCGCGCCTGCGGGCGCTCGTCGGGCGGGCCTCCCCACGACGTCGCGACCGCCATCGCCGATCTCGACGCCCTGCGCGCCCACTGGGAGTATCCCGCGTGGATCGTGGCCGGGCACTCCTGGGGCGCGCACCTCGCCCTCTACTACGCTCTGGCCCACCCGCAGCGGACCCGTGCCGTCGTCTACATCGCGGGGGCGGGGCTCATCGCGGCCGACCCGGAGCGGTGGCGGGCCGAGTACCGGGCGCGCTGGCCGCAACTCGGCTCCGAGGAGCAGCACGAACTCGCGCGTCTCGATGAGCAGCGTCGGGGTGCGCGGGGGGCGGCCTACGCCGCGCTGGATCGCGCGCATACCGAACTCGCCTGGTCCGCCGACATCGTCGATCGGGCGCGGGCGCGGGAATCGATCCGCTCGCTCTTCATCGACGGGATCGGCATGAACCACGAGGTCAACCGCCTCCTCGGCGAGGACCTGCGCCGCCACATGGCCGACCCCGCGCTCGCCGAGCGGGTCGCGACGCTCGCTGTCCCCGTCCTGCTGGTGCATGGCGCGGCCGATCCCCGCCCCCTCTGGGCGCTCCGGCACCTGGCCGAGCGCCTGCCCGATGCACGGCTCGACGTACTACCCGAAGCGGGCCACCTCCCGTGGCTCGACCAACCGGAACGCTTCGGCAGCACCCTGCGCCGATTTCTCTCGCCCTTTGCTGCTCATGGCGGTGAAGCCTGAGTACTCCATCGCGCGGGTGGCAGGAACGCGGATGGCCGGACCATCGTGGAGGGTGGCATGGGCGAGCGGTTGATCGAGGTCAATGGCACCACGCTTTGGGTCGCGGAGCAGGGCGACGGCGCGCCCATCGTCCTCTGTAGCGGCGGCCCCAGCTGCTGCGACTACCTCGGCCCCGTCGCCGTCATGCACTTCGCCAGGGGATGGTAGCCGCCGTTGGGCATTCGGAACGCACCGCGCACCGAATTGGTCGCTGACCGGCAGCGCCATCACGTGTGCGATCGCTACTTTGCGGCTGGTGACAGCTTCCGTAACTCACCCCCTGAGGAGCGCCGGGTGGCGTTGCACGATCTGCCCACCGAGCGGTCCTGTGTCCGCGTCAACGGACCAACCGCACGACATCACCCGGTAGAACCTGCTCCTGCTCCAGACGTTCCACCTAAGCAGAAGGGGAGGCCATCTTGCGGCGACTTGGGGAGGCGTGGCGGGGATGGAGACGCGAGGGCGCTCGTCTGGTGCGGCGCGGCGGCGGTGACCCTGCTGGCGTTGTGACAATTCGGGCGGACACTCGGCGGGAGCATCCCCAAACCATCAACCGCTGCGGCGTAGGCGGCGATTCTGGTCCATCCGTGGGAGCGGGCCTTTGCCGGCGACCCGATACCATCGCGAGGGGTCACCTCGCCACGCCGCCCGTTGCCGTCGATGACGCCGCCTCTTGCGGCGCCGACCGCCTGCGTTGCGAGAACTATGTCACCCGGTGCGCCACAGGATCCGATCGCGCTCGAGGTCACCACCGCGCGCTGCAAGGTGATCGGCGCGACCCGATGCACGAAATGGGAGGGGAAACGATGGACAGGCGTCGTCGGCCGATACGCTGGCGGGTAGTGCCCCTGGCGCTCGCCCTGATCCTCGGTCTGGCCGATCTCCGCGCCGCGCACGCTGCGTCCGATCGCCCGACGATCCTGATCGACAATAGCGAGCGCGTGCATGGTCGCTCGCCGCTCGGCCCGCGCTGGATCGGCCAGTTGGATCGGCTCTTCGCCGTCAGCGAGCACGTCGCCACCGCGCGCCTCCCCGGGCAGAACCAAGATTTCCGCCTCACCGATGCAATCCTCGCGGGGCACAATCTGGTCATCCTCACCGGTTTCAGTGGCTCCGCCACCGTGGGCGATAGCGGTGGTCAGCGCGAGGTCAGCTACGATTTCACGGAAGAGGAACTCTTGGCGCTGGACCGCTACGTGCGCGGCGGCGGCGCACTCCTGCTCCTCCCCGCCCCGCAGGGTCGCCCGAACAATCTTGGGGCCCTCCTCGCACGGTTCGGTTTCGCCCTCAGCGATGCCGACGCCACCAGCGGGGAGGGACCGGGGGCGAGTCAGGGGCAGCCATCCCTGGTCGGCTTCGCGGCGACGCTCCGGGGGCACGACTACCACCTCGCCGTCGACCGCTGGCGTTACCCGCTGCGCGCCGCCCCCGGCGGGGCCACGATCCTCGCCACCGATGCCGCCGGACGGGCGCTCGCCGCCGTGGCCCCGGTCGGCGCGGGCCGCGTCGCCTTCCTCGGCCTGCCCCAGCTCTCCGACGGGGACAGCGGCGATCAGATCGCGTTCCTCGGCGACAACCCGGCCTTCTTCCTCGCGCTCGTCGCGGCTGCGGCGGGGGTGCGGGAGCCTGGGCCCGCCGACAGCACACAGGCCATCTGGTCGCTCCGCGTCAACGGCCTCGCTTGGGCGATATTCGGTACCGCACCACGCCAGCGCCCGGCCCCGGCGGAGTGGGCGGCCGCGCTCCAGGCGGCGGCGGAGGCCGGACGACGCTGCGACCTCGGCCCTGGCTGCGTCCCCTGGTCGCCCACGGCGGAGCAACGCGCCGCGCTGGTCGAACGCCGCGCGGCACAGGATGCGATGGTGGCGGCGTTCGAGCGCCTCGAATCGGCGGTGGGCCGGGAGGCTTGGGCGGACGACGCGGGGCAGGCCGCACTGGAGCGCGACTATCCGGCCCTGGTGGCGACGCTCGCCGAGGAGCAGCGCCAGCGGCAGGTCTTCGCGGACCTCTACCGGCGGCAAGGCGGGGCATACCCGCGCTATCCCGATGAGAACAGCCTTGCCCTCCTCGGCGGTGTCGCCGCGTTCATCGCCCCCCCGGCGCTCCTCATCGCGCTGCTCTATGGCCTGCGCGGCGCGTGGCGGCGCGTGCGGCGCGCGGCATAACGGCGGGGTGGGGTCTCGCCATAGGGCAGGTCCCTCAGCCTGACCTCGAGAAGCGACTCGTCGTCCGACGATCCGTCAACCCCAGGGCGATCGCATCTTAGCTCGACTTTGGCCCTTCGGGATTGACCTATCCTGGTTGCCCCTCTTGCTGTATCGCCGTGTACCGCTTGTCGTCGTTGATGCCGCGAGGGTTTTTGCGTATCGGTATTGCAGGCCGATATGCAAAAACCCTCACCGACACTTGCTTCTATAAGCGACACGCTACAGGATGCTCTCACCAAAGGGCTAAAGTGAGCTAAGAAATCATCTGAATAATGGTCAGGTGCGGGCGAGGCGGCGGAGCATCAGGCGCGTCATGGCGATGTCGATCAGCGCCTCGCCGGTGCTGCTCAGGCGCTCGAAATCCTTGCTGAAGCGCCGATTCTGCCCCAACCACGCGAATGTCCGCTCCACGATCCAGCGCCTCGGGAGCACCCCGCGGAAGCCGGGCGGCGGCAGGATCGCCGCCCAGTCGATCACCTCATCGTCGCGCGCCCAGACGCCGCGCGGCCGGTGAAGCCGATGCCGGTGACGATGAGTGTCGTGCCGACGGGGCCGGTCGCGGGCGTGACCGCCAGGGTCCCCGCCGCCGCCGCACCCGCAGGACGCGGGGCGAGGAGGGCCGCGAGCAGGGCCAGGAAGACCAGCGAGCGGGACATGGTGCCTCCCTCGATGTGTGGGGGCCACGGGGCGGTAGCACCCCGTGGCCCCCGCGCTCATGGTACCAGCGGCACCCAGGTGCGCCCACCATCGGACGTGCGCAGCAACTGGATGGGCGTACTCCGGCAGCCCCCCTTCGTCACCTGCGGCGCGCCCGGGCACTCGCTGTCGGCGGCGCGCGCCCAGCCGTTGGCGGCATCGGCGAAGGTGAGGTCCGCGATATTGGGCAGCAGCCCGGCCGACGTCACCTCGTGCGTGCTGTGGCCCCCGTCGGCGGTCGCGGTGAGGCGCGACGCGCCCGGACGGGCGACGAGCCAGGCGGCGGGGCCGAAGACCGCGGTGCGCGCGGCCACGCCCACCCCGAGCCGCCCGTCCAGGGTGATCACCTGCGCCAGGGTCCAGGAGCCCCCGCCGTCGCGCGTCTGGTAGAACCCCAGCCCGGGTGGTGTGGCATCATCGCCGGCGAAGGTCACCGGCAGCACGCCGGTCTGCGGGTCGGTGAAGGTCGGTAGGCTGTAGGTCACCGCGCTCTTGGCGAACGCCGACGGCGCGGCGACTGTGGACGCCTGCCAACTCTGGCCCCCGTCGTGGCTGACATACAGGTGGCCGCCGCCAGGGCCGCCGGCCGCCCAGCCGTCGGTCGGTGTCACGAAGCGCACCGGGTCACCGATCGGCGTTGTCCGCTGTTGCCATGTCGCGCCGCCGTCCGTGGTCTGGAAGAGGCGACCGCGGCTGAAGTTGCTGCTGGAGGCCAGGCGGATCGCAATCCAGCCGTGCTGCGCGTCCAGGAAGTCGATCGTCGCCGCCTCGGAGGGGGCAGCGGTGTAGAGCCGATCCGGCCCGGCAAGCGTCGCCTGCCGCCAGCTGCGGCCGCCGTCGGCGCTCCGCAGCAGGTCGAGGCCGGTCCGTTGCGTCCCATCCGGGTTGCCCGCGACGACCGTCCAGCCGTGGGCCGCGTCGAGGAAGGCCGCGCCCAGGATGCGCGCCGCGGGCACCCCTGGCGGCGTAACCGTGGCCCAGGTCGCCCCCCCGGTCGTGGTGAGGCGCAGGCCCCGGTCGGTCAGTGCCCACCCGATGGTCGGGGTGACCAGGCGAGCCGCGCGGATCGGCGGTAATACCGTCGGCGCTCCCCCGGTCGTGGGGGTGAGCACCGGCGCGGGCGAGGCCAACGCCAGGGGCGAGCCCGACGCCACGGGCATCGGGGGCACCGCGGCCGCCCCCCCCGCGCCTACCTCGGCGTGCGGCGCGGCGCGGCCCGCGGGCTGGGGTGCCCCGCAGCCGCTCAGCAGCGCCCCGATCGCGAGGAGCACCGTTAGGATCCCCGCGGCCGTGAAGGGCCTGCTTGCTTTCGATGCTTGCCCCATCGCTTTCCTCCTCCCTCTCCTATCGGGGCCCTGGCCCACCACCTTCGCGCTCATGGGCACGCGCTGACTCCGTTCGGATCGTCGTAGTGGTGGCTTCCCGCGGTCAGGCCCATGGCGCGGCTCGCGTCGATTTGCAGGGCGGTATTGAGCCACGTCCCCGTATAGTTGACCACGTACTGGTGGTGACGCTGATTGCCCGTCCAGTAGGAATCGGGGATGCACGAGGGTACTGTCACATTAAGTTTTGACTGAATGAAACCTCCCCACACCGAGCCGGTGCTGGCCCTCGCTCGCGCTGGTACAAGCCGGATCCGGGCTCCTGTGCGCCGATCGTTCCCCGCTTGCGGACCGCCGTCGGCGCCCTAAAGGCTTATCCTGACCGTGCCGAGGAAGGGGTTCTCTTTCATCGCTCTCTCCGTTTCAGCGGTCGAGACGGTAGGAGAGGAGGAGGCCGCCGAGTGCCCCGACCGTGCCACCGACCAGGAGGATGAGCGGGAGCGGGTCCCAGACGAACCCTACCCCTGCCAGCGCCGCCCCGCCGTTGAGCCCGAAGACCAGGGGGAAGCAGATCGTGTAGGCCAGCACTTGCTCCCAGAGGGGGGACCAGGGCGAAACACCCCACTGGAGCCCGACGGGGATGCTGATCAGCGCCCAGAGGAAACCAAAGCCAGCACCCGCACCGACGAGCAGGTAATCGATCGGCGGGAACTGCCAGCGCTGTCGAGATACTGTGCGGCCCGTTTTCGTCATAGATCAATCCTGAACGATCGATATCCTCTTCGATAGACTCTACGGCGATGCTTTCAATGATACAAAAACAGCCGCTCCCGTCGCATACCTGTCCGGGCGTACCAGTCGGCTCAGCAAGGGGCGACTAGTGGGGCAAGGCTGGCGCGGGCGTTTGGTAATCCCTTATCGTTTTTCGTTTAAGGCAGCGATGATCGGGGCGAATGCTTCCATGTCGCGATCAAAGACGGTGTAGTACGAGAAGCTAAAACGCTCCCGTCGAACCACGAGTTGCCCGGCGATCTCCGCTACCGTCCCGATGAGCGCGTAGGGGGTGTCGGAAGCCTCCTCCGGGGTGAGGCCCCACCGCCCGGCCAAGTCGGTGTGCACCGATGCGGCATCATCTGTGATCGCGAGTCTCTGGAGCAAGATGTGCAGCTCGACCTGCGCGAAACGCTCACCGTCCGAGGCGCGCATCCAGGCCAACTTGTCCTCGATCGCCCCCGCCCGCAAGTCCCCGAGGTCGAATTTACCTCCAGGGGACATGGCAACCAGGACGCTGACGATGTCGGCCTCCCGCGCGGCCAGGGCGAGCATCCGCTTCCCCCCGGCTCCCACCAGGATCGGCGGCGTCGGCCGCTGTACCGGGCGCGGGAAACCGACCAGGCCATTGAGTCGGACGTGCTTCCCCTCTTCGGTCACCGGTTCCTCCCCGAAGAGGCGCTTAATCGCGTGCAAGCTTTCCTTGAAACGGGCGACCCGGACACCGGGCCTCTCGAAGGGTTGGCAGAGGAGCGCATAGTCGTCGAGGAGCGTCCCGCCCACACCGAGCCCAAGTTCGTAGCGGCCGCCAGACAGTAGGTCCAGGGTGGCCGCCTCGCTGGCGATGCCGGCGGGTTGGCGGAAGTCGGTGGCGAGGACGAGGGTGCCGATGCGGAGACGCGTCGTGGCACAGGCGGCGGCGGCGAGCGCCGGGGCATAGGCGAACTGGATGCCGACGTGATCCGGCATCACTAGCACGTCATAGCCCAGTGCTTCTGCGCGCCGGGCTTGCGCCGCCCACGCTGCCGCGTTCATGGCGGCGGCAACCTGAACACCAAACCGGAAGGGCCGAATCGCGCGCTCCATCCTGAACCCCTTACCTTTCACACGAGAAAGACCCCTTGCAGGAAGGATAGGGCCAGGAACGCAGGGTTGTCAAGTCTGAACCAGCTAACTACTCGTGTGCCGCGTCGTAGTAGGGCCGCAACGGGCTATCCGGGCGCGTGTGGTTCAATAACGGGAGACCGTCGCAGAGCACGCTACTTGCAAGAGGAGGCGCCGGATGAACGCCGATATCGAGGAATTCCGTATCGTCGGTGCACGAGTCGCTACCCCGGAGACCGACCCCTTGCTGGCGTTCGTCCCCGGGCGACTCACACTCGTGTATCGCTACAATCATGTCGCGATGGCGATCTGGTCGCATCGTTTCCGCGACGAAGTCCTGACCGAACTCGCCCAGCTTCAGCCCCATACAACCCACTGAACACGCCTCGCCGTATGATGGGGGGTCTCCCGAGAAGTTGGTGCGCCGAAACAAGGGACTCCAGCAGCACTTTCGGCGACACGCAGTGGTCGCAACCGCCGTATATAACGCATGGGCGTCGCCGGGGGAGGCCTCCCCCGGCCTGGCCTGGCCTGCCAGAGTGGTTCGCGCCGCGCTTCTGGCGGTGTGCGAAGTCGTGCCGCATGTCCGCGAGAGGCCGCCGATGCCGGGCAAGACGCTCATCCCCGATGCCGCCGCGCTCCATCTGGAGGGTCTCCGCACCGATGACGACACCATCACCGTGGTGGTGACGACCACCGGCGATGGTGCCTGCTGCCCCGACTGCGGGCGACTCTCCGCCGCCCTGCATCGCCGCCGTCGGCGGCCGGTCGCGGACTTACCCTGGCAAGGGTTGGCGGTGCGGCTGGATCTCCAGCTGCGCCGGTTCTACTGTCGTACCCCCGACTGTGGCCGACGGACATTCACGGAGTGCGTGCCGACCGTCGTCGCGCCCTACGCGCGACGCACCACGCGCCTGTCTGCCGTCGTCGAGGCGATCGCCCTGGCGCTCGGCGGGGAGGGCGGTGCCCGGATCCTGGCCGCCCTCGGGCTCGCCCTCAGCCCCGACACGCTGCTGCACTGCATCCGCGCCGCCCGACGCCCGGTGGCCCCGGCCCCGCGTGTCATCGGCATCGACGATTGGTCGTGGCGGCGCGGCCAGCGGTTCGGCACGATCATCGTCGACCTGGAGCGGCATGCGGTGCTCGATCTGCTGCCCGATCGGGCGGTCGATTCGACCGTCGCCTGGCTGAAGGGGCACCCGGAGGTCACGACCAGCGCCCGGGACCGCGCGGGGGTGTACGCCGAGGCGGCGAGCAAGGGCGCGCCGCAGGCGGTGCAGGTGGCGGACCGGTGGCATCTCCTCCACAACCTCGCGGAGGTCCTCGAGGAATTCCTGCTCCATACAGCATTTCTCAGGGTTATGTAGCGGTGCCGTAGCCGCAGTGGGCGAAGAAGTGGCGGGCATCGCGCGGGGTGACGGCATCGAGCAGGCCGCCAAGGGCCGTCTCCAGCGCCCCGACGGTGCGC
>JAABUR0100006609.1_pt1 | contig 14077 bp, 10 predicted proteins | sample 5560091 | NCBI WGS metagenome assembly JAABUR01 (sample SAMN10711879, study PRJNA513375) | rock metagenome | isolation source: Antarctica rocks | place: Antarctica: Victoria Land, University Valley sud
CACCCTGTACTCCCCTCGCCCCCTTTACCCCCCCTTTTTTGGGGGGGGTATCAGGGACGGGGTGCTCGTGGGCTAGAATGCAACGACTGACCAAAGCAGATTAGGACACCAACAACACCAAGGACACCAAGGACACCAAGGACACTGCGGCCTAGGTAATCTTAGGCCGGAAGCTGCCGCGTAAATTTGCATCAATACTGGTATTTATAGGCCGTTTTACGTAGGATATTACGTGTAGGACACCAGGGACACCAAGGACACCGCTTATTCAAGGCGATCTCTAAGGAAGAGAAAACTTCCCACTGATGGAAGGAACCACTGCGTTGCCACTCCGAGATGCTCACTTATTCGATCAATGGGGCAACACGACCCATTCAGCCTTCTAACTCGGCGTGATGGTGGAAGCGAGACAGTGTGAAGCGATATCGCCCGGCCCCCCAAGTCACCTTTCGGTGGGTAGAGAGGGGAATGAAAAAGTGGCACCCTTCCCCATCCCCATCCCTGTCCCCAAAGGGGAAGGGGATGGGGATGGGCTTTAAAATAGCGAGTAAGAAAGCCCCGCCGTCCGGTCGACTCCCCTCCCTTCCAGGAGGGGGGAATGGGGTAAATGAAGCAATCAGAGGCGTGCTTCGTTGTGGCTCGACCCAAGGTCGGTCCATGGCTTCGCCTTTGGCGAAGGCGAAAGAGCGGCCTTCTTCGAAAGTTTTCTGCTTCTTCCTCCCTGAGTGGGAGAAGGCATACACGACCCTTGTCAGGAAATCGATATCCTTGGAAGTTGCTCTTTTCCAAGAAGGTGGAGAAATCCTCGACGTGGGAGAGGTGGAGGGAGGTAGTCGCGTGCCGTTCCAAGCTCTCCTTAAGAATACGCCGTCGGAGGGCAAGCGGAAGAGACGTCAACCCGCTGACATGAAATGTCATGTACCCTGGCCGAAGAACAGAAATTAAAGGGGATATCCTCTGGGAAAGGTATTCGATGTAGATTTGCTCCGTGGCGGCCAGCTTGGTAAACTGAATCATCATTCTGTCCAGTTGGGGATTGAGGTGGAGGCGGAGTGCAGGCAGCACTTGCTTGCGAAGACGGTTGCGAGCATATTTCAGGTTCCGATTGCTTGCGTCAGGATAAATTGGCAATTGCCAAAGCAGACAAATCTTTTTTACATCGAAGCGACTGAGCGAAAGAAGAGGTCGCTGGAGAAAAAGGGGGGTGTCCCCATCATCAGCGAAGCTGAAGCCTTCACCTTTGCCCTTAAGCAAAGGTGAAGCAATGGCAAAGCTGAACAGGAGGGGTGAATAAAAAAACTTTGTTTTTCTTCTTTTCGTTTCTCCCCTCGGCGATGTTGGAGGTATCATTTCCGGTGAAGCCGTAGGTGAGGCGGACCGACCAATGAGATTATACCATTTTGCCTTGAACACTGATTCCGTCTTGCCATGCCCGGCCATGTTTCGATTACTTAAATGTATTGCGGGTAACACCATAAAAATTGGAAAGAGGGAAATGTTTCGGATAGAGTGGCCGGACGATTCGAGTCCGTTGGATGGCGGTCACCCCTTTGATTCCGCTTCCTCGAAGCAGATTGAAGAAACTGGTTTCAACGCCATCGCTGGCAGTATGCCCAACCTTGATCACTCGACAAGTATGAAAAGTTGCAAGTCGGTGACACGATTGATATCGCCAATTTCGCGCCGCCTCTTCCGTGGTGGATCGTTTCTCCTGTCTTTTAGAAGAACCCCCTTGGGGAGGAGGCGGCCGACGATGCTCCTGCAAGAGCAATCTGGCGTAGAAAATAAGAAGGGATTTTTCGCCCTGACGATGCTTATCACTCTCCCTATAAGACTGCCTCTGCCTTTTGCGTTGGTCGACTTTTCGATCGACCTCCCCTTCCGAGTCGTAGCGCTTTACCAAAGGTGATGATGAAGCAATCACCTTTGATGAACCCCTTTCCCAGTATTCCCCCCTTCTTTCGGGAGGGGGAGGATTGCTGGTCGGCTCGAGGAGAAAGGAAATCGCCTCTTCCAGTATCGAGGAGAGGCGCATAAGATGGTGCATGGCATAGAATGTATCGCAGTGCCAGAGATGGTTACACCAACAGAGAGTGACCTTACATCTTCTTTGCTTCTTTTCTTGGAGAAGGAGGGAGAATAATGCCATCGAATCCTGTCCGCCGGACATGGCAAGTAGAAGACGTGTTTCGGCTTGGAGATATCGATCGACCGGCCGGTCGATCGATTCGACGAGGTAGAGAGGTGAAGTCCAATTGGGCTGGATGCGACCTTGTATCATACAATTTTACTGGAAGCCTTCCCACATTTCGTGGTCGATCGACGTCGTCTCACTAGACGGATTAATGGATATACACCTTGGCAACATTGCACAGGAGAAAGAGCGAAGCGATGGACCAAGAAAATCGGTCGACGATCCAGGTTGCGTCACTATACTCGATGGAGACGTATTTTCGTATTTCGCGCACGAGAAAGTTAATCCCCTTTGCTTGTGTCTGGGGCGGCAGAATGACGCACAGCACATAGGCAGCAACCATTCGAAGGATAATGACGAATTGAGGGGTTAGCACGAGGAAAAAGAGCAAAAGTGCAGCCATTGTGCGTCGAAGAGTGGGGGAGAAGGAGAGGAAAAAATTGGGCATCCTAGGAAAATAGTAAACAAAGACCAATAGTAGTAGACTGGCCAGAAGTGACGCGAAGGCGTCGCCTGCCATCGAGGCGGCGCTGGCGAAGAGAAGAAGAAGGAGAGCATGGAGGGAGAAAATTAATGTCAAAAGCCCTCCCTGACAAAAGGCGACAGTCAGCAGATTCAGAGGGTTGACACTTCGCTGAAAACGCAGAGATGCCAGTATATAGGCGCTGGCACCGAGTTGAAGGAGGAGAGTTACAGAAAGGAATCGACGAAGGATGGCATTATGCCAAACAAAAAGGGGCAGGTGTCGCTGAAGGTACAGGATCGACCAATAAATAAGCGAGACGATCAATATGAAGGCCATCGATTTCGATTTGGCTGTCTTGGCCGGACCTCTAAAGACCAGATATGCCCAAAAAGCGTGCGGCAGGTAGCTTGAAAGCTGAACCGGAGGCCGATAAGACGAAAAGAGGGAAAGACGCGCCATGGTGGCGCAGCGGATTGGAATAAGGGAGGGGTGGGTCCGGAATAAAAATAGAAGGAGGACCGCCACCCCAGGAGTAAATGCTGGAAAAGCAAATCGACGAAGGGGGGAAGGGGTCATAAAGGGAAGCAGGGGAGCAAAGTCGGCTTGTCAAGTCGACCTACCATATGGTATAGTACCATACAATGGAGGACGCCGGGATAGCTCAGTTGGTAGAGCAGAGGACTGAAAATCCTCGTGTCACCAGTTCAAGCCTGGTTCCTGGCAAACCCTACGCCGACGTCCCCTCTCTCACGACGTGTGGATGGAAAGGAAAATGTGCTCCCTACCCCCCCCCCTTGAGGGGTGAAGAGGGTTGACCGGAGTCGGTGCCACTTTCCCTTTTTGCCCTCTTAGCTCAGCAGGTAGAGTATTTGCATGGTAAGCAAAAAGTCACCGGTTCAAGTCCGGTAGAGGGCTACGCCAGCAGCAAAGCTGATAGCAGCAAAGCTGATGTCCGGGCAGGTGAACAAAAATTTGACACGAAAGGATCCTTTATGGTTTCATTTCGTGGAACGAATGAGGCGTCGCCAAGTGGTAAGGCAGCGGGTTTTGATCCCGCCATTCAGAGGTTCGAATCCTTTCGCCTCAGAAAAAGGGTTAAAAGAAGAGAGACTCTTTGACTGGTAGTAGTAGCCCTGTCGCGGTCATCACATTTGATGTTCCCCTTCCTCTTCCTCATCCCCTTTCCCTTCCTCTTTGGGGATGGGGATAAGGGGGAAGCTGACGAGACGGTCTGGGCAAGCCTGCCTGCCCCAAGGCCGCTGGTTGATCTCGTCTGATACAGAAGGTATACTTGCTCGCATCGAAGGTTGTTCGGCCTTCGAGTGAGACCCCTTTTGGGGGTTGGAAAAAAGTTGGTGTTTTAAAGACCTTTGGTAAGGCAAAAAGGTAAACAAGCGGAAAGCATATCTCCTGCAAAATTGCTGAGAAAGGTGGTCAAGAACACCGCCAAAAGAAATCATCGAAGATGGGCCCGCCATCGTATAAAAAGGTTTTTTCGTCAAAACGTGTTTTCCGTCCACCCACTGTGAGGCCAAAGTGGAAGGGAAGCTGAAACCTTTTTAAGGGGTTAAAACGGCGGCCTCTTTTTCTCCCCTTTTCATGGGAAGAGACCACTCTAGGTGATGCGACCCAAGCGCGTTGCGCTACCAGGTCAAGCATCTTCTTTTCACCTTTCCTCTGAAGGAGTGCGCCCATGGTAGGCCAATGATGGGTGGTCTTTCACCCATTGCTGAAAGACCGGATCGGCCTTTAACTGGGGGCAAGAGGAGTAAAAAATGTGGTAGCTTGACGTGCGACAAACCCTCCTTTCTATGTTTCTAATATTCTGGAATGCAACCATCAAGTGGTGTAAGAAGACGGGTTCCACTATTCGTGAGGCATCAACCAATTTGGTTGGAGCGACGTTGGCGGACAGCTTTTATCGCACCACCTCCGTTTTTTTTATGTGCCTTGCTGTGGGAATGATTTTTCCCCTCCGTCGATACTATAAAAATCACTTTACTTCCTTCATTATAGCAGACAATTTTACACTCTTTAGACAGGTTGAACAACAAATGGGGTGGGAAACTTTCTTCAACGTCACCCTCAAGCAGCTCGGGGGTGATCGACCCCCTTCAATGATCGGGGAGGGTACCTCTCCTCCTTCTCCCCCATCGGCTTCACCAAAGATGAAGCCAAGCGAGGGGACACCGGAAGTATCACTTTCCAATTCAGGGAGAACGCCCGGCGAGTCGGAGGCGTCGTCCCTCGAGTTGCAGGGGGGAGAGACTTCCCTTCTTCCTGACACCTCTTTTCTCGATCGCGTCGATATTTACCCCGACCTGTTGGTCCTCAAGTTAAATGAACGGTGGAGGGGCCTAGTAGATCAACAGTACGCCGGCCTTTTTTCTGTAAAGGAGGTCTTCCCCTTCCCCAAAGGGGATGGGGATGGAGATGGAGTGGCTTCAGGGAGGAAAGTTCTCCCTTCCACCCAGCATGTCGACCGGGCCACCGTCTTGCCCGTCTTTGCTCGAAGGCGGATTGACCTCTTTTCCCGTCGAACAGGCTCGACGATGGTAGGCTCTTCGAGGTCGACAGGCCGCTCCCATCCGCTCCTCGAGGCAGAGCGGCGGGGCTCCTATCATGCACAGGAGTGGTTCTACGCCTTTTCGATGCCATGGGATGAGATTCCCTTCAAATTGGAATCGGAAAGTATCCTGTATGATACGCTTTTCGGATCCGAGTCGGCGTCGGATCGCGCACCGACACTGTCGGTGATCCCCAGTAGCGAAGCTGAAACCTTCACCAAAGGTGAGGGCGAAGCTGTTCCCCTTTCCCTTCCCCAAAGGGGATGGGGATGGGAAGTGGAAGGACGGAGAAGGAAAGAGTGGGGGGAGGCGATAGAGAGGTATGGCAACAAGGCGGTAGAGGAGTTAGTTGATGAGCTGGTTGAAGAAGAGACTCCATGGGACCAGGTTCTTGCCAACGACGCCATCGACGTGCGGTCGATGTCCGGTCATCGATGTCCCGACATCGAAAGGAGCAGGTTCAAGGCGCTCCTTCTCTTTCAATGGAGCCAACGCCTTCTTTCGTTGAGACCGGTTCCTCCGCCCACGCTCAAGTCGATGAGTGGATGGCAAAAATTTATTCAAACGGTACATATCCCCCTCCCTGCGGGCCTCAGCCTGACCCTTCCCCATCTCTTTTCACCATTCGATCCACCCCTCCCGTGGGTTGATGTGAAATATCAACACGTGAAGTTGGCTGGTCTCAAAAGGTTTGAAACCACATTTCAAAAATCGGCGGAAGGTGTTCTTGCCAGCAAGGAAGTGGAACTGATGCCGCTGGAGGAGATGATGTATTATGGACCCTCCGTTGGTAAGGGAAAGGAGAAAGTGGAAAACGATGTCGTGAGTTGGCAGGAAAAAGGATCGGATCGAGGGTCGGCTGGTCTCAGCAAATGGGGAATCGACGCCTTCGGTGCCGACAATCCGTTGGCTATTCAACAACACAATTTTTTTGGGAAAAAGTCGGTTCTGCCGGGCGAACCCGTCACGCGACGTCTTGTGTCGATGGGTGGCCAACATCGTCGAATGACGCTGCCATGGCCATGGCATCATGACAGTGAGTTCTTGTCGCCTCCTGCCAAGAGCCGGCAGGTCGCGAAGAACCGCCTCTTCAACCTAGCCCTTTCGATTACCTCTTCGCGTCGAAGGTTGACACCCTTCGATCCGGAGAACCTTGACCAGAGACGATACCCGCTTATCCATCGAGCGGTTGAAAATGCTTTCCTTTCGGCGGCCCCCGTCAACGAGGAGCCACTCATTACTACCATTCAGCCCGACGACTGGAATAGGATGGTGGAGGCGCAAATCGATGGGGCGACCGAAGTGGGAAGCCAGACAGCCAAGTTCGATCTTGAATTCCCGATCATTGCGGTGGCACAAAAGACGGGACGTCCCTTTCTCTGGCCTCTGACCCAACTCGATTCGCGAAGTTTTCATCGTTTCATTCTCCAGCAAAGGGGTGTCGAAGGAAGGGTCTTCCCATCGAGCATTGTTCCCGTCCAGGCCGGAATGAAGCAGGAACCTCAAGTTTTTATCCGAGCCCATCACGAGTCACTACGGCCCATTCATGAGCTTGCCCCCTACTCCTCCTTGATCGATCCGCTCCATCTTCGGAAGGTAACCCATTTTAGAGAAAAGGGATGGCGAGCCAAGTCGACCTGGTCTTCGTCAGCTTCGCTCCTCACAAAGGTGAGGGGTGAAATCAGAGGAACCCGTCGACGGGGAGAATTGTGGGAGCCGACGACGATGCTGTCTTGGATGATGATATATAAGCTTCTCTTCGTCCTTTGGATGCATCGAATTGGGGGAGACTTCTATCGAAGTTACGGAAAAGAGATCCTGGTCTACTTTATCACCCTTTTGGCGTCGTTGGGGTTCGATGCGGAGGCTTTGATCGAGGATTTAGGTCTTGGAGAGGATCCAAGCTACTTTCGAATCATTTCAGCGACGGAAAGACGATTTCGCGATTTGGCGGGCATTGACACCACCTTGCCAACCTTAGGTGAAATAGTCTGGTTTCTTCGAAGCTCGGGTCGTGGAAGACGGGTTCCAAAAGGAATCCTTTTGGTCGGCCCACCGGGAACCGGAAAGACATTCTTGGTGCAGGCTGTGGCGGGAGAGGCGGAGGTGCCGGTGGTGATACAATCGGCGGCCCTTCTCATCGATCCGGAACAGAGGGAATCTCCTGTAGAAAGGCTCAAAAAGGTGTTTGAGCAGGCGCGAAGAAGTGCACCTTGCATCCTCTTCATCGATGAAATCGATACTTTGGGTGCTTCTCGAGATGGCGTGATGCAGAATACGATGGGAGTGGATAAACTGATTGAGTCTGTGATGACCCCCCATCAGGTAACCCAAGAGGACTCGCTTCAAGAAGAGGAGCAGTCACATGTCGGTTCTGATGCCGGCAGTGAGGCCATCAGCGAAGCTGAAACCTTCAGCTTTGGTGATGGCAATGGGTCGGCCGATCGAGGTGTTGTTCTCTCTACCAAGGAGGCCGTCTCCGAAGAGACGGCCTTATTGATGGAAAAGCAGAGATTAAGCCTCTTGATGCAACTTCTGGTTGAGCTGGATGGGCTCCACTCCTTGCCCGGCCTCGTTGTCGTCGGTGCGACGAATCGACCCGCCGTCCTCGATCCCGCCCTTCTTCGTCCAGGCCGATTCGAAAAAGTGGTACATCTTGAATTACCAGGAAAAGAAAAACGAATCGATATTTTACAACTTTACAGCAGATCGATGGGCATCGCACAGGATGTGTCGTGGAGGTATCTTGCGCATCGCACCCTTGGATTCAGCGCAGCCGACCTTTCCGCCGTGATGAATCAATCTACCATCCAAGCGATCCTCAATAACACGACGCATACGATCGAAACGGTGGAGACCGGCATCGAAACGATCGGACGGAAGATGCTCCAGAAAGGATTGCCCGACCTTACTTTTTCGTCCGCCTCCCCCACGATGGGGAAACAGGAGTTCCTCGATCCTTTCTTGCCGGCACGATTAGCCTCCTACCAAGCTGGCAAAGCGGTCGTCCAAACAACCCTTCCTCCGCATTTGGCCGTCTCCTATCTGACATTGTGGCCTCACCCGGACATCCAATCGGGTGATCCTAAGGAAAACCTTCTCGACCGTTCGTCTTGCCACACACTTCGTCGGCTGGGGCTCGAAGCGAGGGTGATCGGCCTCCATGCCGGCAAGGCGGGGGAATTTTTCGCCCTCGCGGACACCCTCTCCCCCCATCCCCATCTCCTTTGGGGAAGGGGAAGAGAGGGAGGAGAAATCGGGCAGCAGGGGGTATGGGATTCCGATCTCGGAACGGAAGAAACCCGACTTGGAACGCGGATTGCCGCCTCAATGGTTGATGACTGGTATCTCCAGTCGAAGGAGAGTCTCATCAAAGAAAGGAATCGAACAAGAGCGACTCAAAGTCGGGACGAGATCGAGGAACCTTCGGAGCGAGAATTTTACAAGAGGCTCGCCGAAGAGCAGCAGCTGGAAGGGGAAGACACCCGTTCAGGGCCTCAAAATCATTTCGTTTCCGCTTGGTGGCAAAGTCAGGTCACTAAGGAGGTAGAATTAGTCCAGCTATCTTTCTCTCGATGGTCTCGAATCTACCTCCCAGATCCTGCGGAAAGTGCGCGGAATGAGGAGTGGATTCCCCCCGACGAGAATTATCATTTTCCGTCTGCTTTTCAAAATAGAGCGATTAGCACTGGAAAGGCTTCCTTGCCGTTGACTGAATTCGATCGTCTCGATCGTGAGTATATAGTTCATGGTTTTGTAACGACATGCTTGAATGAGGCTTTTTTTATCCTTGAAGGAAGAAGGGAGTTGTTCGATTACTTTGCGGATCATCTTATCCGATTTCATCTCCTCCGCCGCCACACGATCAAGATCATCGATCTCCAATTTTTGAGGTAGTGCTCCTCCTTGGAGGTGGTAGTACGCCTCGTCAAGACTCCTTGTATCAGCAACCTCCCATGTGGTATCATCTTCCAGACCGAAGCCAACGCGAAAAAAATCCGCAGTTCGTGATTCCCCTCGTGGGAGGGCGTTAGTCGGTCCAAGACAGATCGATCCGGTAGAAGGGGTCTTCCATAGAAAATCCCTTCATTGGGATCGAGACAACCAGGCCAAGTCGGTTCTCCACTTGCAGCGAAGCTTCTCGGAATGGGAAGAGGGGATATGATTCCGCACGAGTAAAAGTAGAAATGAAGATATGTCTAGATATCGGGGTCCTCGCCTACGAATTATTCGTCGACTAGGTCCATTGCCGGGCTTTACACAAAAGACGGCCACCAAGGAAGCACCACCTGGCCAACGGAGTGGATCGGAACAGCGAAAAAAGCATTCTCAATACGCCATTCGACTTCAGGAGAAGCAAAAATTACGATTTAATTATGGAGTTACCGAATCGCAATTGATTCGATACGTAAGGGAGGCTCGAAAGGTGAAGGGATCTACCGGGGAGGTGTTGCTTCAGCTTTTGGAGATGCGATTGGACAACATTCTGTTTCGGCTAGGTTTTACGCCGACCATCGCGTCGGCCCGACAAGCAATCCGCCATGGTCATATCGTCGTCAATGATCGCAAAGCGACAATCCCCAGTTATCAATGTCACCCGCAAGATACCATCCTGATTTCTCCCAAAAAACGATCTCAACCCTTCGTGGACTCTTGGTTGCAAAGGAGAGATCGCTGGACTTTGCCACCTCATCTTCGCCTCGATGAGGAGAAAAGGATGGGTCTCGTTGGCCGGGTTGTTGACCGACCATGGGTCGGTCTCAAGCTGAATGAACTGTTGATCGTCGAGTTCTATTCGCGGAAACTCTGATCTTACGCCATATGGCAAGACGGTGGCGTGGTTTCCTACCCTCTTCTTCATCAGCTTCACTGATCAGCTTGGCTAATCAGCTTCGCTCATCTTTTTTCAAGGGAGAAAAGTCGAACCCCCCCTCATCCTCATCAGCTTCGCTGATGAAGTGTTCACCAAACGTGATGGCTTCATCAAGGTGATCAAAGGGGCGACATGTCGGAATTATTTAGGTTATGACTTGCCCCTTTTCGATAAAAAAAAGTTATGGGAGAGGTATGGTAAAATAAAATGGCATCCTCTTCTTAAGGGAGCGGAGAAAAGTCGTTCTATCTCTGCTCTGCGTCAATGAATAGAAGGGCGCAAGGGTTGTGTCGTGAAGGGGGGTGGTGACAAAAGCTAAACCTTCCAGCCGGCGGGATGCCGGCTGGAGGGGTGAAACGGGCAGATTGCATGATCGTAAAAACTTTGAATTGAGAAATAAGACATGGCTCCACAAACTGAAACGAAGACGGGTGCTGGATTTAAAGCAGGTGTGAAGGATTACCGACTTACCTACTATACTCCGGACTACCAAGTGAAAGAGACAGACATTCTAGCGGCCTTCCGTATGACACCGCAGACAGGTGTTCCGCCGGAAGAGGCGGGCGCAGCCGTGGCGGCGGAATCGTCGACAGGTACATGGACAACCGTTTGGACCGACGGACTGACCAGTCTTGATAAATATAAAGGCCGTTGCTATGACATCGAGCCGGTGGCGGGCGAAGAGAACCAATTCATCGCCTACGTAGCCTATCCACTTGACCTGTTTGAGGAAGGGTCGACGACCAACCTTTTCACGTCGATCGTTGGGAACGTATTCGGGTTTAAGGCGCTTCGTGCACTCCGTCTAGAGGATCTTCGTATTCCTCCAGCCTACGTAAAAACCTTCCAAGGACCTCCACACGGTATCCAGGTTGAACGTGACAAGCTGAACAAATACGGTCGAAGCCTTTTGGGATGCACCATTAAACCAAAACTGGGTCTCTCAGCTAAAAACTATGGTCGTGCGTGCTACGAATGTCTTCGTGGTGGGTTAGACTTTACCAAGGATGATGAAAACGTGAACTCGCAACCTTTCATGCGTTGGAGAGACCGTTTTCTGTTTGTAGCGGAAGCGACATATAAAGCACAGGCGGAGACGGGTGAGATCAAAGGTCATTACCTGAATGCAACGGCTGGGACGTGTGAAGATATGCTGAAGCGTGCCGAATGTGCAAAACATTTGGGTGTGCCAATCATTATGCATGACTACCTAACGGGTGGTTTCACAGCCAACACCACTTTGGCTCATTATTGCCGTGACCATGGTCTTCTTCTTCACATCCACCGTGCGATGCATGCAGTCATCGACCGTCAAAGAAATCATGGGATGCATTTCCGTGTGTTGGCGAAGGCGCTTCGTATGTCAGGTGGTGACCACCTTCACTCAGGGACGGTTGTTGGGAAGTTGGAAGGAGAACGTGAAGTAACTTTGGGCTTCGTTGACCTGATGCGTGATGATTACATCGAAAAAGACCGTAGTCGTGGTATCTACTTTACTCAAGACTGGGTCTCGCTTCCTGGAGTGATGCCGGTTGCGTCGGGTGGTATCCACGTGTGGCACATGCCTGCCTTGGTTGAAATTTTTGGGGATGACGCCTGCCTTCAATTCGGTGGTGGAACGCTTGGCCATCCATGGGGGAACGCTCCTGGGGCTGCTGCTAACCGCGTTGCATTGGAAGCCTGTGTTCAAGCCCGGAACGAGGGTCGTGATTTAGCTCGTGAAGGTGGTGATGTGATTCGTGCGGCCTGCAAATGGAGCCCTGAATTAGCTGCTGCCTGCGAAGTTTGGAAAGAGATTAAATTCGAATTCGATACCATCGATAAATTATAAGGAAAATCTTTGCCTTATCTTTAACTCGTTTCATTGAAGGCTTCTCCCCTTGGCACTGCCAAGGGGAGAAGCTACATCCAGATACTCAATCTTGACAATTTTTAGTATTCTTATTATAGAGAACAACATCAGCCTTTCAGCACATACCCCTCTAGTTCTCATCCTTTGGTTATGTACTGTAATAGATCAAAAGGTGACGTCGTGACTTCTTCTTTTTAAAGGTAGGCGATCCAAGTCGGTACTATTTAATCCGACAACCCTTTCAAAGATGATGGTGATGAAGCCATCACCTCTTATTTAATAAAAAAATGAGGATCAACGACCGTTACTATCATTACGCCAACGAGCTTCTTTAGGACTACCCTCCGTTGAATCCAGACATTATACGAAGAGCAGCTAGGAGGACCCCCAAAAGGGGGCCATCGAGAAGAAAAAATTAGGTGCCATTCATCGACGGTACCTCGTCGACGGCAACTTGGTCGACGAGTCCATACTCCTTCCCTTCCCGCGCAGACATAAATTGGTCACGATCCATGTCTCGTGAGATTCGACTCAACGGTTGGCCGGTTCGTTCTGCGTAGATTCGCCCAACTTGGTGACGAATTCTGAGAACCTCCGACGACTCTGAGACCACATCGGAGGCTTGGCCTTGGCTTCCACCTTCAGGTTGGTGAATCATGATTCGTGCATGAGGTAAAGCTATTCGTCTTCCCCGATCGCCCCCGGCCAAAACGAAGGAGGCCATTGAGGCAGCCGTTCCTACACATATCGTCGTCACATCGGCTTCGACATAATGCATCGCGTCATAGACGGCAATCCCACACGTGACCGACCCGCCTGGAGAGTTAATATAAAGAAATAAGCCCTTCGATTCTTCTTCAGCATTTAGATACAGCATAATGCCAATCAATTGATTGGCGAGTTCATCATCCAATTCTTGACATAAAAATAATACGCGATCTCGATACAACCGATTATAGAGATCGACCCACTGAGCTGCAGGCTCGCCGGGCATGCGAAAGGGAACTTTAGGAACACCAATGGGCATAGGAGAGTCTCGTTGCGTTGAAGGATGGAATGTGTCGGTCAGGACCGTCTTGGTCGAGCAAGCCTTTTAAGAAGCCTTTCGATCAGTATACCATGAAGGGGGATCGACCTCCTCCGGTCTTCACCGAAGGTGATGGAGTGGCTCCTTCGCGACTCCTTGGAGGGAAGAAATCATTTCTTTTGGGTGACTTACCTGTTTGACGCGACCACCATCGAAGAGAATAATCTCATGAGCTACCTCGATGGCCTCACGGTGATCGTGCGTAACAAACAGCGTCGTGACGGAAAGCCGCCCATGCAACGTTCTTAACCAGCTTCGTAACTCCTTCCTGACCTTAATATCGAGGGCACCGAATGGTTCATCTAACAGGAGAACCTTTGGTTCCGTCGCGAGAGCGCGAGCCAGCGCAACCCGTTGTCGCTGTCCCCCAGACAATTGAGCAGGGTAGCTTTTGGCAAACCCTTCCAGCTGTATCAGATGCAAAAGTTGTTGGACACGAGTCTCGACTCGAGGGCGGGGGATGTTGCGTAGCGTAAGGCCAAAGCCTATATTTTCGGAGACGGTCATATGTGCAAATAATGCATAGTTTTGAAACACGAAGCCGATTTCTCGCTCCTGGATCGAGAGGGACACCGAGTCTTGCCCTGCCAACCAGATTCTTCCCTCCGTGGGCTTTTCAAGGCCGGCTATTATTCGCAATAATGTCGATTTCCCAGAACCTGAGCCACCAACCAAAGCGACCAATGAGTTAGTCTTGATTTCCAAGTTAATATGGTCGAGCGCTTCAAACGTTCCAAACCTTTTCGACACATTCTCTATTAAAATACTCATTCCAACTTTTTTCCACTAGATCGACGCCTTTCCTTTGACGGGCTTCAGCTTTGCTGATGCCTTCCCCTTTCCCATCCACTTCCCCTTACCCTTACCCAAAGGGTAAGGGGAAGTGGATGGGAAAGGGGAAGTGGATGGGAAAGGGGAAGGGGATAAGAATGGGGATGAGGATGGTAAAGGTGGTTGCTTCATAACCTTTCGGGAGAGCGACACTTATTCTCGCGGTGTCGAGAATTTCACCCATGTCCCCAGACAGAAGCAGGCAAA
>JAABUR0100006611.1_pt1 | contig 14073 bp, 9 predicted proteins | sample 5560091 | NCBI WGS metagenome assembly JAABUR01 (sample SAMN10711879, study PRJNA513375) | rock metagenome | isolation source: Antarctica rocks | place: Antarctica: Victoria Land, University Valley sud
GTGTAATTGCTTATTCCACATGTAGTCAGTTAGGTTACATGGTTTTTGCTTGTGGTATTTCCAACTACTCTGTCGGTGTGTTTCATTTAATGAATCATGCTTTTTTTAAAGCTTTATTGTTTTTGAGTGCCGGATCAGTGATCCATGCTTTATCAGATGAACAAGATATGCGAAAAATGGGAGGTGTAGTTCAACTTTTACCTTTTACTTACGGTATGATGCTTATAGGCTCTTTGTCTCTAACAGGATTTCCTTTTCTTACTGGATTTTATTCCAAAGACACTATTTTAGAATTAGCCTTTGCTAATTATACAATCAATGGAAATTTTGCTTATTGGTTAGGTGCAATTTGTGTACTCTTTACTTCTTATTACTCTTTCCGTTTATTGTTTTTAACTTTTTTATCACCAACTAATCTTTATAAATCTTCTTTGAAGAAAACACACGATGCTCCTTTTATTATGGCTCTGCCTTTAATACTTTTAGCTTTTGGTAGTATTTTTGTAGGCTACTTGGGAAAAGATATGATGATTGGGTTAGGTACTAATTTCTGGGGAAATGCACTTTTTGTATTACCAAAAAATATAAATCTATTAGAATCTGAATATATTCCTCAAGTTCAGAAAATGGTTCCTCTTTTTTTCACACTATTAGGTGCCTTTTTAGCTTATCTTGTAAACTACAGTCTTTTTAGGGAAACTTACTTTATAAAAACTAGTTGGATAGGTCGTAAATTTTATTATATGCTATCCAAACGTTGGCTTTTCGACAAAGTATACAATGATTTTATAGGACAGAAAAATTTAGATTTTGGTTATCGTATTTCCTTTAAAACATTAGACAAAGGTTGTTTTGAAATCTTGGGACCTTACGGAATCTCTTTCTTATTTCAAAACTTAACACGTTATTTAAGTAAACTTCAAAGTGGTATGATTTATCACTATGCTGTAGTGATGTTGTTAGGAGTAATATTGTTAATAAGTATTGTAGGTCTTTGGGAGTTTTTAGAAGTTTTCGTTGATAACCGTTTATACTTTATCTTTCTAACATCTTTTATTTTCTACAATTACTATTCTAATACTGACACACTATCGTAGAATCATTGATTCGATCCTTTGGATCCAATAAGGGCTTTGCCGAAAAAGAATCATTGATTGGATCCAAAGGATCGAAGCCCTTATTTGCCGAAAAAGAATCATTGATTTGTGTTGTTTTACTCCGTAAAACAAAAGGAGGCAAATAAATATTGGATCCAAAGGATCGAAGCCCTTATTCCCTTTCATCTTATCATTGATTTGTGTTGTTTTACTCCGTAAAACAAAAGGAGGCAAATAAATATTGTGCGTAGCACAATCATTGATTGGATCCAAAGGATCGAAGCCCTTATTTGCTTTAATCTTATCATTGATTTGCCAGAGGCAAATAAATATTGTGCGTAGCACAATCATTGATTTATATTCTTTTGTTAGAATTCCTAAATTTTACTCTATTATCACATTCTAAACAATAAATAGAAAAGTGTAATAAAGGGCATATTTTTTTTTCATATATTTCTTTTTTTCATATATTTCTTTTTTTTCATATATTTCTTTTTTGTTCATACTTTTTGAAAGTTTCCTTAAAAAAAGTTTTAAAATTATTTAGTATTTATGAGTTTGTTATTATTTTGTCTTTTATTTCCCTTATTTGGAGCACTAATTTTGTTATTTGTACCTAGCTGGAATTATCGATTGATACGAAGTATTGCATTATATATTTCTTTAGCAACTTTTTTATTATCCCTTCTGCTTTGGATTCAGTTTGATAATTCTACAGGTAAATTTCAATTTATGCAGAGTTTTGCTTTGGTAGAACACTATGCAAAACAGCCCGAATACTCTTCTTTAAGCTTTATTATAGGTATTGACGGAATATCTTTATTTTTCATAATATTAACAACATTTTTAATTCCAGTTTGCATATTAGTTGGCTGGAAATCAATAGTTGTATATGTTAAAGAATACTGTATCGCTTTCCTTGTCCTGGAAAGTTTAATGATTTGTTTTTTTTCAGTTCTTGATCTTTTACTGTTTTACGTTTTCTTTGAAAGTGTTTTGATCCCAATGTTTATAATAATCGGAATATGGGGGTCAAGAGAAAGAAAGATACGCGCAGCTTATCAATTTTTCTTATATACTTTGTTTGGCTCGGTTTTAATGTTGTTGGCCATTCTATTAATATATTTCCAAAGTGGTACTACAGATTTACAAATTCTTTATACAACTGGATTTAGCGAAACTCGCGAGATACTTCTTTGGTTAGCGTTTTTTGCAAGTTTTGCCGTAAAAGTACCTATGGTACCTGTTCATATTTGGTTACCTGAAGCTCACGTAGAAGCACCTACAGCTGGTTCTGTTATTTTAGCTGGAATTATGTTGAAATTAGGTACTTATGGATTTTTAAGACTTTCTTTACCTCTTTTTCCATATGCTTGTATATATTTTACTCCATTAATTTATACAATGAGTGTTATAGCTATCATTTACACTTCTTTAACTACTTTACGCCAAGTGGATCTGAAAAAAATTATAGCTTATTCCTCTGTAGCACATATGAATTTTATAACGATCGGACTTTTTAGCTTAAACACGCAAGGTGTGGAAGGAAGTGTTATGTTAATGCTTAGTCATGGAATAGTATCACCTGCTTTATTTTTGCTAGTAGGAGTCTTATATGATCGTCACAAAACTCGTCTTTTAAGATATTACGCTGGCTGCGGTCGTACAATGCCTTTATTTGCTATAATGTTTCTGTTTTTTACGATGGCTAATTTAAGTTTGCCTGGTACAAGTAGTTTTATAGGAGAATTTTTAGTCTTAACAGGCTTGTTTCAGACGTCTACTTTTGTTGCTGTTTTAGCCACAACTGGAACTATACTTGGTGCAGCTTACGCTTTATGGCTGTGTAATCGAGTAATTTACGGAATAGGAAAAGTTTACTATATATCTTCTTTTAGTGATTTAACGCGAAGAGAGTTTTTTATGTTTTTACCTTTTGTAATCACCGTTCTTTGGATGGGACTGCAACCAGAACCTTTTCTAAACTCTTTACATTCTTCTGTAGGTAATATTGTTAGCCACCCGTTCTTTAAATAGGAAAGATTCTTCTTATCTTTTCTTCTTTTTTACTAATATACGTTTTTACAAAATAAAATTCTTTATATAGAGAATTCTTTTTTTAAAAACGTATATTTATTTATATGAAATATACGTTTTTAAAAAAAGATATAAAAAACATGTATAGGAAGAGTTGTTGTCTGTTTTTTTTCACGATCTATCCCTTAAAAAAGGAAGGGATAACCCTTACTTGTGTCGTACCCCTACCTTCAAAAAAAGGTGGCTATTTTTTTGTCACCTTAGAAAACTGGTATCCCTGATGAAAAGGAAAGAATACAAAGAAAAGCGGAAATAGCTCAATGGTAGAGTATTGCGTTGCCAACGCAAAGGTTGAGGGTTCAAATCCCTTTTTCCGCTTTATATATATAAAAACTAGTTGGATTATTTACTGCCCTATTGAGTCTTTTTTTGAGTTTTTTTTGTTTGTGTCGTACCCCTACCTTCAAAAATGGATTTTTTTTTTAAAGCGATCAAAGAGATACCAAAAGAAAGGACACTCTAAACAAAACCGAAAGCTTTCAAATATTCTTATACCTTCCTTTTCGAAGGGATAATCAGAAAAGGTTGGCCCATCAAAGGCAACATCTTTATAGTATCCCTTATTGGAAACCTTTTACAAATACAAAAAATAATAGTGCTTGTAGCTCAATTGGATAGAGTATCAAACTACGGATTTGAGGGTTGAGAGTTCAAACCTTTCCAAGCACGTTCTATCCATCCCTTTTCTAAAAAAGTGTATCTCTTCAAAAAATATATTTGAAAAAAGGTTTTCTTGTATCCCTTCCCGTACTTTTTGTTAGGATACCAAGTTAGAAAACCTTATTGTTCATTTCTTTTTTTTATAGGGCCTATTTAGCTTAATTGGTAGAGCATCGGTTTTGTAAACCGACGGTTATCGGTTCAAGTCCGATAGTAGGCTTTTTTTTTATTATAAAAAACTATTTTTATCAGTAATCTATAAATTTTTCTATTCTTCATCTACTATATAAAAAAAAAGCCTATAGATTGTATATATTTTTTTGTATACATTTCTTTGTTTATCGTCTTTGTTTGTATTTTTTTGTTATAGAGATACTACACATCCTTTTTTTTGTTATAACAAAAAATTGTAAAACAAGGTTTTTCAAATATAGTTCTTCCTTTTCTTGACCTGACAAAAAAAAACCTTTTTGAAACAAAAAAATGGAAACCTGGTATCCTAACCTGTCCCAAAGAAAAGGAAGGTTTTCTTGTATCCCTTCCTGTCCCATCCTTTTTCATCCTTTTTCATCCTTTTTCATCCTTTTTCATCCTTTTTCATCCTTTTTCTTCGAAAAAGGCAGAAAAAGGCAGAAAAAGGATGAAAAAGGCAGAAAAAGGCAGGGAAGGGATACCAGGTAAGTTTTCCTAACAATCATGGTATTTGAAGGTAGGGGTACGACACAACAAAAAAAGGCTGACAAAAAAAGCGAACCTTTTTTTGTAAAGCTTTTTTTGAAGGATATTCCTGGTATCCCTTCCCTACGGGCCAGACAACAGGTTTAAGGTTTTCCAAAGCAAAACTGGTATCCCTTCCTGTCCTTTTCTGCCTTTTTCTGCCTTTTTCGAAGAAAAAGGATGAAAAAGGATGAAAAAGGATGAAAAAGGATGAAAAAGGATGAAAAGATTAGAAAACCTTCCCTGTCCCTTTTTTTAAAAAAAAAAAAGCGATCAAAGGGATACCAAAAATGATAAACAAAAAAAATATATCATAAAAATAAAATAAATAAACAAATAAAAATAAATGACAAGATCTATTTGGAAAGGACCTTTTTCAGAACTTTTACATAAAAAAAAAGCAAATATTCCGCAAAAGATATGGTCCCGCCGCTCTACAATTTTACCGAAAAATATTGATGATCGATTTTTTATTTACAATGGAAAAATTTTCATATCAGTTAAAATATCCGAGGATATGGTAGGTCATAAATTTGGCGAATTTGCAGCAACCCGAAGAAAACCAATTCATAAAAGCAGCAGAAAGAAACGCAAATAATTATATAGAAGCAGAAATTCATATAAACACACTAAATGTGTTTTCGTTTCTTTTCTCTTGGTAATAAAAACAAAAGTATTTTCGCATTATTTAGTTTATTTGGGTATCTTTTCATTGATTTGTGTTGTTTTACTCCGTAAAACAAAAGGAGGCAAATAAATATTGCTATTGTTTTACTACGTAAAACAACAGTACCCCAATCATTGATTTGTGTTGTTTTACTCCGTAAAACAAAAGGAGGCAAATAAATATTGGATCCAAAGGATCGAATCATTGATTGCGCGTAGCGCAATAAATATTGCGCTATGCGCAATCATTGATTTATATTCTTTTGTTTGAATTCTTTTGTTTGAATCCTTTTGTTTTACGGAGTAAAACAACAAACAACAAAACAACAGCAAGCCCTTATTGCGCTATTTTGTTTTACTACGTAAAACAACAGCAATCATTGATTGCGCTGCTTTTGTTTGAAAAAGTTTGTTTGAATCCTTTTGTTTTACGGATTCAAACAACAAACAACAAAACAACAGCAATAAGGGCTTTGCCGAAAAAGAATCATTGATTTATATTCTATTGTTTGAATACGTAAAACCTTGTATCTTTTCAAAAAAAATATTTTTTGAAAAGATACACTTTTTGTGTTTCTTCAAAAATGGAAACAATAGCAATAATTGATATCCAATATTTTCTCATTTTTCTATATTACTAAAACAATTTTAAAAAACAACAAAAACACAAACATGTCTGCCTTAAAAAACAAAATAATTTCTCATAATATACATAACTTTTTAGAAGTTAACCTCTTGGTCCTTTTCTTCAACTACAATCATATAAGTATAGAAGAATGGCGAATAATAAAAAGTGAATTAGCCAAGATAGAAAAAGTAAGCACTCTAGTAGTTAAAAATCAAATCGCCAACACAGTTATAAAAAAAAGTAAACAATACTTTACAAAAGATAAAAAAGAATCTACTTATATAGGTTCTAAAAAAAAAGAAGAATTTAAAGGGAGCGACACAACACAAGGGATGCAAAAATTGTCCACTCTCTTCCAAGGCCCTACTTTTTTGATGGGAATAACTTCTCTTGAAAAGTGTAATCAAGTTTTTGATCTTACAAAAAAGCATAAAAAGCTCATTTTCGTGGGTGGTATTTACCAAGAACAAACAATCAATCACTTAGATCTGGATTACTTGTTGAAGGTACATAAATTTGTATATCCAACTTTACTGTCTAATATTCAATATTTTCTGCACTTCCCCGTTATTACAACTCCTTTGGTTCTTTTATGTAATTTATTGGAATTTCACCAGAATGTAAAACAAAAAGAATTGTAAAAAAACGGTATAAAACAATAGCAATAAGGGCTTTCCTGAAATCTCTTCATTGATTTGTGTTGTTTTGTTGTTTGTTGTTTGAATCCGTAAAACAAAAGGATTCAAACAAAAGAATTCAAACAAAAGAAGGCAAAGCCCTTATTTGCCTTCGGCAAATCATTGATTGCTATTGTTTTACGTAGTAAAACAACAGTAGCGCAATAATTGTTTTCTAACCTGTCCCATCGCTTTTTTTAAAAAAAAAAAAAAAGGGCAAGGAAGGGATACCAGGTAAGTTTTCTAACCTTTTCATCCTTTTTCATCCTTTTTCATCGCTTTTTTTTAAAAAAAAGGGCAGAAAAAGGCAGAAAAAGGCAGGGACAGGAAGGGATACCAGTTTTGCTTTGGAAAACCTTAAACCTGTTGTCTGGCCCGTAGGGAAGGGATACCAGGAATATCCTTCAAAAAAAGCTTTACAAAAAAAGCGAACCTTTTTGAAACAAAAAATGGAAACCTGTTGTCTGGCCCTACGGGCCAGACAACAAGTCAGGCTTTTTTTGTTTCAAATGGTATTTTTGTTAGGAATTTTTATAATATCGTTTCTCTATATTATTTCTTATAATTTTTGATAATTATAAGAAATAATATTGTTTTTCTAATTCTGTACAGGTATTTGTAAGGCTGTAAGTAATAGTAAATTTTCATATTTATTTTTTTTACGCATAACAAATGAAATATCAATACCTTTCAAGTTTTCGAATAGCTCAAATTGGGTTTCTAATTCTGGAAATAACAATAAATCATTCAACCCTATAGTATAATTTGCTTGTTTGTCAAAACTTTCTAAAGTCAAAGCCGTAAAATTATTAAAACGTGGTAAAATCACCAACGTTAATTTGTCAAGAAAACTATATATAGAGTCTTTGCGAAGCGTTACTTTACATCCAATGGTTTGACCTTGTCTAATTTTGAAACCAGCAATGGATTTTTCTGCTACACTAATTTTTAGTTTTTGCCCACAAATCATTTCCAAACCGAGAAGAGTTGGAGTTATATTTTTCCTGTCCTCTATAAAAGATTTAGAAGTGCTGTTAATTACCAATTTTTCAATAGAAGGTAATTGCATTATGTTGTGAATATTTTGTTTATATATAAGGTCTTGCGAAATTATTTCACGAGAATAACTCTGTATTCTATATTGAGATGGAGTTTTGGAAAAAAGTGTAGATTTTCTATTCATAAAGATTATATATATTATTTTTTGTTGTTTTGATAGAGAAAAAGAAGGAATAGAAAGGGATACAAGGTATGAGGGAGACCAAATTTTTTTGTATCCTTTCCTTTTTGTTGTATCCCTTCAAAGATCTTGTCTTCCTTCAAAAATAAGAAAACTTTCCTTTTCACCCCTTTTCTTGTATCCCTTCGAAAAGGGGCAGGGAGGGCCACGACACAAAAAGTGTATCTTTTCAAATAGTATGTGTCCCTTTTTGAAGGGATACAAGAAAAGGGATGGATACATCAATTTTTGAAGGGATACATAAGTCTTTGAAAGTATACAAGGATAACACTCAAATTATGATAAATGTCCCTTTCGTCTAGTGGTTAGGACATCGCCTTTTCACGGCGAAAACACGGGTTCAATTCCCGTAGGGGATAAAATAAATAGATAAACTTTAAAAGAAGGTCTAATAGTATTTGAAGGGAGGGCCACGACACAAACAAAAAATGCAAAAAGTGTATCTTTTCAAAAAATGGTTGTATCTTTTCAAAAAAAAACCTTTTTTGAAAAGATAGAACCCTTTTTTTGAAAAGATACAACCATTTTTTGAAAAGATACACTTTTTTGGTTTTCCAGAGGTTAATAGTATTTGAAAAGACACAAACTTTGTGTCGTGGCCCTCCCTTCAAATATATTTTTTGAAAAGATACAAGGTTTGCATTTTTTGTTTCAAAAAGCTTTTTTTTTGAAAAGATACAACCCTTTTTTTGAAAAGATACAACCCTTTTTTTGAAAAGATACAACCTTTTCTTAGAAAAGGAATATATACATCAGAAAAGGAAGAAATACAAGGATAACACTCAGATTCTTCCTCCTTTGGTATATTTTTATCATACTTAGTTTTTATATTTTTTTGTTTCTAATGGCGGATATAGCTTAGATGGTTAAAGTGCCGGACTGTGACTCTGGAAAGACGGGTTCAATTCCCGTTATTCGCCATTCTTTTCTGTAAAGAATAATGGAAAAATATATACTATTTTATATACTTTTCAAAAAAGGCACATAAAGTATACAAAAAATATATTCTCCTTTTTCACTACAAAAAAAACATCGCGGATATGGACTAATGGCAAATTATCTGCCTTCCAAGCAGAAGATGAGGGTTCGATTCCCTCTATCCGCTTAAAAAAAAAAAGGATAAACATATAATACTCAGAGTATAGCGCAGTTTGGTAGCGTATCTGTTTTGGGAACGTGCGACATGAAAATCGCGTGATGAAATTTAGAATAAAAACTAAAGAGTGAAGCCTCCACTCTAGTCTACCCCAGCATGCGTTTCGAGTAATCGCAAGGTGTGAAGCCTGGACGTTAGGCTAAGACAAAGTTGGCATCCCTTCTTTGCCATGCATTCTATGAATAACAATAGTGAACAATTGTTTGAGGCTACGTTAAACAGATTCTAAGATTTTATACAAAATATTTTTGTATTTATAATATCTTAGAAAACACACTATCTACTCCTTCTTAGGAATACTATTTTTGTGTGTTATGGAAAGGGTGATATATCGTTCCCTGTTATCATCGAAGGTTCAATAAATTTCCATCGTAGTATAGATTGATTCTAAGGAATACATGTAATAGTTCATCACGTGGGACATGGTAAGCCCTTACACTTCCATCTCTTCTAAAGAAGGTTTTCCAAATATCCCCTGTCTCTTTCGTTTTTCTGCCTTTTTCATCGCTTTTTTTTTTTTAAAAAAAAAAAAAGGGCAGAAAAAGGCAGAAAAAGGCAGGGACAGGTTAGGATGGATACATCAAAAAAGGAAGAAATACAAGAATAACACTATATACTTTTTTGTTTCTTTTCTTCTTTTTCTTTGAAAAACAAAAGATGGTACCATAGCGACAACGCTTTGTAATAAGGTGAGGGTAAGGGACAACTCAAAAAGCAAAGGCTCTCTTCTAATTAGAGAGATAGAGAAATTCGGAACTTTCCGAAATACTTACACTAAAAGGTGGCCCACTTGAGGATGGGTGGTTTGTGTATAAGATAAGGGATAAAAGATTTACAAATTATATAGTATCGTTTTATAAATATATCGTTTCTCTATTGTGTTTTTTTGTTTATTGTTTTTTTGTCTGTACTTTTGAAAGGATACAAAAAAGGTGTTTTTTATAATATATTATACACTCAAATAGATACAAAAAAAGGATATTATAAACAAAAAAGAAATAGAAGCTTATAGCGGTAAAATATACTGATAATGTATAACGGTTCATCTCCCTCCGGGAGTACTTTTTGAATAAGGGAAGGGGTATACCTTCCTGCCCGTAGGGCCAGATACGACGTCTTTCTTCTTTATATCCCTTAAGATTTATATTTTACAAACTGCTTGAGCCGTATGCGATGAAAGTTGCACGTACGGTTCTGAGGGGGGGAAAGATTGAAAGATCCTACCTATCCCAACAGAAAGTCGCAGGTTCAAATCCTGCTACTCTGAAAAGATTAATATTTACTCTGTAAAGTGTTGGTACCGTCCATCCTTTTTCTTTACTTTAAAAAAAAGGGCTATTTTTTGACAGGGAAGGGATACCAGGAAGGGATACAAGAAAACTGCCCCTTTTCATCACTTTAAAAAAAAAAAAGGCAGAAGTACGTATCTTTTCATCCTTTTTCATCGCTTTTTTTTTAAAAAAAAGGGCAGAAAAAGGCAAAGTGTATCTTTTCTACTACTATTTTTGAAGGACAGAATATATACAAGGGGTACAAGGGTATATTTGGAAAATCTTTGTCGTATCCTTTTCTACAAATAATTATAAAAAAACTTATGTTATTATCACCTTTAGAACAATTTTCTATAATATCATTAATACCCTTACACATAGGTAATGTATACCTTTCTTTTACGAATTCTTCTTTATTTCTTTTATTGACTACGGCTTTAGTATTTTTTTTATTTTTCTTAGTTACACAAAATGGGGGATTTGTTGTACCTTCTCGTTGGCAATCATTAGTGGAAATGATTTATGAATTTGTAGTGAGTTTAGTTGAAGAACAAATAGGAGGAAAAGGACGAAAATACTTTCCATTAATATTTACAACATTTGTTTTTTTACTTTTTACAAATTTAATAGGGATGATTCCTTACAGCTTCACAGCCACTAGTCACTTAGCTGTTACTTTTGGATTATCTGTTTCATTATTCATAGGTGTTACTATAGTGGGTTTTCAAATTCACGGACTTCATTTTTTCAGTTTTCTACTTCCCAAAGGCGCACCCTTGGCTTTAGCTCCATTGCTTGTAGTTTTAGAATTAATTTCTTATTGCTTTCGTGCTGTAAGTCTAGGTGTACGTTTATTTGCAAATATGATGGCTGGCCATACCCTAGTTAAGATATTGAGTGGTTTTGCCTGGACTATGCTTTCCGTTGGTGGTCTTTTAGCAGTAGCTTCAGTGGTACCTTTCGGTGTAGTTTTTGCTTTAATAGGACTTGAGATTGGTGTTGCTTGTTTACAAGCCTATGTGTTTACTATTCTAACATGTATCTATTTGAACGATGCTATAAATCTTCACTAAAGGATTTTTTAGATTATACAAAAAATTTATATAATAAAAAGTATATACCGCTTTAACAGCTTACAAAACTGTTAAGCCTTACAAAAGGTTGTTAAACTCTCTCACTCCAATCCTTCAATCCTTTCATTCCTTTGGTGTATTTTTTCCGCCCAAATATTTTGTTTAGGTACAGTATTCGTGATTGCTGTTGTTTGAATACTTTTGTTTGAATCCTTTTGTTTGAATCCTTTTGTTTTATTACGTAAAACAACAAAACAACAAACAACATGTTTTGTTTTTTGAAACAAAACATCGTATTAAAGTCTTTTCTTATCTATCCATCCCTTTTCTTGGAGAGGGGATACAAGAAAACCGCCCCTTTTTTGATGTATCCCTTCAAAAATATTATAGGGGATGGATACAAGAAAACCTTATCTATTATGCCCCCGTGGCGGAATTGGTAGACGTAGTAGATTTAGGATCTACCGCTTAACGGTGTGTCGGTTCGAGTCCGACTGGGGGTATCTATTTTTGAAGGGATACCAACATTACTAAGAAAATATAAATAAAAATTATACAAATAAGGGATACAGGGAAGGTTTTCTTGTATCCCTTCCTATCCCATCCTTTTTCATCCTTTTTCATCCTTTTTCATCCTTTTTCATCCTTTTTCATCCTTTTTCATCCTTTTTCTTCGAAAAAGGCAGAAAAAGGCAGAAAAAGGCAGAAAAAGGCAGAAAAAGGCAGGGAAGGGATACCAGGTAAGTTTTCCTTCGGAAAACCTAACCTGTTGTCTGGCCCGTAGGGAAGGGATACCAGGAAGGGACTGAAAAAAAAGCTTTTTGAAACAAAAAATGCAAACAAAAAAAGGTTCGCTTTTTTTGTCAACCATGGACAGGAAGTAAGAGCCTGCCCGTAGGGCCAGACAACAGGTTTGCATTTTTTGTTTCAAAAAAGATTTTTTTTTGTCAAACATTTTTTGAAGGAAGGGCCTGCCCGTAGGGCCAGACAACAAGTCAGGCTTTTTTTGTTTCAAATAGTATTTTTGTTTGAGGAAAAGTACGGGACTTTGGGACAGGTTAGGATAAACACTACAAAGTTTGGAGCAAGGTATACTCTTTTATACTTTCTAAGCTTTTCTTTGAATCCTTTTGTTTGAATCCTTTCGTTTTGTTGTTTGTTGTTTTACTCCGTAAAACAAAAGGATTCAAACAAAAGGATTCAAATAACAAAACAACAGCAAAAAAAAGAAATATAAAAAAGCTTTAATTGTAAAACATATAAAAAGGATCAATCTCCACACCGAAGGTGACACCGAAGGTGACACCGAAAGTGACACCGAAGGTGAATTTTTTAACAATCTTAAAAAAAACTATTATTTATGAACTATATAGTACACATATCTTTTAAATCTTTTGATAATCTCCATATTGAAACTTCTATAACCAAAATCTTACAAATAAATAATTATTTAAAAAAGCTGGAAGAACAGAAGAATGGTGAATACTATGAAAAAGTAGTAAGTCTGCCAACTTTAAAAAAAAAGTTTACTGTTTTGAGATCCCCTCATATCGATAAAAAATCCAGGGAACAATTTGAATGGACGCGTTATAGAAAGTCGATTTTTTTAGACTTCCGTGAATATAGTCATTTTTCTGTTTTTCTCTTTTTATTAAAAAATGGTATCTTTCCGGGAGTACAAGTGGAAATAAATCTAAAGCACTCCACTTTCTATAATACTATGTAACATGTGCACACAATGTTATCGGACGGCACATTTACATTATAGAAACTACCATATACCTAAATCCCTTTTCATCCTTTTTCATCCTTTTTCATCGCTTTTTTTTTTTTAAAAAAAAAAAAGGGCAGAAAAAGGCAGAAAAAGGCAGGGACAGGTCAGATATCACGGTGTCCCTTTCTGTCCCTACGGACAGGAAAGGACACAAGTTTTCTAACCCGGTATCCCTTCCCAAAGAAAAGAAAGGTTTTCCGAAGGTTTTCCAGAGGAAAACTTACCTGGTACCCCTTCCCTGCCTTTTTCGAAGAAAAAGGATGGGACAGGTTAGAAAACTTGTGTCCTAACCTGTCCCGAAGTCCCTTTCTGTCCCTACGGACAGGTAAGTTTTCCTTCGGAAAACCTTCCTGTCCCAAAGTCCCTTTCTGTCCCTACGGACAGGTTAGGATACCAGGTAAGTTTTCTAACCTGTCTTTTCTGTCCGTGGTTTTTAAAGGACAGAAAGGTTTTCCGAAGGAAAACTTACCTGTCCTTTCTGTCCTTTAAAAACTACGGACAGAAAGGACAGAAAGGGACTTCGGGACAGGTTAGGACACGTATTTTTATGTAATAAAATTTGTGGTTATTTTGTGTTCTTTTTGTAGAGAAAAGGATACTACAAATTGTAAAAACAATCTTTGTATCCCTTTAAAAAGTGTAAAGCTTCTGTGTTCTTCTTACAGGCAAATCATTATCTTACTAAACGTATTATACAAAAATAAGAAAAACAAACAAGAGTTTGATCCTGGCTCCGAATGAACGCTAGCGATAGGCCTAACACATGCAAGTCGAACGCATACTTTAGAGTATGAGTGGCAGACGGGTGAGTAACGCGTGAGACATCTACCTTACAGCCCGGTATAAATATCTATATAGAGGCGAAAATCTTTATATATGAGTGAATCCCGGATATTTTGAATAAAAAAAAAGGCAAAGAACCGTTGTAAGATGAGCTCGCGTAGGATTAGGTAGTTGGTAAGGTAAAAGCTTATCCAAGCCGATGATCCTTAGCTGTTCTGAGAGGATGATCAGCCA
>JAABUR0100006612.1_pt1 | contig 14072 bp, 11 predicted proteins | sample 5560091 | NCBI WGS metagenome assembly JAABUR01 (sample SAMN10711879, study PRJNA513375) | rock metagenome | isolation source: Antarctica rocks | place: Antarctica: Victoria Land, University Valley sud
GAGATCCACATCGCCTCGATCCGATTACGTTCCTGTTGCGTGAGCCGAAGACCTGGCATCGCGGACAACACCTTCCAGTTGAACAACAGGACAAGACACGCGTTGCAACCGCCGCGTGATTCTGCCCAGTCCGTCTACGGATTCTTTCGATGTTGCCGCTAGACGGAGGCGGCCGAGAGCGCGGAGCACCTTGACGGTGTGCCGGGGACCGAGAACTCGAGCGAGACGGACCGCCAGTCTCGGCCCGGTCCAGACCCACGCTGCATCGCCTTCGACTCGAATAAGGGTTGGCGCCCAGACTGGCTCTGGGCCGAGGGCGGTCTCGCGCCATCTCTCTACGTCGGCGTTCCGAAGGGGAAGCACCTCAAGCTTGCCGTCGCATGCGTCCGCGACCGCCAGCGAGATCGTGCGACACCCAGCACATGATCCGTCAAACGCCAGGATCCACCTGGCGGCTCCGCTCTTGTCCATGCACGCAACCTACCCCCCTTCCTAGGTAGATAGTCAAGTAGTTGTATAGCTCGGTCTCTGGGGTCGGTTCGGGTGCCCGGGTCCCCTCGGCTCACGAACCTGCGACCACGTCACCGCGATGGCGAGCAGGGCTCCAATGAGGAGGAGACCGGATAGCACGATCTGGGTCTCCCAGAACTCCAAGCCGAACGTCAGCCCGCCCATCGTTATGTTGAAGGCGAGGACCAGCACAACGAGCACCAAGCTGGTCACTGCCATGGCGGGAACGGCCCGACGAATCAGCGACCCAACTGCCACACCGACCATGAGGCCGGCCAGCCATGCAGGGCCTGGCAAGATTCCTCGACCGGATGTGAAACTGCCGTCGCTCACACCCGGCAGACGAAGCCCATGAAAGATCGACAGCCATCCGGTGAGCATGAGGCCGGCCGCGGAGCCGAGGATGAACACGATCAGACCGAGGGTAAGGAGCTTCGTGGTCAGCCACTTCCGACGCGTGACGGACTGGGACCAGGCGATCTCGCTGGTTCCGGTCTCAATCTCCCGGCTTAGCAGTGGCGCGCCAATAAAGGCTCCTACGGCGACCGGCGAAAGAAGGTTGACCCACGGAATGAAGTACTCCACGCGCTGGAAAATCTCAGTCAGTGATTCAACTGATCCGTCGGACAGTGACGCCTCGACCGCCGTAAAGGCGAGGAAGATGCCCCAGCAGAACAAGACAGCGACCGTTGCGATGAGTCCACCTCGATGCTGGCGGAACGTGAGCCAGAGCATGTTCGATCCCTTCATCAGACCGGTTGGGCTTGCGGGGGAGGAGAGGTCCTGTCGCCACGCATGTACGCGAGGACGATGTCCTCGAGCGTCGGCCGCGTCGGCTCGCACCAGGACGGGAGACAGACTGTTTCGTCGTCGATCCGGACCAACGCACGTACCTGACGCCCCGCGGAGACTTGGTTCACGATTGCTACCCCGTCTGGGATGAGGTTTGGCAGATCCAACGACCCGACAACCTGAAAATGCGCGTCCGAGAGGCTATCTATTGTCTCGCTGAGCAATACCCGCCCGGCGTTGACCATGATCAGCCAATCGCAGGTTCGATCGAGGTCGGCGAGAATGTGCGAGGAAAGGACGATCGTCGTCCCGCGCTCAGCGACCTCGCTCATGAGCGACCCAAGTACCTCGTGTCGAGCGAGCGGGTCGAGGTCAGCCAACGGCTCGTCGAGTAGCACAAGGCTTGCCCGCTTGGCGAGCGCCAACGTGAGCGCCACCTGCGTTCGTTGACCCCCGGAGAGGGTGCGAATCTTCGATTTCTGTGCAATTCCAAGGTCAGCAAGCCGCCTGGACGCCCAGGCACCATCCCACCGAGGATTTAGTGCGTTGCCGAATCGCAGGATCTCCGCAACGCTGAATCCCTCGTAGAGGGGCTTGTCCTGCGGGACAAACGCAACTCGCGCAAGGGAAGCCGTATCCGCCGGTTGAGCGGGCGCTCCAAAAGAACTGACCTCGCCGGTCGACGGGACGAGCAACCCAGCCAACAGTCGGAGAAGAGTCGTCTTTCCGGCTCCATTGGGGCCCACGAGCGCCACGACTCGGCCGGTTGGCACCGACACAGTTGCCTCTCGCAGAGCCCATTGGCGCCGGTATCTGCGGCCAAGGTCCTCGGTGGAGAAGGCGGCAACGTCGTCGCTAGCCGGTACCGGCCGCGCACTTCTCGCGCCCCTGAGGCCTGGGAAGCTCACGACCCCGTCGACGCTCATGCTGACTCCTGACGCCTGAGCTCGCCCATCTCTAACGCGATCACCGCGGCAATGTCCTCCTCATCAAGACCTGACTCGCGCGCAGCTGCGAGCCACCGCCTGAGTTGGCGTCGGAACCGTTCGCGGTCTGCGACGCTGGCGGCACCCAGAGTCCGTGCGACGAAAGTGCCCACCCCCGGGCGGGGGGCGACGAGGCCTTCGCGTTCAAGCTCTCGGTAGGCCTTCAGCACTGTGTTCGGATTGATTGCGAGGACTGCGACCACGTCCTTGGCGGTCGGTAGTTGGTCCCCGGGGACCAAGAGGCCCGTGCGCAGCGCCTGCCGCACCTGATGCACGAGCTGGAGGTAGGTCGAGACCCCAGAACGTGGGTTAAGGGAGAAAACGATCATATTCCACCATCCCACTACGTAGATAGTGGAAGCCTACAGCAAGGTCGTCAAGGAGTCGATCCACGCAACCGCCGCGGGTCGCAGCGCGACCAGCTACGCCTGATTAGAGCAGCACTCGACCAGTGTTTACGCGCTATCCTCGTCGGCTCCTGCAACCTGCCAGTGATCGGGCATTGAACTTCTCACTCTCGTGAGGGACTAGCGAGGTGCTGCAAATTGCGGCCTCCAATGGGCGGTCGTCTGGGTGGTTGCTGTCCACGAGAGATAGTCCACAGTGGACGTTGCTGTCCGCAGACAGTCCGCAAGAAGTCCGCACGAGGCCAATCACGCCTAACTACGGCAAACTGCATTTCCGCAGCTCAGAGCCTTGTTTCAACATTCTCCAACGACTGTCAATCACGCCTTATCTGTTCCCGGCGTACAGGCCGACTCGTCCGTCCTACGCCTAAAGGCGCAGGTCAGAAGGCTGTTTCACTCTCAGTGACTAGCCTCGGGGCACACACGGGGCACAAGAGAATGAGTACCGAGCACGGAATCGACCGCCAGCCGGGTCCGGTCCTCGGAGTCCGGCCACAGATGCGAGTACGTGTCCAGCGTCTCGGCCGCTGTCGCATGTCCGCGGGCGAGCCCCCCGAGCCCGACACCTTCCCGCGCCAGTACGTGGAGGAACTACGTGCTGAGGCCGCTGAGAGCCGCGTACGGGCCAAGCGCGCCGACGACCTGGCCCAGCGCTTGCACGTCGCCCTGGTGGCCGCTAGTGGGCGCCTGGCGGACCCCGATGACCTGCCCTTCTCTGAGGCGCACTTGGGTGACCCCGACGAGCTGGCGGCCGCCATAGACGCGCTGATTGCGCGTAAGCCTCATCTGGCGGACCGGCGGCCACGAGGTGACGTAGGGCAGGGCGCGACGGCGGACCGTGGCGCCGGGGACCTGGCCGGGCTGCTCCGCGCCCGCGCAGGATGACACCATCCCCTTGTGGTAGCCGGAACCTCCGTGACAGCATCGCCCGGCAGCGGGAACATGTCCCGCAGAAGCGCGGTCTTGGAGAAGTGGAGACTAGGGTGCATCGTGTCCGCGGAGTGATAATCGCACTTGTTACAGCGGTGGTTGTGCTAGTGTCCCGCGCAACCAGGGTATGCAGCGCCAACACGGGTAGTGCCCCTTGACCAGAGAGTCGACAAGCAATGCTCAGGAGGGGACTCCGATCCCAGGACGCCACCGCACGACGGGTTCATGGCAATCAACCTTGTGGGTGATAACCGCATCAGTGCAGTTGTAGTTCTCAAAGGCGGTCTCCCGAACGTGACCTACAACGTTCGCCTGGTCCAGGGTTATGCCGACTGCAATGACTTCGACGGCACGCTGACCACGGACGAGAATGGGAACGGCGCTTTTGCGGGCAGAGAGCCCATTGCGCCTTACGGCAGCACCGGGATCTTCGCTTTCGTCAGTTATCCGGAGTTTGGCGGCGAGCCGGGTGGCGACTATTACTCCACACCCGAGGTGCCATTGCCATAGCCCGCCGTGATGTGTTGCCGTAGAATCGGACCGGGTCTGGTACCCATTCCGTAACGTAGCGAGCCGGGCGCTCGACGTGAACCCAACCAACTGTGCAATGCGTTGCACATTCACGTCAGGAGCCATCGTGGCCGTATCAACCGCAACAGCACCGGAACTCACCGCCGAACAGGTACAACGCATCCTCGTCCAGCCCCTCGAGGCAGCATCCGCGTTCCTCGCCAGTGGTCCGCGCATCTTCGACTCCGCTGGCCCCGTCCGGATCCCGAAGCTGGGTGGCCCGGTCACCGACCCCGGCTGGACCGGTGAGAACGAGCTGATCCCCGAGCGTGACGTCGACTTCGACGAGATCACCCTGTTGCCCTCGACGATGAAGTCGGTCAAGGTCCTGACCCGATTCAGCAACGAGCTGGCCCGTCAGTCCGTGATCGCACTCGATCAAGCCCTACAGGACCGGCTCGTGCGGGACGTGGCCGCGAAGCTCGACGCCCAGTTCTTCAGCGCGTCCGGTGACGGCATCCTCACCCCCCGAGGACTGTTCAGCTACCCCGGCACGCAGACCCTCGCCGTCGGTGGCGCCCTGACCCTGGACAAGATGCTCGACGCCGAAGGGATGATGCTGGCCGCGAACGTCGACCCCTCACGGCTCCGCTGGATCATGACCAGCCGGGACTTCGTGCGGCTGCGCCAGGTCAAGGACACCACCGGCCGCTACATCGTCCAGCCCGACGCCACCGAGGCCGGCGCCTACCGCCTGCTCGGTCATGGGGTCACCGTCACGAACCGGGTACCGAACACCACGGCCACCCCGCCGACCGGACGGGCCGCGCTCGTGGACTCTCCCAGATCGCGGTAGCCCGTGACCTGGCACCATCGGTGACGATCCTCGACCAGACCTTCGGCAACTACGATCAGCAGGCCATCCGAGTCGTGGCACGGTATGACGCGGCGCCTTTGAACGCTCAGGCGATCGTCGTGCTAAGCGGAATCACCGTCTAATCCGGTGGCCGCCTACACGGCGACCGACCTCGCCGCGAGCCTGCAGACCGACCTCGACACCGCGAGCGCGGTGCTGGCCCTGAAGGTCGCCACCGATGTCGTGTTCGCCTACACCCGAGGGCAGGGATTCAATGTTGTCACCGGAGCACCCGGTGATGACCTGGCCGCCGTGGTCCTGACCCTGGCCGGGCGCATGTACCGCAACCCGAGCAGCTTCCTCGCCGAAACGGCAGGGGCCCGGTCAGTGAGGCACGGCGAAGGGTGGACCCTGCCCGAGCTGGCCGTGCTGAACACGTACCGGCGCATGGCCGCCTAGAGCGTGGCGTGAAGGTCACCCGGCGGCCCTGTGAGGGGTTGACTGTCCGGGAACCATGGCAGACAGCGTGCTCCTAGCCGCGTCTACCTGCCAGCGCCGCCGATGATGCCCGACCTCTCCACAGGGCTGGGGCATCATCACGTCGGCAGCAGCCTCTCAGACCGTCCACTGTGGACGGTTCGGGGCACACCAGGGGCACAAGCGGTTGAGAAACAACGGCAAACGATGGGATACACCGAGAGTCATAACCGCAGGTCAGACGGCAAGTTTGGGGCGTACACGCGGGGAATCGTCCCCCGTCTGTTAGTACCCAGCGTACAGGCCGACTCGTCCGCCGATATCGGCAAAGGCCAGCCGGCGCAGCTGCTAGGGGCAACGTCAGGAGAGCTCAGTCACCAGGTTTGCGCTGGTCCGCGGGTTCGTGGTCAGCGCGGGAGGGGTTCCCGAGCCCCGGCACGTCGTCGCGCTGGCGCGCTGACTAGGAGTTCAAACCGCGCGTACGACCAGAGCGTCCAGCGGGCCCAGGACCAGACTCGATCCGATGCGGGCGCCGTTGTTGGTTGCCGGATCCTGGTCAGTGCTGCCGACGATGCGCGCGAATCGTCTCCTTGGGAAGAGCGTCGCAACATCGAACGTGACGTCGTGACCGGAGGGATTGGCGAAGACTGCTCCCTTGGCGAATCCGCGCGCGATCGCGTCGGGCGCGGCGAACATCTTCAGGCCGCGAAGCCTCACGGGCGGATCGCCGTCGATGCTGAACGTGACCTGAATCGGCCCGGGGCCGATGCCATGGCAGCCGACAACGGCGTGGAAGTACGTCGTCGGCACGGTCAGGGTCTGGGCGAGCTTGCCTCCCTCACCGGTCACGGTGACCGTGCACTGCCGGCCGATGGTGGCAGCATAAGCAGTGCGCGCGACCGCCTGCAGGTCGAAGGCCAGGACCACGTCAGGGCCATCGAGGGCGAGCCCCGGAATGGAGAAGGTCAACGAACTGGCTGCCTGCCGGCCGGAGACTATGACGGCTTTGCCACCGCTCTGCGACTCCACTGCGAATGTCACGCCCGTCCCGACGAACGTGCCGACGAACGAATCCGACCAGGTCACGCCCGCCCCACCCAACAGGTCGGTCCCACGCTCGGCGAGATGGACCGCCTCGCCCCGTACGGCGCCGAGCCAGCCCGGAGTCTTGGCCGTACCGGCGACCAACTCGTCCCACACGACTATGTCGTTGGGCGTCCCATTGCTGCCGCCGATGTCGTTGAACCAACTCACGGCGGAATCCGTGGCAAGTGCAGCCGCGAGGGTGAGCCGGAATCGGCTGAAACTGACCGGATAGTCGTTCGGTTCCGCGAACTTGTACAACGGGTAACTCAGCCGCGAGGCGGCTCCGCGCAGTTGCCAGAGCTGCAACGCCATCAACGCCTGCGACCACAGCGTGATGCCGTAGTCGTCGAGGCCGGGGAAACCCTCCAACTCGACCCCGTTGACCGAGGAGGTGTCCGGTTGCTGTCCACCCCCACCGTCGGTGATCAGGTAACGCCCGCAGCCGAGGACCTCGCGCATGCCCTTGGTTAGCTGAATCTGCCCCTGCAGATAGGTGTCCACCCCACCCTGCATGGCGAGATCGGCGACACCGTCACAGTCGGCGTCGACACCGGTGCGGGTCTCGGGCGGAAGTTGGAAGACGTCCAGCGCTAGCCCGTCGAAGGCCGCCAGAACGCCGGTGGGGTCGAACCAGGACCCGACCTGCTCGACGATCGCGTCGACCACCCGGCGCCCGAACGGGTCCGGCGGACACATCGTCGACAGGTTGTAGAGCCAGACCCGGTCATCGACGGGCGACCAGGGGCCGGCGTACTCGTGCGGGGCCAGGTACGCCCCGGTGGGAAACGACAGCGGGGACGTGCCGTACTTGCCGCGCACCACCGTCAGCTTTTTGTTCGTCTCGTCGATACCCGTCAGCCGAACCTGCTCGGCTGCGGTGAAATCGGGGCGGCCACCGGCCCCCATCGGGGCGAGGACGATGTCGTCGCCGACGCCACCGTAGGCATCGGCTCGGAGCTTGAAGTTCGCCGTCGAGGCCACCTGCAGGACCGTGTCTTCGGGGCTGACTGCACCAGTCAGGACGCTGCCGACCCGATAGAGCCACCAGCCCGCAGACCATCCTTGCGTCTCGAAAGTCGGCAGCCGAGCGCGCCCGTTGAGGTGCAGGAGCACGAGTTTGTTGGGGAACTGCTGCTTGAACCGGGTGAAGTAATCGACGGTCCGCGCACCGACGGTATCGGAGCGTTCCTCTTGCAGCGCCTTGCCGATGATCCCGCTGAACTGCGCGAAGATCGGCTCCCAGTCGGCGTAGGCGAGCAGGTCGGCCTGGATCTGGCTCTGTCGAAAGGCCAGCATTCGGGGATAGCCACCGGCCAAACCGGTCGAAGAAGCAAAGATCGCCGATCCAGTCCGGGGGAGGGATAGTCCATAGCCGCCGAGCCCAATGACTGCGGCGGCCCCCGCGCCGAGGACGAGAAAGCCTCGTCTCGTCAATCGGCCGGGTGACATGTGCCCGTCATCGCCTGGCATCGTGTACGAACCGTACCTCCGCCGTTGCACCGTCTCAGGCTGCCGAATGGCGCGATATTGTTGAGGTGGGTGCTCACACGCTGCCGAACAGTCATGCGTCAGCCAAGGGGTGGAAGGCGACATGTGACCAATCGAGGTGCACCAAGCGAACTTTGGACCCTCACCTTGGTGGCTGGCTTGGCGGCCGCGACGGCCTTCGTGCCGGTCGTTGCAACCGCCGAGCAGGCTGATTCCCGTCCCAACATCATCCTGATCAGCGCCGATGACATGCGGGCTGACGACATCCGGGTGATGGACAACGTGCGGAGCCTGGTGACCGAGCAGGGTACGACGTTCACCAACAGTTACGTCTCGTTCCCGCTCTGTGGCCCGTCCCGCGCCTCGCTGGTCACCGGGCAGTACGCGCACAATCACGGGGTTCTCACCAACACTCGACCACTCGGTGGGTTCCAAGCGCTGGACTCGAGCGATACCTTGCCCATCTGGCTGGATGACGCGGGCTACCAGACCACCTTTGTCGGCAAGTACGTCAACGGATTCGGAAACGTGCGGCCGCAACTCGTCCCCCCAGGGTGGAACGACTTCCACGGCTCACTCAACGACGGGAACTATTTCAACACCCAACTGCTCGAGAACGACACCATCCGGTCGTACCGGAATTACCAGACCGACCTCTATGCCGACATCAGCTCTGACCTGATCACCCGCGATGCCAGCGGCGACGACCCCTTCTTCCTGTATGCGTCCTTTTACGCACCGCACGCCGGCGACCCGGTCGAACCGGATGACCCCAGCACCGTGTTGGGCAGCGATGTAACGACACCTGCGGTTGCGCCGCGCCACCGCGACGCATTCGCTGGTCTGCAGCCGCTCCAAGGCCCGAATTTCAATGAGGCGGATGTCTCGGACAAGCCGACCGGTATCAGCACCCTGGCGCCGCTGTCGGAGGAGAACCTGCAGGTGATCACCGAACTGAATCAGCAGCGGCTCGAGTCGTTGTTGGCCCTCGATGAGGCAATAGGTCAGATGATGGCCGCACTGGCAGACACTGGCGAGTTGGCCAACACCGTGTTTGCTTTCACCTCGGACAACGGCCTGATGCTGGGCGAGCACCGAAGGGTTTCGGGCAAGATCGTGCCGTACGAGGCGTCCGCGCGCGTCCCGCTGGTCATTCGTGGTCCCGGCTTCCCCGCCGGGCAGACGCGAGACCAACTGGTGGCAAACATCGACCTCGCCCCGACGTTTCTCGAACTCGGTGAGGCGCGCGCTGGCCTTGATCTGGACGGTTTGTCGCTGCTGCCGATGGCCGCTGACCCGGCGAACCGGCCGCAGCGGGCGCTGGTCATGGAAGCCGGACCGGACGTCGCAGAGGAGCCTTGGTTCTACACCGGAATCCGGACCGATGGGTGGCTGTATCTCGAATACGAACAGACCGGTGAACGCGAGCTCTACGACATGGTCAACGACCCGTATCAGCTGCAGAGCCTGGACGCTGATCCCGCCTACGCCACGCAGCGCAACGAATTGTCAAGCCGGCTGTCCGCGCTGCGTGAATGCGCAGGCGCCGACTGTCGCTCAGGGCCAGATGCTGTCGCAGCGGACGGAGATTCAGACCCGCCGACGGGTACGGATGCAACGCCTGATGCCACGCAGGGTCCGCCGGCACTCGCCATTGGCTTGGGAGTCACTGGGTTGGCTCTCGCGTTGGCTCTTGCGGTCTTCCTGGTACGGCGTGCAGGACACCGCCGAGAATCGGTTCGATAACCTGCTGAGGTGTTATACACAGAGTGCACATCAGTCACACAGTGCACATACGTCCCATCCATTCTGGAGGCTTCCATGCGTCGCGCACTCGTTCTCGTCCTGCTTTCCCTCCTCGCGTCAGTCGGCATTGGCCTCACGTCGATCGCCTCGGCTGCCGTTCCGCCCGGTACCTCGTCAACCGTCCTCACCGGTGAGAAAGTAGTACCCGGTCCCGGTGACCCCAATGGCCTTGGCCGGGCAGTGGTAACCCCCAGGCCGGCAGCCGGCACGGTCTGCATCGACCTCCGGTACCGCAACATCGTGAAACCGACCGGGGCCCACATTCATGAGGCTCCGCCCACTGAGGCTGGGCCCATCGTCATAGACTTCACGCCCCTGATCGCCACCAGCGAGCCGGGAACGATCAAGGGTTGTGTCGCCGTCGATCCTGCTCTGGCCAGGGAACTCCGGCAGAACCCCAGTGACTTCTACGTCGACGTGCACAACGCCGGGTACCCGGCCGGTGCCATTCGCGGTCAACTCAGCGCCGACTAGTTTCGCGGTCCCCCTGCCTGGTCGTTGCAGGGCACCCCGGCACCAGTCGTGCCGGGGTGTCGGGGGCGCGTCAGGCGATCCGGATCCAGGGGGCTTTGGACGGCACGCCGTCGTTGTTCACGACGAACAACATGTAATAGCCAGGTGGGGCGAGGTTGGCGCTGCCTGGCGCAGTGGCGGTCAGGGTGCCGGCGCTCCTGGTGAAGTCGAGCGGGACGCTGCGCTGGTCGGAGTCGATCTGATGGGTCACCGCGCTGGCTTTGATCAAGGTGACCTTTGCGATGTCCGCAGCTTCCGGAGTTTTGATCGTCATCGACCGCCCGTACCCGATCGTCGCTGGGGCGGTGGTGATGGTCGGCCGGGCGCCTCTGAACAGGTACGGCGGGGAGAAGATCTCCGCCGTGGTCTGCTCCGGTTCGTTGGGGTTCTCACCGGAAGCGGAGAAGACAGTTCCATCGGGGAGGAGCAGCGCCGTGGAGTGATACATGCGGCTTACCTGCTGCGGCGCGAGTGAAGTCCATGTCTCGGTCGTTGGGTTGAACAGTTCGGGGGTTTTGATCGGGCCGGTCTCGGTTTTGGTCAGGTTCCCGCCCACGACCAGCACCTGACCGTCGGGCAGGTTGACGGAGTTGGCGTTGAGTCGCGCATTGTTCATCGGCGGGAGGTTGCGCCAAGTCGGCGTGGCCGCCGCTGTGTCGAGTATCTCGACGCTGGCTGTCGCTGGACTGGACTCGGTCGACTTGCCGCCCAGCGCCAGCACCTTCTGGCATCCATGCAGTAGTACCGAGCTTCCGAACTTGCGTGCGCCGTGGAGCATGGAAGCGGTGTTGGTCCACTTGTTGGTCGTTGGGTCGAAGAAGGCCGACTGTCGCGCCGTGCCGGTCTTCACTAGCTGTCCGGTCGGCAGCAGGTGCATTCGCGGGTAGTTCCCCACGTCCCTGGTGGCGCTCCGCGGCAGCCGCGTCATCGTGTTGGTGGCAGGGTCGTACTGGTCCAAGGTCGTCGAGTTATAGCCGAGCCTCTCCCAACCTCCGAAGATCAGAGTCTTGCCATTGGCCAGGCCCACGTTCGTGGGATACCAACGCTTCTCGGTGAGCAGCGGACGAGGGACCCAGGCACGTGTCGTGGGGTCGTAGATATCGCACTCGGCGACCCCCACGGCGTCCAATCGCTTGCCGGTTCCGTGGTCATGGCCGCCGGCTATGTACAGGCGACCGTCTGGAAGGAAGTTGTTCCCCGCGCAGAACGTGTCGCGGTCGTAGCCGAACGGCGCTTCTTTCTTAGCGCCCGTCAGGTAGTTCCACGTGGCCACGTAGGAAGTGTGGTCATTCGCCGGCCGCCCCTCGACGTACTGGAAGAACAGCACGTCCCCGGTGTGCGTGAGCATCGCGTGCACCGCGATCCCACCCAGGTCGAACGGCGGCGCCCAGCTACCGGCGTCTGCGGGAGCGGCAAGCGCTGGGGCATTCAACAAACCGGCGAACGGACTCGCGAAAACGGCCAGAGCCCCAGCCTTGAGCACCGTACGGCGATCGACTTGGCTCATAATCTCACTCTTCGTAATCGCGCGGCCCCAGGCAGCGTCGAGCCCGAGTGTCGTGCCTGTGGAGGGGGGGTGTCAACCAAACAGGATGGGCGTGAGCCAAGTCGGGCCTTGTCCTGCATGCGGTCGTGACTGACCAGCCGTATGGGCATCGGTTACGTATAGCAAAGTCATTGACGATCAGGCGTAACCTCTTGGCAGCCCTGGGATTGATCTTTGCGGGGCGGCCGAAGCTTGGTGGGAACCTCTTGACCGATCACCAGAACGTCGAGTTCGGCCGCGTCAGCCGTCGTGATTTTCTCTGTGGCGCTGCTGTCGTGGCCGGAGCTGCTACCGCTGGACCGTGGCTGTCCGTCGGTGCGGCGGGCGCTGAGGGTGCCCTCGCGGTAGCCCCTGCGGGCACCGACGACATCTGGCTCGGTCCGGACTTCTGGGCTAATCGGCTGCAGGACTGGGGGTTACGTAGCGGTCGGATCACCTGTGTGGCAACCGACACCACCAACCGGCGTGGCCGCACCGCGTCGGTACTCACCCGGAGCCTGACCGGCGACCGCTTCAATTTGCAGATTCGAATGGGCACCGAGGTGCAAGGCACCGGGTTCTCGGGGTTCCTCATCGGGACTGGGGAGGCGGGCACCGACTATCGCCGTGCGGCCCTGGTGGGGGCGGCCTCGGGTGCGGCGGGCGGCCTGTTCTGTGTCTACGGCTCGGATGGTCGAGTTGTGTTCAGAGAGCACACCGACGATCTGGACCAGTTCACCTACGCCGAGATCCCTGCGACGACGACCGGTCCGGCGCCGCGGCGATTCAAGGACGAGCAGGTGGAGCTCAGCCTGGACGGGCGACGGACACCGGGCGGGACCCTGACGCTGACGCTCAAGGCCGTGCACGCCACGACGAAAGCGGTCCTCTCGCAGGCGATGTTGACCGGCCGATCGGCGGCCTCGGTTGCTGGTGGTTTTGCCCTGGTGTCATCGGGGTCAACGGCCACCTACTGGTTCCGTAACCTGCGCACCGGCGGCGCAGGCGAGAAGTTGAATCCCGAGCGGGGGCTGGGTCCGATCGTGGGGAGCTTGTTCAGCGTGGCCAACGGCACCCTCAAGATGACCGCGCAGGTCATGCCGATGCTCCTGCAGCCCAACGACTCTGTGAGCCTGCAACTGGCCAATGGCAGCGGCGGGTGGACGACCCGCGCGTCGGCCCCGGTCGGACCAGGCTTCGCCGCTGCGCTCCGGGCAACCAAGTGGGACGGGACGGCTGCGCAGCCGTATCGGCTGCTCCACTCCCGCGGCGGGACCTTCGAGGGCACGATCCCGGCCGAGCCCAGCAATGCGCGGATGACCATCGCCACGCTCAGCTGCACCAAAGCGACTCATCGGGCAATCGATACGGCCACGAGGTACACCCCGCTCGTCCCCGGCGAGCAGGCCCTGGGGTTGTACACCAGTAAGAACGTCTACTTTCCGTTCGAGCGGCTGATCAGTGGCATGAACGCTCAGACACCGGACCTTCTCTTAGCGATGGGCGACCAGTACTACGAGCACAACCCGACCCAGAAGGACGTCTCCACGGCCCCCGAGCTGGACTTCCTCTACAAGTACCTGCTGTGGCTGTGGTCCTTCCGGGACATCACCCGCAACACGCCATGCCTCGTACTCGTCGACGATCACGACGTCTTCCAGGGAAACCTGTTCGGCGAGGGTGGCAAACCGCTGCAGGCCGGCGGGACGGTGAACCAGGGCGGCTATCTCAACGACCCGGAGTTCATCAACACCGTTCAGCGAGTGCAGTGCGGGCACAATCCGGACCCGGTGGATCCGGCACCAGTTGCTCAAGGCATCAAGGTGTACTTCACCCGTTTCACCTATGGTGGCGTGCGTTTCGCGCTCCTGGAGGACCGCAAGTTCAAGTCGGGGGGCGACGGGCTCGACGACGCAGGCAACCCCATCCCCGAAGCTGACCTGCAACTACTGGGACCCCGGCAGGAGGCGATGCTGGCAGACCTTGCCGCAGAAGGTTCCGGGCCGCCGACTGTCGTGGTGAGCCAGACGATGTATGCCTGCGTGCAGACCAGCACCAGTGGTCGGAAGCTGGCCGTTCGGGATCCCGCGGGATGGCCGCCGATGGCCCGGGCCCGAGCGCTGGCGTCCATGGCCGCCGCAGGAGCCGTTCTCCTTTCGGGGGACACCCACCTTCCGGCGCTTGTC
>JAABUR0100006615.1_pt1 | contig 14067 bp, 15 predicted proteins | sample 5560091 | NCBI WGS metagenome assembly JAABUR01 (sample SAMN10711879, study PRJNA513375) | rock metagenome | isolation source: Antarctica rocks | place: Antarctica: Victoria Land, University Valley sud
CTCACCACCCTCCTCATCCTCATCCTAACCCTCTACCGCGCAAACCCACGCCGTTGCCCCTCTTCCCCACCCCCACAATCCGAACGCACGAAACTACGTCCCTATCCTGACGTCACCTCTCAGAAAAGGATCACGGTTGATGAGTATGAGGGATTGGTCGATGAATGGGGACTTTTTCCTCAGAAAGCTGCGGAGGCTGGAGATGGGGATGGGGATGGGGATGGGGAATTGGGAGAAGGGTTGGGGGGAAGCGAGGAGGTGAAGACGGAGTATGGGACGCTTGGTTGGTGAAGAGAGGGGGGGTGGGGAGGGGAATATAGGCTGTAGTTTAGGTTGGAGAGGATAGATGTAGGTAGATGGGTTGGGTATTCGCATGTTGTTCTTCAGATCTGGTTTGGCATGTATTGCGAATTCTTGGTCTTATGAATGCTGTTGCAATTCTGTAGGGCACACGACGTATACGGATTCTGCGCTGTGAGAGGACACATCGGTGCTCAGGAGCGTATTGTAGGTTCGGGGGAAAAACGTGAAGGGAAAGTTGTATTTGCGACTGCTTGGTTTCGTGTATACTGATCTGTAGTGATGGGTGTGGAAGGTCGTTTAAATTTGCTGATGAGCTATCACATGCAATGCGTCTGCTATAGCCCAGGGGGACTCTACTCACTGTAGTGTGTAACGATGCTCCAATCCGCCATGATGCTGCGTGTAATAATAAAACAGCCCAACGCCGCGCTAATAATACGAGTAATCGACGAAGCCTCTGATCGAAAGTTACCGAATTACTTCTGTGCCTTCTTTATCAATTCCTTCCAAACTCTCCAGGATATCACTTCCCCCCAATAATCCCAAATGACTTCCAGTGGACCTGCTAGCTCCACTCCACACCTCATGAAACTTGACCGACTCATCTGAGCAAGCGACAACGATACAGCCTTCTTCTTTCGTCCGCGAGTACCATGTCTGACCCATGCTTGTGGTCTCCCCGGGTCCGCCTGGGTACGATATGGCGTAGAGAGCGCGAAGGTCGTTGCCCCATGGTATTGCCACGATCTGTCTGCAATCGGGCCAGGAGAAGACGGCAACACGATATGGATGGTCAGGCTGGGCGTAGCCAAATGTGGCCGCAATCTCTCGACGTGTGGTGGACCAGATCAAAGCCGTGACCTGAGCATGGACACTAATGGTCGCAAGACAGGCACCGGAGAAAGTATGGTAGAAATGGATCGCCCGGTCGTTGGAGCCGCCCCCTGTTGCAATCAAACCACGTTGCCAGGGACAGAAAGCTACCGCTTTGATAGCTGCGCTGTGAATCCACTTGTGCTTCTGGCTACCTTCACCGATGAGCAAGGAGCCATGCTGTCGTGGAATCACTCGGCTGCGGGCGGTATGGACTCCATTGGCCAAGATGCCCATGATCTCCGAATGGGTGTGTGCTCTCGCAATAAAATTCGGCATTCCAAAACCACCAAGAAGCGTTTGCAATGGACTCCTATGAATAGCGCTAATATCTTGGGGAGTATCTGGTGGAGTAAGAATACTCCTGACCTCGAACAAACAGCAGGCATTATCGTTGGCGCCTGTAGCGAAGTAGTCTCCATCAGCCGACCAAGCCAGCCCGCAAACCTGTTGAACATGGACGGTTATCTTAGCTAACAACGTCATAGCACCAGTCCACCCATGTATATCGACTTGTTGTTTACTCATCCATTCAATCGAATAATAGTAGACGTGACCAACTTCGTCACCAACCAGAAGCTCTTCGGTTGGAATCATGCAGCCAAGCCTTTCAGATGGCCTGCGGGTCGTCACAGGCTTGAAGGCCACACATGCTATAGCGCAAGGTTGCTGGGACTGAAATCTGATATCCTCGGGATCATCAAGACTCCAGAGACTGATCTGCCCTGAACTTCGCCCAATCGCAAGAATGCTGTGACCGCCTTCACTCGACGAAAATGACACTGATGTGACGTAAGTTGAGTGCCGAGCGCTTTGATCATCAGGCGGATATCTGACGCCATATGCCTCTGACCACAGGTATACTCGGTTAGCGAGACCAACCGCTAGGACTTGAGCACTATGACAGTAAGCCAGGACCGAGCAGTAGTAGTCGTCTCGAAGACTTGGCGCATCCAGCACTGTACAGTGAAGTCAGTCAAAAGCGGAGACTATTTGGAAGTAAGCACATATCTAAAAGGAGTCGTTGGAACTACCCTGGACTCAGTTTTGCGGTTCTTCTTCGCGGCTTCATCAGAGGAATGTCAGCCGGATCGTCGAGATCGTGCGAGAAGAAATGCGCATATTTGACTTCATGACCTCCAGGTTCGAGGGTACTCACGAGAACTCGAGCCTTCTTGTACCCAATTTCCATATCTCCATCGAGTCCGGGGTTCTACAACCTGGCGCTTGCGTTTGACCCCGATGCTACAGGCGCTGACACTCCTTGGCGATGGAGATGACCGTGAAATGTCCAACACTTTAGATGTCTGGTCAATGTCTAAGGCAGCGGCGAGCCTAGCTTCCATTCGGTCCAGATCCTGATCCGACGTATCGTTGTCGAAGAAATGGGATATATACATTGGTGCATTGGAGCCACCGCTGATAAATCCTCCACGTCCATTGGACACACTGCGAATTGGACCCGAATGCTGATTTAGAGCAGTCCCCCCTATATTCCAGACTGCGCCCGCGCTAGGCAGCCTGCCTTGAAGCGTGAACGGATCCCCAGGAACAGTGGTCACGTTGGTGGTTCCGATGGGTCGGGATGGCCGAGGGCGAACAGCGGGAGTAGGTACATTGGGTGTAGCAATCAGTCCAGTCCTGATACGCGGCAGGATGAGAGGACCGAAAGGATCTGGAGATGCTGCGACATGACGTAGCAATTTCTCCGAGACAGAAAGCTGGTGGGGTGATTTACTTAAGCGGTAGGTCTTCGAAGGTTCCTGAGGCCGGTTTCTGTTAGAAATGTAACGATCTGGAGACGAAGACGGTGAAGGCGTTGAAGGTAGAGTCCCAGCACTGGCCCATCGGCGACTTGTTGTACGAGGCACCTCATGGTTAGTACTCGTGGAGAACTTGAGTGCAGGAAGCGGTACAGGATTGAGAGGAAAAGGAAAAGCATCAATGGCCTTCGAGACATTGCTCTCTGGATCGATTGCGTGTGGGGACTCTCCTCTTTCAGAGGCAGGCGGTGTAGGATAAGCGTCTCCTACGCTGATCGCTCCAGAGGATGATGTCACAAGGATGGACTCATTGCATTCGGACGCACGCGAAAACGAAGACGTTCCGTTCTCAAAGGTGGAACTGGACCTTGGGAGGGAACTGCGAGGATTGTGACTGATATCGCTGAGCGGAACAGAAGATGCAGCACGACGAGGCTTTTGAAGTCCCTTCCGCTTGCGTGCTATTGATGTAGTATATTCAGGTGGCGGTGAACCTCGAAGTTCAATGGCCGATACAGCATGAGACAGTCGAGACTGACTGGCTGCTCCAAAATCAAATCCGTGCGGGGGATTGGGGGCACCGTCGTCTACCGAGGCAGACAGAAAACGGGGCATTGCAGTGAGGAAGCGAACGAAAAGAACGTAATGATAGTGAACGATTTGAACGAGTGAATAGATAATGCCAGCGACATCAGCAGCTATGGATACCTATGATGCATGTTAGCAATGCGTGGAGCAGCCCCTCGGACGAAGCTGATGTTTGTCGTCCTGGGTGAGGATAAGTGGTGGAGAAGGTGAGAAGGAACACAGGACGGATGCCAAGACCTTGCGTGAAGGACAATTACTTTCGCCAAGGACTAACCTAGTACTGTGGTACTACAGACTATCATGAGCTTGCATCAAGTGTCGTGGTTTACATTGAACAGCCTCATCGCGAAAGACACCAGTAATCATGAGCGTATGTACACTGTGATGATAAAGTACTGGGGCTGCTGATTGACACATCTGAAGCACGGGATTCGGAGAAGCAGCGGCGAACGGCCCACGTCACGCCAGGACCGTAGCAGAGAAAGACAAAAAATCAATGATTACGAAAAGCTCGTAGATTCCGTCAATGCTCGGGTACATGGATCATCGCTACAGTAAACGTTACCACTAACGTAAAGGCAGGTCCAGGAGCATCGATACAGCGTAGAGACTCTGGATCTGACGTCAAAGCTCCTGACATGGAATCCCGAGTACTATACCGTATGGAACTATCGTCGCCTCATCATGCGACACCTTTTACTTGATAAACTCGAGCAACGTCATGACTGCGTTGCAACTGATGATCTCTTAATCACACGTATCGCGGACGACCTCGCTTTCCTCCTGCCCCTCCTGCGCAAATTCCCAAAATGCTATTGGATCTGGAAATACCGGCTCTGGCTTTTGGGAGAGGCCACAGAGTATCTACCGGCGTCTGAAGCGCGAAAAATATGGCAACAGGAACTTACACTAGCCAGTAAGATGCTAAGTCTGGATAGCAGAAATTTCCTTGGCTGGGGCTATCGAAGGACTGTAGTTGCGGCTCTAGAAAGCCAAAAGCTGTCTCCAGATAATGCTACGAGCAGTATGGTTGAAGAGGAATTTGACTACACGACTAAGATGATCAACTCAAATTTATCGAATTTCTCAGCTTGGCACAACCGTAGTAAGATGATTCCACGGCTTATGGATCAGAGACAGGCGAATCATAAAGATAGGCGTAAATTCTTAGACGAAGGTAAGCCTTATCGTGATTTGGAGGGACTCTTGGTGCTGATCGTTAAGAAGAGCTTGAGCTAATCCAAAGAGCACTGTGGACTGACTCCAATGACCAATCACTATGGTTCTACCACCAATCCCTGATGTGCACTTTTGACCCCAAGTACACGATGATTTCGGCAGTACCCCAACTTTCCGAAGATGAGAGGATAGAATACCTGACCCAAGAAATACAGAGAGTCGAGGAGATGCTGGACAGCGCCGAGGATTGCAAATGGGTTTACCAAGCTCTCATAAACCTCAGTGTTCTTTGGGAAAGATTGAAGCACTACCCGTACGCGCCGACTGAGAAGACCATTTTTTGGGTGGACAAGCTCCTGGAATTGGATCCTCTAAGAAGTGGCAGATGGCAAGCTTTGAAAGAGACGGTACCAGCAAATTAGATAGTGCAAATCTTGGGTTGGTTTCGATGAGCATGAGATTCGCTCCTCGTTCCTCGCTAGTGGATGAAATTCTAGTCCGATATGCACTCTTAGGATCACTTGCTTCGGCATCCAAGGACTCATCGCGAAGAGCTGCAATACGAACCTTATTGAAGGCACTACTTATCGGGCAGGAGAGATTGCTATCAGTCCAATGGATGGGATTCGTCGCCGAATCATTTCGCTCCCTTTTAGCAGCTGCCCATGGAAGTACGCATTCTGTCCTTCTCTCCAATCTCTGACGCTTCGGAATACAGCCTGAATGGCGGTACGTACCCATCAGCATGATTTATTAGCCATCCGCAAACCTTTTTCAATCACGATACTTCCGCTCCCAGAGAATAGCGAGTGACGATGGAAGCTTCTAAATAAGAGTCAGTAGAAATCTCTTCTCTAAATAGCGCTATTTGATCTTACGTCTCCACAGTAGGCCACCACGCATTCAAATTTCCTTAAAGTGGATTGCATCACAACAACATACATCTCTCGCTGATCTACTATATGGTACTCCATGTCTCCGCTCTGATTGTTCAACCAGAAACAATATTGCGATCCGATACGCGTGGCGTTGTATGGTTCTTAACCGATTATTATACGCACGTTACCTAGCTTCCGACCAATACTCTCGACTTTTTAGACCAGGTGCTCATCAGGCGACCATCATCGGCTTTCCTGGCTTCGTGAGGGCTCGTGTGCTGACGGTTGTGAATTCTGGAGTAGGCAGAGGAAATTCCTGTCATGCCTTGAAATCTCCTATTATCACCTAGATCAGCCCATATCAAGGCCTCTAGAACGGCCTCACACCCCAACGGCAAGGGTAATCCTGCTCTGCCGGCTCTACTCGGATCCGAGCTGGGAACGACTCGATACCATGACTGAGGTAGACAATTGCACCGTCCTCCTGCGTCACTGCCTCCAGCGTCATCAAGTATTGAATCGGTCTTACCAGAGTGACAGGTAATGGGATGATCTCATGGAAATAAAGTACTGAAGCTCCTATAGTTACGAATTTGGTAAGTTCGATTGATTTACTGGACCTGTCCAAGATGTAGTGTACTGTACCGGTGAATGCGTTTTCAATGATGGAATTCATGCAGCTTGAAAATCGCTGAATGATCTAGTGATGCTACTCACCGCCCTACTTCCAGATAAACTCACACTGGACCTCACTTTACGCAGTACACTCCTTCATCCATATCAACGATTTACGATTGATCTACTACCAGCATCATATCAAGCTCCACCTCAGCTCACCGCAGATTGTCACCAGCCTTAGAGACTCGTACACAATATGCCACCAAAAATAGCTCAACGATCGAATTTTCTGCTCAAGATCACACTTATCAAGACGATAGATCCGACTGTGACTCGACTCATCAGCATCCCGATTGACCTCACTTTTACAGAACTTCACCTCGCCATTGCAGCAGCATTTGACTGGAACGATGCTTGCACCGCCTGGCTCTTCCGGATCTGGTCGGCCGATCCAGTGCAATATTGTGATCAGCTGAAGCACAAAGGCGGCTTAGCAATCTATCGCACAGCTCCTGGCTTTGGCTACGAACTAAAGCCGACGTCGCTACGGACCAACGCTAAAGTAGGACAGTATCTGAAGAAAGAAGGAAGTGGCAAATTCTGGACATACGACTACGATGTTTCACGCCTTCACCACGCCATCGAGGTCGTGGACACCGTGAATGACGACCAAGGAGGTATCATCGCCTGCCTAGGCGGTCAAGGACAGGTGATCCGAAAGGCATGGCAATATGCCGATCTAGGAGGCCTCGAAGGCGTGACTGTAGGAGCGAAGAGCACGTGGGACCTGGACATGAGACTCTTGAATCAGAGATTGAAATCCGTGCAGGATGCGTACGAAGTCCGGAAAGAAAATGAGGCCATGAAAGCCGCAGCGAAGATCAAGGCACCGTTGAAGGGTAATGTGACAAAACCCGCACCCGCCAAACCCAAACCCAAATCAAACATACCTTCAAAGGCCAAACCTCCAATCAAGCCAAGACAGCCGAGGACAAAGCGTGCAGTTGCTCAAGACAAGGTCGCTCCAACGGCAACCAGTCAAATGACACCCAGCACAGCCAGCGCCACTGCAGCGAGCACCCTCCCCCCTGCATCGGATACACATGCAATACCTACGCTAACACCAACCATTCCACCAACACCCACCCCAACCCAACCTCCACCATCGACCCAACCCGCCCCATCCAACGCCACAAACACCAACGCAACAACCAAGCCTGCAGCACCAGAAACCGCATCACATAAATCTGCAGCCGCAGTATCCGCCAAAACGCCAGCAGATCAACGCATACCATCAGCTGTAGCGCCGTCGAGGAAGCGGCCTCTACCACCCAAGAACCAAAGAGTCAAGGAGCAAGCGAAGAAGAAAACAAAAGTCGTAAAAAGGGAGACTGTGGTCAAAGTTAAGGATGAGACCGAGACCGAGGATGAGGATGAGAAGAAGAATATTGTACACTTGGCTGGCGAGTCCACATCAGAAGAGGAAGAATAGTATATGAGAGGGGTGGAGAAACGGAGATTTGATGGAGGCAAGTGCTGGGATTCGGTTATCTGCGGCTGGGGGCTCTGAGCAAGCATTATGCATGTGGCGTTGGGGCTGGATATCGAGATGAGCGGATCAATCGCGTGTTGCGGAATTGACGATGATGCGCGTTTGATTTAGGTAGATGATGGATGGGGACGGGGTGGTTTGGCGGCTTACACAGCATCCATTCATCCATTGATCCAATACAACATAACATAGGTTGGACCAGAGAACCAACTTGAAAACGGATAACCCACCCTATTCTACTGTTTCCAATTGCTATGCATGATTTCCTTGACCTCGTCTTATCATTAAAACGCCGACCAATGCGTCCGCAACCCACCGAACCCAGACGCTTGTGATACCGGACCCGCTATGTGAATGCTCCAATGAAAAAAAAGCCAAACCGTACCGTACCATGCAAATATACACCCCCACCAAATCCCCCTCTCCCGATTAAGCCCACCCCTCTTTCCCCTCACTCCTCCCCCACACCCTTCCCATCCACCCCCCTCCCCCTCCCCAACCCCAACACCCTCCTCACCCTCCTCACCCCCCGCCTCGCACCCCCATCCCCATCCCCCACCCTCTCCGCCTCCGCTCTCGGCGGCCATTCCCCATCCTTCTTCCACCCAGCCACGAGCGCATGTACGACGTCGCGGAGGTTGATGGGTATGCTGGGGGTTTGGCCGCGGAGGATGATCTTATCGTAGATTTGGGGGTGGGTTTGGGGTGTTATGGTTGCGCGGAGGGGGTTTGTGGGGGGGAGGAGGGGGGGAGGGAGGGGGATGAGTGTGGTGGTGGTGGTTGTGGTGGTGGGATGGGGGGATGGAGAGGGGGGTGGTTTGGGTGCTGGTGGGGTGTGAGGTTGTCGTGATGGTTGTGCGTTCGCTCCGGCCCAGACATCTCTTCGCTCGACGAAAGTGCGGAGACCGTCGTTCCATTGCATCTCTTCGTGTAATCTCTGCTGTCTTCTTCGCTTTTTCGAAAGGGCGGGTTGGGCGACTGAGTCTGGACTGTCGAAACGGTATGGGTCTGCGTTTGAGATTGGTGATGGTGGCGAGTATTCAGAGTCGGAGTCCCGCTCACGCCATTCTGTGATAGCTTCTGTCTCATACGGTTGTGATTGTATTTGAGGAGGTGTAGGTGGCCAGGTCCAATCTTCCCGTACCTTCTCTGCTATCTCTTTCTTGACGGCCCGCACGGCTGCTTCGCGGGACTTGAGGGAGAGGGTCTTATTTGTGGGCCGAATCTGGGCTTCTGAAAAGCTGATATGGGGCTTGGTGGCATTGTGGTTGCCATTGAGTGCCGCTTTCGTAGGAGAGCCGTCATCGTTTGTGGGACACGTCGCGGATAGGGAGGGGAAGTCAGCGGAGGGGTCTGGCATTTATCGGCCAGGATGACGGAATATGGCGCTGGTGGATTGGTAGAACTATCGATGGGTTGTTGATATGGACTTGATATGTATATACACAACAGTAGCGTCGTATCATTACGGGTTATTGGATTCTGGACGACACTTTGTATTAATGACTGTACTAACGTACCACATATTCTACCGTCGGTCCAGTACCTCGGTAGAAGCTAACCTTAGCATGCCCGGAGCGGGCCGATCCCGCGTAATGTGCACCGGCAAACTTTGTTTCTCCCTTACGACTACATACAGCTAAATCCCCATAGCCGAAGCACTCGCTTTGCCCGCAATATGTACAACAGCAGCTTCTCCAAGAGAAGACTTTCAAGATCAACGAAGCACCAAATCTTATTGTTCGACACCCACTCCACAATTCTGCTCGAATAGGCGGCGCGCTAACTTCATCAATCTCTTTAGTACTATGCCACAACAGCGTCGTGAAAAGATACCATCTCTATTCTAGGTAGCAAATACAGCCGTCGCCAATGGTACGAAAATAGACGCATAGAGACTAGATAGAGCCAGGTCTTCCACTAGCTTGAGAATGCTATACCATGAATGGTGGACTCATGCCCCTGCCGGGAAGCTGTCCATAAGATACTGCGAGTGTGGCTACCAATATACTTAGGTCTAGGTTTGAGGTGCATCGATTGCCTCCATCAATCGTAATCTTCCTTGATTATCTTGCCACCGAGCTGAATTCTGTGATGCCACTGCTGGTAGAGGTCGTCCCGTCGTTGAAGCATTCCTCTTGGGCATCTAGGGAGATGTTCGTAGCAATTATGCGGGATAAGAAGGGGTAAAGGTATATTATCGACAACGAAATCGCTAGAAAGTTTGGTTATCGATGTGAATGGCAATCATCCCGTTATGTTGTAGATATTCTGTCGGACCGTCCACGGAGGAAGATTGATTAGGGCCATTTCTTACTTCAACAGTGTTCGAGATTCGTGATTAATTGTTGACAGCCTTACCCCAATGGAGTCGTTGAGGATTATGAGAAGGGCTGTTGTTGATGATATTCCTCATAGATTAGTACTGACGTTGATGTCCTGTCACCAGAATTAGTGGGCGTAACGTTCTATCGTCACCTCAGCATCATCATATCTCCCGCATGCCCTCAACACTCCCACTAGCTTATCAAGAATATGTGTCACCTCGATAGACGGTCCCCGAATAGCTCTTGCAAGATCCACTGCATGGCCAAGCCATATCGCACTCAAGTCCAGCTCATGACGCAATACATCTGCCCTTTAGACTTCCTCTGAGGTCCCATTGTCTCTTGTAGTAAGTCTACCACACCTCGAAGTTAATTCAGTGCCTTATCTGATACTATCTTTACGTCGCCATCAAAGCTGGATCATGCCAAACTTTTGCAGATTGGCAACGAACTTCGATCATGAATATGAATGTTACGGTTGTCAAGTCATCGGAACAATGTTCAGGAAGAGGCATCACCTTGACAGTAATACAACAAGCACTCAATGTACCGTGATATGTACGTTTCACAATAGCTTTTTTGAGCTCGAAAATTGCGCCAAAAGAGGCTGTGCGACATGTCGAGTCTTTCAAAGAGCGCTTTGGTTGCGTCAGGTTACAAAGCAAGAAGCCGACTGGCTCGGACGTCCCCATCTACAAGATCGAGTATGGGCTAGATTGGGACCTACGCAGCCCAGAGGCTCAAATCCCCACCCAGATCAAACGCTACTGGAGATAGGGATAGGTGATCCCCCTCAAGATCGAAAGACTGCAATGGTGTTGTGTACATCTGAGCAGGGCAAACGACCTGTCAACCTCGATGGTAGATTTGAGGAAATTGCCATCATAGAGGCTAAGCGATGGTTACAACACTGTTATGACCCAAAAGGAAGCCATACAGAGTGCAAGAATCTAAGCTGGTCTCGGTGCAATCCATCTAATCTTATCGAGATCGTATCTAGAGCTGGAGATCTCAGATTGGTGGAGACTTCGAATGTAGCCTTGGTTCCCTACGCTGCTTTGAGCTATAGCTGGGGGGACCACCTCGCCAACTCGAAATCCGGAAAGGCTAAAGTGGAATCCCACAGGACGACACGAGACCTCAAGGATGACAATGGAAATATCATTGAAAAGGGTGGGGGAAACCTTGAACAGCGTCGGAAGTTATTTTCGACATCACAATTGCCGCACACAATCAGAGATGTGATCAAGCTGACATGGGATCTCGGTATACGTTACATCTGGATCGATGCAATGTGCATTCTTCCAGGTGCAGACTGGAACGATGAAGCGTCAAAGATGCACGAAGTCTATGACAACGCTTACGTAACATTGGCAATCTGTTCTAGCGAGATGACCACGGACGGCCTTCTGGCTACGAGGTAGGCATGGCGATTGTATTCGGGCCAATGGCCGTCGAACTTGGATGTGCGTCTGAACGAGATCAGACTGCAGCCTCCTCTATTCACTCGGGCTTGGACGCTCCAGGAGGAGCGCCTATCACGCAGGATGTTGTTATACGTATCTAGCCAACGGATGTATTAGTCATGTTTCCATTGTCAGCATACGGAGATGGGCCACTACAGCCCAGAGCGATTCCAGGAAGGTCCAGATACTTTCGAATGGATGCGAAATCCCCAAGCTTTTCTGGCGATCCGTCGCAATCAAGACGTAAGAGGTCTGCATGATCAGTGGCTAGAATTAGTGAGAGCCTACGCAAAGCGAGACTTGTTCCGAAGTACGGACAGTTTTCCGGCATTCTCTGGCTTGGCTGTACGATACATCAGTCTGTTTGAGATTGGAGGATTGGTCGAAAGAGAAGAATACGTTGCAGGCCGGTGGCGACAAACATTTGCTCAAGACTTGGCTTGGTCAATTGGAATCGCAAAGCCTCCATCGTACAATCAGTGGTCAATCGCGCCAAGATGGTCTTGGGCTTCCGTTCCTCTGTGCTCCGATATCATCACTCAACCTATCTTCGAGCCTATCGACGAATTCGAATTGCTGGAGAAGCTGAATCTGGGAAAGCAAGACCAGCAGGACAAGCCTCTAGACGTTGTGAAGAGAGGCGCCTTGGTGAAGTCTGTCAAAGTTCGCGGTCCTTTCCGGCGTTTACTTCAAGAAGGATCAGCGAGGAAAGACTGGGAGGTCCTTCACGTCAAGAACGGCCAGAATGACACATTCGATTTCTCGAGCTGCATTGCTGAGTGGGTACACAGTAGGGAGCTGAAAACTGGCCGGATAGTAGTGTCTGAGCCCCACAAGCAAGAGATCATTGGTCAATTGGACTATCTCTTCCCTGAAGATGGGAACGACCCACGGCGGAATATTTCGGATAGTGATATGAAAGCATGTACTGCCTCCAGATAGGAAAATCGTCGATGCTGCTACTGATGCGAGGTTTGATGCAGGAGGACAAAGTAGGTGATGGCGGCCATGAAGAAGGAACAGAGACGATCTGGACTTATCGGCGGGTCGGCAATTATATTTCGCCTCAGCGGAGCTAAGAACGCTCATTCTTGTGTGACTAAACTTTTCGTCTTTGGTGGAGAGAAGCCTTGATCAACAGCCCGGGAGTAAGTACGTTGCTCAGCCACGACGTTCAAGTTTTCCGAAACTGACCGCATGTTCGAAAGATGAAACCAAAGGACCTAATCTGACAAGAGGCCGGTTCCTCGTCTGATGTATAGATAATATAGCACCATCGCCACCAAGGGAAAAAAAAAGCGGATACACAGCTCGCTCAAACGACTTCTGTTAGCGAGTAGAGTACTTATATCGAGGACCAGCCTGAGCTCCTCCTATGCCGAGACCGTTCACCCCCGTCGCCCACTTACCCACGCAATATAAGCAAAACTTCGTGAGTCGAGGTTCGTCTGGCCTGTTGATTTTGAGAAAGGGACTTTTCATCATGAAACAAGTCATGCTCGGAAATATTCCAGCCTACACATCGGCATATGTTGCATTCAAAGAGCCTTGTACGTTTGAGAGAAGCAATTGAGTGATGGTCCCAAGGGATGAAAAATATGCCAGCCTACGATCTCTAGGATACCCATCTTCAAGCGAGCAAACCTAGCTTATCGAATTACCTACACTCTTCATATGCATCGAGAATCAATATATCAGACTGGCGCGTACGGCCAGCCCCTTATCCTGGAATGCTACTCATGAGGAATATTGTATGAACACCGGATATCTCATCAATTGCAGAGACCTCAGAACTCGCTGTGCCTAGGCTCAGAGTTGGAGCTACAATTCACATCAATTTCGGTCTCCGATTATGTTTTCCCGGACAAGTACATCCGCGCCAAGAGCCCGCTCTCGCTGACTAATCGTGCAACACCGCATCTCGAAAGAATTTTCCGGTTGTCTCTTTTCTTTGTTCACATATGCTGCTACTATAGATACCACTAATACTCCAACTCCCTCGTCTACACCACACTCATTCCGCAACCCATCGATCGAAACCCGCCCCTAAAACCACACACAAACAATGCCCTCCGACCCCCCCACCCCCTCCTGGGTATTCTCCTACCTCCCCAACCCCAAACCCACCCCTCCCACCACAACCACAACCCCCTCAACCCCGTCCACCACCACCCCATCCGCGCCACTGTCAACCTTCCTCACCACCCTCCGCTCCGCCCTCTCAACGCCAAAACTCAACATGGAAGAGCAGCGCATCGCCACCTTGCAGGGAGTGAAGGCGAGCTTGGAACAGCAGGTTGCGTACAGGCAGAAAGCGGGGCTGTCGACGAGGGATTTGGAGAGGGAGCAGATGGGGAAGATTGAGGAGGCGTTGAGGGGGGTTGTGGGGGAGAGGGAGAGGGGGTTATAGGGGTTGAGGAGGGGAGGAGTGGGGAGATGGGTAGGGGGAGGGATGAAGGGAGAGGGAGGGGGTGAGGGAGGTGGTAGGGGAGGTGGTGAGGGCATTGGGGTTGGTTGGGG
>JAABUR0100006616.1_pt1 | contig 14065 bp, 12 predicted proteins | sample 5560091 | NCBI WGS metagenome assembly JAABUR01 (sample SAMN10711879, study PRJNA513375) | rock metagenome | isolation source: Antarctica rocks | place: Antarctica: Victoria Land, University Valley sud
ATGAAGCGTTTGCGGATCGGGTGAGGATCAATCATCCAAACGGGGTAACAAACTCCTCAAGCAACGGAAATCCAGAAACAGGCCGATCGCATGATACCCGATTCGGATATTCCCGGATGAGCCCTAATCTAGGATACGCCTCGCTCACGCGTCTTAGGCCCTCGATGCTCAGCGTCTCGACTTGGCCACGCGCCTGTGTGCTGGAGGGCGAGAAACGGCGCTTCTCGTAACCGTCCACCTGTGCCTGCCAGGGCTATCGCATATGGATTTCCGAGCCACCGCTTTAGTCTGGCGTTGGCGGATTTCGGCGGCTCTGGCCCAATTTGGCTTAGATTGAGAGAGCGTTCGCGATCTAAATTCGCCTTCATGATTTCATATGCGATAGCCCTGTGTGCCTGCAGTCTGGCCTTGACGGTTTCCAGAGCTACGATATGAGCCCTCATCTCCTCCATTCCATCGTGCACACGACGGGTGTACGGGACGGTTCGGGCGATGCGTTTCAGGAGAGGGTGGAGCATGGGTCTGACGTATCTTCCTAATTGATAGCCGGGGTCTCCCCTAAATCTTACCGTACGCTTTCGTAGCAACCAACTATCCATCCTCTAAATGCAACAGCAGCGCCACCGCCAGCATCAGCCCCGCCCCGGCCGGCGCCCAGGCAGCGAGTTCGGCCGGGAGCGCGCCCGACTGGCCGAACTCCTCCGCCACTTTGCTCACCACGAACAACGTGAACCCGGCCAGGACACCGCTGCCGATCATCCGCGCCACCCCGCCACGCCGGGTCGCCCGCATGCTGAACCCGGCCGAAACCAGCGCCATCGTGCCCGCCAGCAACGGCAGCGCCAGCAGCGCCTGAAAATGCAGCCGGTGCCGGATCGCCGAAAATCCCGAACGTTCGAGCAGCCCGATGAAATCGGGCAGCGTCCACACCGATAGCGTATCGGGGCTGGCGAAACTCTCCTGCACCCGGTTGACCGTGAGGTCAGTTGCCAAACGCGTCGTCCCGATCGGCTCCGGCAGGCGGTCCGCCGCCATCCGCCGCGCGCCCTCCAGCGTCCAGAACCCTTTGTTCAACGTCGCCCGCGTGCTCTCGACCCGGCTCAGCAGCCGATCTTTGCCATCCAGCCGAAACACGCTGACCTCGAGCGCCACCAGGTCCTTCCGCTTCAGGGTCACGGACCGCGCATGCAGGATGGCGACGCCGGCCGGGTCCAGCTCCCGGTCGGACTGCCGCAGCCATAGCTGGCCGCCCTGCAGCGCCATCGGCCCGCCGTTGGTCCGCAAATAGATGTTGTCCAGTGCCTCCGCCCGGGCCAGCATGACCGACGACAGCGGACTGATACCCCCGGTCGCGAGCGCGCCCAGCAGCATGGCGCAGGCCAGTGGCGCCGCCAGGAACTGCCACGCCGATACCCCGGCCGCCCGTGCCACGATCAGCTCGCTGCTTCTGGTCAGCCGCCAGAACGCCAGGATTCCGCCCAGCAGCACCGCGAACGGCAAGATCTGAATGGACAGGAACGGCAGCCGCAGCAGCGCGATCTCGGTGACCAAGCTGAAGGTCGCATCCGGCTTGGATGCCGACCGCCGCAGCAGCTCGATGAAGTCGAACAGCCACACGACCCCAGCCAACGCCGCGATCATGCCGAGCACAGCCAGCAGGAACTGCCGGGCGACATACAACGAGAGCGTAATGGCCATCGCGCGATCCTAGACGGTCACTGTCTGGTTCAAGCGATGCGTCGCCGCATGGCTTGCCGCCCAGCCATAACCTGCGAACCCAGCAGCAGCCAGCCGCAAACGGCGCCTGGCAGGATCGCGTGCAGCCAAATGAGCGGTATCAGCTCCGCCTGCCGCGCGGCCAAGTTGGCGATCGCCAGCCCCAGCGCCAGCAGCGCCACCACGCTCAGCACCGCCGCGAGCGGCCGCAACACGTTGCCATGACGCTGGAACGCCCCCGTCAGCACCGATAGCAGCGCCACCAGCGCGAAGCCCATCGCGGTCAGCGGCGCCGACAGCCGCCGGTGCGCTTCCACCAGGAACTTAGCCGCATCGCGTGGATTAATCGTTGCGTCAGGGTGCATCAGCTCCGCCAGTGACATCTCGGTGGCGTCCCGGTAGCGCTGCTCGGTCCCCTTGCTGTCGCTGGCCAGGTCGATCGAGTTCTCGGCGAAGGTCAGCACGTTCAGCCGTCCGCTGGTCCGGTCGATCTCCTGCCGGCTGCCGGCCTGCAGCAGCACGCGGGGGCCGTTCACGCCGTTCACCAAACGGCCGCGTTCGGCCAGGATCGTGGCACGGCTATTCTTTTGGCGATCATCCTCCACCAGAATGCCGCGCAGCGTCCCGTCCTGGTCGCGGCTGCGGACATAAACCGTCAGGTCTTCGGAGACGGGGGTGAACACGCCCTCCTGCAGCAGGAACGCCGCCAGCCGGTTCCTGATCTCGAACTGCTGCTCACGGAATGCCGTATAGCTGACCGGCACGATTGCCAGGTTCAACACGTAGCAGGCGCCGACGACCGCGGCCGCGAGGCCCAGCGCCGGCCGTGCCAACGCCGTCGGCGACAGCCCGGCCGCCCGCATCACCGTCAGCTCCCGATCCCCCGCGAGTCGCTGATAGATGAACTGCACCACGACGAAAGTGGTGATCGGCAGGATCACCGCGACGAAATTGGGCACCAGCAGGCCCGTCAGCCTGAGGAACACTCCGAACGACAGGCCGCGGTTCACCACCAGCTCGACGAAGCGCAGGCTCTGCGTCAGCCAGATCAGCGCGACCAGCCCTCCAGTCACCGCGACCAGCGCGAAGGCAAGCTGGCGGATGATATAACGGTCGAGCTGGGACAGGATGGAACGTCGCATGGCTGCAGAGTAGGCGTGTGCGCTGGCCAGGACTAGGTCAGGGCAGCAGCTTGCCGGGGTTCATCAGCCCCGCCGGGTCCAGCGCCGCCTTGATCCGCCGCATGGTGTCGAGCTCGGCGCCCCCGCGCCAGTCCGGCATCATGTAGGGCTTGAGCCGGCCCACCCCATGCTCCGCCGAAAAGCTGCCGCCCAGGCTGCGCACCACGGCGTTCACGGTGTCCATGATCTCGTGGTCGCGCGCCAGGAAAGCGGCGGGGTCCCAGCCCTCCGGCTGCTCCAAGTTGAAATGGATGTTGCCGTCGCCCAAGTGCCCGAACGGAACGGCGCGGACGCCGGGGATCAGCGCCTCGCAGGCCGCGGTCGCCCGCTCGATCAGCTCCGGCACCCGGCTCACCGGCACCGACACGTCGTTCTTCACGCTGGCGCCCTCGCGCTTCTGCGCTTCCGCGTGCTCCTCCCGAAGCTTCCAGATCGCCTGCCGCTGCGCCTCGCTGTCGGCCAGTGCAGCATCCAGCACCAGCCCGTCCTCCAGGGCGGCTTCCAGCACCGTCTCCAGCGCCTCGCGCAGCCGGGCGCCGGCGCGGGGGGTCGCTAATTCTACTAGGGCATAATGCCCGGCCGATGCGGCCAGCGGCAGCGTAGCGCCGGGAATGTGGCGGAGCACGAAACCCATACCGGCGCCGGACATGTATTCGAACGCCTGGATGGCGGCTGGATCGTGGCGCTGGAAGCGCCGGAACAGCTCCGATGCGGCTGCCGCGGACGGCACGGCGCACAGTGCCACCTCGACCTCGACCGGCCGGGGCGCCAGCTTCAGCACGGCGGCGGTGATCACGCCCAGCGTGCCCTCAGCGCCCACGAAAAGCTGCCGCAGGCAGTAACCCGTGTTGTCCTTGCGCAACGCACGCAGCCCGTCCCAAACCTGGCCATCCGGCAGCACGACCTCGAGCCCCAGCACCAAATCGCGTGCATTGCCGTAGCGCAGCGTGTTGTTGCCGCCGGCGTTGGCGGACAGGATGCCGCCCACTTGCGCCGTGCCCTCGCTGCTGATCGACAGCGGCAGCAGGCACCCGGCGGCAGCGGCGGCGTCCTGTGCCGTGCGCCAGGGCACGCCGGCCTCGGCCACCATGGTCATGTCGACCGCGTCCACCGACCGCACCCGGTTCATCCGCGCCAGTGACAGCACCACCTCGCTGCCGTCGCCGGACGGGGTGGCCCCGCCGACCATGCTGGTGTTGCCCCCCTGCGGCACCACGGCCACGCCGCGCGACGCGCATAGCCGCATGACGGCGGCGAGTTCGGCGGTATCGGCCGGGCGCACCACGGCCGGGGTGCGCCCGCGATACAGCTGCCGCCAGTCCTCGCAATAGGGCGCAATGTCGTTGGGCGCGGTCAGCAGGCCGCGCCCGCCCACGACGGCGAGCAGTGCGGGCAGCAGGTCGGGCACGGCGACGGGCGTATCGGGCACGGCAAATCCCCAAAGTTGCGACGGCTGGCGGATGCTAAACGACGGTCCCCGTCATAGCTAAGCCCGACCTCGCCCTCACGCCCTGGAACGTCAAGGGACAATCCACTATTATCGAGGCGCCGCCGCTCGCTGCAGCCGATCGTTAATCGCCAGGCCCAGCCCATCCGTCGGCACCGGCATGGCCGCGATGCCAACCAGGCCCAGCCTCGCCCCCTCGTCATCCAGCCAGCGCAGCCCGGCGAACAGGCGGGACGCCGCCTCGACCAAATCGCCCGCCTCGCTCAGTTGGAACATGCACCTGGCCCCCGCAGGCGCCGCTCCAAACGCCAGCAGCGCCTCGTCCCGCCCCGCCGCAACCGCACCGAGCCGGACCGGCAGCAGCGGCGCATAGTGTGATACCAGCAGGCCCGGCGAGCGCAATGTGCGCGGCGCTTCGGCGGCGAGCGGCGTGATGCCGCGGCCGACCGGCCCAATCGCGTCCTCAAGCTCCGTGAGCGACACGCCGCCGGGCCGCAGCAGAAACGGCCGTCCTGCCGCAAGGTCCACCACGGTGCTCTCGACCCCCACGGTGCAGGAGCCGCAGTCGAGCACCGCTGCGATCCGGCCATCGAGTCCCGCCAGCACGTGTGCGGCCGTGGTCGGCGACACCTGCCCTGACCGGTTCGCCGACGGCGCCGCAACCGGCCGGCCCACCTGCCGCAACAGTGCTGATGCCGCGGCACCGGCCGGCACCCGGATCGCCAGGGTATCCAGCCCAGCCCCGGCCAGCAGGGCCACCGGGCACGTCACCCGCCGCGGCAGCACCAGGGTCAGCGGACCCGGCCAGAACCGCGCCGCAAGTTCCTGTGCCGCTGCCGGCGCGTCGACATGGCGGAACGCAGCCTCCGCATTCGGATAATGACAGATCAGTGGGTTGAAATGCGGCCGGCCCTTGGCGTCGAACACCGATGCCACCGCGCGCGCGTTGGTGGCGTCGGCACCGAGGCCATAAACCGTCTCGGTCCCGAACGCCACAAGCTCCCCAGATCGCAGCAATTCGGCCGCGCGGCCGATCCCCGCGGCGTCGTCCCGAAGCCTCTCGGTCACTAGCGGCCCGTGCAGACAAAGGCCGGGTTCTCCCAGCCGGGCTTGCCATACCGCAGCGTCGCCCCGGCCATATCGCGCACCTGGCCGCCCGCCGCCTCCAGCACGGCGTGCGGCGCGGCGGTGTCCCACTCCATGGTACGGCCAAATCGGGGATAAAGGTCCCCGGCACCCTCCGCCAGCCGCACGATTTTCAGCGCCGATCCCATGTTCGTCACGCTGGCCACGGCGCGGCCCTGCAGGAACTGCTCCAGCCGCGGATCGGCAGCGTAGTGCCGGCTGGCCAGCACATGCACGCCCTCGGCCGGCGATGTGCGGGCGCGGATCGCGCGCTCTCCGGTCGTGCTGCGCTTCCAGGCGCGCGTGGTCGCCGCGGAGGGGCCAATCAGCCCGCCAAACAGCTCGCCGAATGCCGGCACTCCGACTGCACCCAGCACCGCCCGGCCGTCGCGCACCAGGCCGATGTTCACCGTGAACTCGTCCCGCCCGGCCGCGAACTCCCGCGTGCCGTCCAGCGGGTCCACAAGCCAGTACTCGTGGTGCTCGGCTGCGGAGTGCCCGGCCGCCATTTCCTCTTCCGCTACGACGGGAATGCCGGGCGTGGCAGCCCGCAGCGCCTCGCTGATCAGTGCTTCGGCCGCGTGGTCCGCCTCGGTGACCGGGCTTTGGTCGGTTTTGCGCTGCGTCTCGAACCCCCGGGCGCGCACGGCGAGGATGACGGACCCGGCACGGCGGGCTAGGTCGGCGGCAAGGTTGAGCAGCGTCGGATCGTCCATGCCATCGATAGACCACACCCGCGCCTGTCGGGAAAGCCAGGCCTCAGCAAGGGCCAGTTATCATGCCAGCGCTCTGACCTGCCCTTGCATCCTCCTGACCAGAAGGTTGATCGCGGTCCGGCCGGGCCTCTCGACGTGGCGATAGGCGAGAACAGCGACCGGGATCACCGAAACCGACCCGGCGAAAGCAAATGCCAGGGCAAAAGCAGGTGCGACGGGTTTCGGCCAGAAGTATTGCAGAAGCTCCAGCTCGGGCCGGCGAAACAGGTGGTGAACAAGATAGATCGAGAAGGAAATCACCCCAAAAAAGTAAGGAACCCGGGACGACATGATCCGGCTCGCCGAGCCTGTATTCCAGGCCCAGGCCAGGACGACCAATGGAAAGCTGAATGCTGCAAGCAGGTCGAAGCGCAGCACCAACGTCGCGACGGATAAAGCCGTGACGCCCCACGTCCATGCGTCACCGCAGATCGTCCGCACCCATCCTTGTGTCCGGAACAGGCGATAAACGAGCATCCCGTAGCCGAACTCTGTAAAGCAGCGCACAAGGTCGAACGGAACGCTGCGGAGCGCGAGCCCCAAGCGGGGAAGCGGCATCGCCACGCCCACTAAAACCGATGTCCCGACAAGAAAGAACGCCAGCGAGACTGGCCGTGGGCCATTGAACACGATGTATATGAAGATCGGAAACAGCAGGTATGCCGCCATTTCCACGCTGATCGACCACGAGGGATCATTCAGGTTGTACCTGTATGAGAAGCCTTGCAGATGCAGCACGTTGACCAAGATCGAGCTGGTCAAGCCAACCTGAACCGCATCCTGGTTGATGAACAGATCGGATCGCCCCCAGATTGCAGCGACGCCTCCGAGCAGCAGGATGGCGGCCAGTATCGTCAGGCCTAACGGGAAGATCCGTGCAACCCTTTTCAGGAAAAATGGCAAGAAGGCGCGTATTCCGTCGGTCTGGAACAAGGGAAAGTAGTTATACTCCGTCCACGTGAGAACCCGAAAACTTCGCATCCCCGGAACGCCGCTCATATAAGGATCGACTCGCCAGCCGATTTTCGGGTTCTCACGTGGACAGAGTATATATGACATGATGAAGCCGCTGAGGACAAAAAAGAAGTCAACGGCCATGTAGCCATGCGGAACTATCGAAGGGATCCAACCCGAACTATGCAGCTGCGCCGTCGCCGAAAAATGCTGCAAGACGACGGCGATCGCAGCTATGCCCTTTAACGACGTAAGCGCCTTGATCTCTCTGTTGTTCCCAGCTTCCCTGATATTCAAGTCTGGAATCCGAGCTGACATTTTCCAGTCGTATCGGTTTTCCTACGAGACATCTAGGGAAAATGCTGAACCAGCATATGATCCATACCACCCATTTGCTTAGGTTGCGTGCGCCGGTTGGGCCGGCCCGCCGCAAACTTAAGCCCCAGCCCCTGGCCAAGCCGACCTTCGCTGTTACACTGGAATAATCCCATACCGGAGACCCCATGATCGACATCCCCTTTATCGCCGCAGCGCTGCCCACGTCAGGCGCGCTGGCCCTGTTGATGCCCGAGGGCGAAAGCCTCGGCGCGGGGGAGGGCATGCTGGCGCAGGCGGATGCCGCGTGCGGCGGCACGCTGACCCGCGCCGCCGCCGCTGCCGGGTTCACCGGCAAAAAGGCGCAGACCTGCGTCGTGCTGGCGCCCACCGAGGCACTGTCGCGAGTCGTGCTGATCGGCCTCGGCAAGCCGGCCGACCATACCCTGCGCGGCATGGAGGAGGCCGGCGGCGTCGCAGCCGTGTCCCTCGCGCGCGATACCCAGGCGGCGTTGGCAGTGGACGGGATGCCGGCGTCCCATGCGGCGCACGCAGCGCTCGGCGCCCAACTGCGCAGCTACCGCTTCGACCGCTACCGCACCAAGGAGAAGGCGGACGACAAGCCTAAGCTCGCCACCCTGCAAATCATGGCCGACGACCCCGACGCCGCCGCCGCAGCCTGGCCTGCGCTTGCCGCGGTGGCACAAGGCGCGGCGCTGTCCCGCGACCTGGCCAGCGAGCCGCCCAACGTGCTGCATCCGACCGAGCTCGCCGACCGCTGCCTGCCGTTGCGCGACCTCGGCGTCGAGGTGGAGGTCCTCGGCCCCGCGGAGATGCGGACCATCGGCATGCACGCGCTGCTCGGCGTGGCGATGGGCAGCGCGCAGGAGCCCCGCGTCGTCGTCATGCGCTGGAACGGCGGCGAGCCCGGCGCCGCGCCGGCGTGCTTCGTCGGCAAGGGCGTCACCTTCGACACCGGCGGCATCAGCATCAAGCCGGCGCCGGGGATGGAGGACATGAAGTGGGACATGGCGGGTGCCGCCGCCGTGATCGGATTGATGTCGACGCTCGCCGGCCGCCGCGCCCGCGCCAACGTGGTGGGCGTGGTCGGCCTCACGGAGAACATGCCGAGCGGCACCGCCCAGCGCCCCGGCGACGTCGTGCGCAGCCTGTCCGGCCAGACGATCGAGGTGCAGAACACCGACGCCGAGGGCCGCCTCGTGCTGGCCGACGTGATCTGGTATGCGCAGGATCGGTTCAGCCCGGCCTTCACCGTCGACCTCGCGACCCTCACGGGCGCCATCATCGTGAGCCTCGGCCACGAATACGCCGGCATGTTCAGCAACGACGACACGCTGGCGACGCGGCTGCACGCGGCCGGGCAGGCGACCGGGGAGGCGGTGTGGCGCATGCCGCTGGGCGAGGCCTACGACAAGCTGATCCGCTCCGACATCGCCGACATGAAGAACATTGGCGGACGGCCCGGCGGCGCCATCATCGGCGCGCAGTTCGTCCAGCGCTTCGTGCGCGGCCCCTGGGCCCACCTCGACATCGCCGGCACCGCCTGGAGCAGCAAGGACAGCGCCACCGTGCCGAAGGGCGCCACCGCCTATGGCCTGCGCCTGCTCGACCGGCTGGTTGCGGACCATCTCGAGGCCGCACCGCAGCAGTGAAGGTCTGCTTCGTCCGGCGGAGCACGGCGCCGGCGCGCGCCGTCCCGCTTGACAGGAGCACCGAACCGCCAAAGCCGCATCGGGCAGCGGTCGCCGGGTTTACCGGACGGCTGGGCCAGGCGTCCGAAATCGTGACTCGGAAGCGCCGGCTTTTGCTGCTCGGCATGGGCGACGGCCAGGATTGGGAGGCGGCAGGGGCGCTCGCTGCCGCCCGGCTGTCGACGCTCGAGCACATCGCCGTCGACGCCCGTGGACTGTCGATGGAGGCCGCCGCCGCGCTTGCGGCCGGGGCGTGCCTGCGCGGCTGGCGGTTCGACCGGCTGCGCACGCGGCTCGATGCTGAGGGTGGGCCAGATCGCGCACGGTTGGCCCGCATCGATATCCTCACCGAACAGCCGGCCGCGGCGGAGGCCGCTTGGGTGCCGGTCCACGCCGCCGTGCAGGGCGCGCTGTTCGCCCGCGACCTCGTCGCCGAACCCGGCAACATACTGACCCCGCAAGGTTTCGCCGCCCGGCTCGCCCGGCTGGAGGCCGCCGGCGTGACGGTCGAGGTATTGGACGCGGCGCAGCTGCGGAAAGAGGGGTTGCGTGCCCTGCTGGCGGTGGGCGGCGCGTCGGCGAACCCGCCCTGCCTCGCCGTGCTGCGCTGGCACGGCACCATCTCGGCGCCGCCGGTCGCCTTTGTCGGCAAGGGCGTGACGTTCGACACCGGCGGCGTGTCGGTCAAGCCCGCGGCCGGCCTGTGGGAGATGCGCGGCGACATGGCGGGCGCCGCCGCCTGCGCGGGAGCGATGCTGGCCCTGGCGCTGCGGCGGTCCCCGGCGCCAGCTGCCGCAGTGCTGCCGCTGGCCGAGAACATGCTGGGCGCCAGCAGCTACCGGCCCGGTGACGTGCTGCGCACCTACGAGGGAACCATCGTCGAGGTCGTCGACACCGACGCCGAGGGCCGGCTGATCCTCGCCGACGCGCTCGCCTGGACTGTCGAGAACCTGCGGCCGCAGGCAATCGTGGACCTCGCCACCCTGACCGGCAGTGTCATTACGGCGCTGGGCCACGTGATGGCCGGGCTGTTCGCGCCCGATACCATGCCGTGCGGCGTATTGGCAGCGCACGTCGCGACGGCTGGCGCTGCGGTCGGCGAGCCGGTCTGGCGGCTGCCGATCGGCGACCCGGCGCCGGATGCGCTGCATTCCGACATCGCGGACGTCCGGCAGTGCAGCGTGGCCCCGCAAGTGCCGGACGCCATGCACGCGGCGGCGTTCCTGCGGCGCTTCGTGGGCGACACGCCGTGGGTCCACCTCGACATCGCCGGAATGGAAAGCCGCGAGGCCGCCTGCGACCGTTATGCCATCGGCGCCACCGGCTTTGGCGCACGCCTGCTGGACCGATTGGTGTCGCAGCGGTTCGAGGACCCGCACCGGTGACGGAGGTGGGCTTCTACCACCTGACCCGCACCGGCCCCGACCAGGCGCTGCCGCCGCTGCTGGGCCGCACGCTGGCGGCTGGCGAGCGCGCCGTGGTTCGGGTCGGCAGCGAGGCGCGGGTGGCGGCGCTGGACGAGGCGCTATGGGCGAGCCAGGACCCGGATTGGCTGCCGCACGGCACCGCGCGGACGGGGCACGCGGAACTGCAGCCGATCTGGCTCACGATGCTGGAGGAGAATCCGAACGGGGCGCGGTTTCTGTTCTTGCTGGACGGGCTGGGTTGCCCGGACCTGCTGGCCTGGGCGCGGGTGTTCGACCTGTTCGATGGGCGGGATGCGGCGGCGGTCGTCGCGGCGCGTGCGCGGTGGACGGAGGCGAAGGAGTTGGGTGCCGGGCTGGCGTATTGGCAGCAGACGGATCGGGGGTGGGCGAAAAAAGGGGTTTGACTGCGCTTGGGTCAGCAGGGCAACACCCGGACGAGGCCTTGCTCGGCGTAGGCGATGATTTTCGCATCGCGTGTGATGATCGGAACGCCGAGGTGACGGGCCGTGGCGATCAGCAGCCGGTCGGCTGGGTCTCCGTGCACGCTGCCTGGAAGGTGGGATGCATCGACGGCGATCCCCGGAGTCAGAGTTGCTTCTCGTATGCCTGGTCCGTCCATCACTTTGGCGAACCATGCCTTGGGATCGGGCAGGAACTGCAGCGCCGGCCGGGCGCCCCGGGGATTGCTGAGTATCCCGACTTCCCAAGCTGAGATTGGGGACACGAACAGGCAGGCCGAGGTCGCCGCGAGCACGACGGCGGCTGTGACCTGTGCTGGGAGCGGATCGCCGTTGGCGAGCCAGATCACTGCACAGGTGTCCAGCAGCACGCCCGCGGTCAGGTTGGTCACGCGTTCAACTCGCCCGCCTCGGCATCGAAGGGCTCGTCCAGCACCGGGGCAGTCAAGTCCACCTCCGCAGGCACGATAACCGAGCCGCGCAGGAAGCCGTGAAGCTGCTGTACGGCGTCCTGTTGGCTTACTGGCGGTATGAGTATGGCAACCACTTTGCCGCGTTTGGTGATTTCCAGGCGGCCTATCTGCCGAGCTCCGACTCGATCGAGAAGGTCGAGGCATTTTGCCTTGAACTCTGTTGCGCTGACCGTCTCCGAGTTCATTTCCGCGTCTCCACTGGAGTGGTCAGATAGTAAGACTGGTTATATCAAATGACCATCCATTTCTTGGCGACTCGACCTAGTGCTGCGGCGGCAGCTGTTCCGCACACTGGCGGCGGGCGGGCGCGGTGATTTAGGCCGCGTGCGGTGGATGGGGGCGAAGGAGATAGACGCCGGGATGGCTCGTTGGCAGCAGACGCATAGAGGATGGGGGAAGCGGGGGTAAGGGCATCAGTCTCTGACCCAGCACTTGCGATAGTTCGGCTTAGCGCCGGCGAATTTGAAATTCTGCCATACTGTTGACCACTGCAACATCTTTTAGATGGAAGCGAAGAAGCTTTTCTGGATAGAAGCAATGTAGGTCATGCTCAAGCTGCTCTCCGGTCAGGAAAACCCGGGTGTCCTGTGGATTGTCTTGATCAGGATAGGGAGTGATCCCTCACCACCTATCGGTTTTGGCCAGCGTAATCAGGCGAAGCTTTCTTTCCTATTCTGCCCGCGCCAAGATACTGTAGCGCGCCTGGATCAGAGTGTTCGTTCTACTACGGGTTGAGACAGAGCGGGCACTTGGCCCCGCCGGCCGAGCCACGATGGGCACAACTTCATTCATTCGATTGCCTTGGCCAAAACCGATAGGTGGTGAGGAGTGATCCCCAATGCCTCTGTGGACTTGGACTTTAAGGATGCTTCGGCCCAAATAGTTTCGGCATGCGTGAACAAGCTGCAGTATACTGCCATAGACCTCGGACTGCCGATAGCATAGAGGTCGCATAAGTCGTTGCTATGTTGGTGCTCCGGTACACAGAAATGTTTCAAAGTATCGCGCGTGCGATATGCCGTGTCGCAGTAGGTGCATCCCCCACCACCACCGTGATGATGATGATACGTAGGGCTCGTTCCGAAGATTATTGCCTCATCGGGGTGATCCAAAATATATCTAATTTCCTCAATAACTTTGTGAGCTTGCATATCATCAGATAGAACCAAGTCAAACCGCATTCTTATAACGGCAATTGAGGGTGATTGACGGTATTCATAATCTTGTCTAATCTTATCAGCCTTCTCTACACTATAAATCTGGGATAAAATTCGCCTCTTACCAGACTGACTTTGGTTCAAGTATACTGAAGGAAAACTTTCTATCTTTTTATTTAATTCAACTGCTTCTGTCTCTATACAGTAACTTGCTGGTGACAGAGCTTCATTAATTTGATCAATAAATATAAAAGCGTTGTCCTCGTAGGTTCCTGTCCGGAACCCGCCATCTGCAATCTCGAGAAGCCCCGTCGAGGACCACATATGATAGAAAATTTGAAGTTCGAACTCTTCACGTATGCTATCGATAAATTCTTTCCATCGAGCCCCGTATCGCAGAAACGCCCGAGGGTGACCTGAAAAACAGAGTGCGACCTGACGCGTCATACGAAGCGAAGTGGAAGGCGCGCGCGCCGAAACGTCAGAAGCCGCTCCTTCAAGTTTCTCTCGGAAACCCTGATTAAGTTTTGCGTAATCAAGCAAGTGGCTAGTGCTTACTTGCTGGTTGATCAGAGCTGCTACAGCGACGCATAACTTACTGAGATGGCCCGGTGACAAGTTTGTAAGTTCGTCCGAGAGAAAGTGAAGTTCTCGATCTAATATCCATGTCGCCCGGCAACCTTCAGCATGCTCAAGTTCGAGCAACAGGAAACCTGCGAAACCTGTATAGATAAAGAGTGGCCGCCAACCTTTTATAAGGTAGAATTTTCGGCCGATGGACTGCCCGTCCGAGAAATGCATTCCAAGTGATGACGGAACTTCGACAAAGAACATATCATATCTGTCATTAATTTCATTTACTAGATGAAACCCCTTTTCAATGTTTAAACCAATATGTTCACTCATCTATATCTCCAATATATGTTTATAGCACTAATCTACACATGATATACGTCCCAAATACACGAAGGTGAGCTCATGCCATTTCATTATACATCTTGACAGGAAAATGTAGTTTCGCGATAACGACACTAGTTCTGATCAAGCAATTCCTCATCGCAAATGATCTTAACCGTATCTCGCATTGTCTCGAAATGTCTTTCCACGAGGCTGTCGGCCACCCTACCAGTGACTACGTGTTGTCTCGCAGGATCATGCGCCGATGTATAGTGCTGCAAGAACAAACGCATGACGTGCGCGACTCCATCCTCGGTTACAGACCTCACCATCCATCAGTTTAGCAGGCACTCCCAGAGCTTTGGCAGCGGCAGGGCTCGGAGCATAAGTCTGACAGCTGTGCGGAGGCCTCGGGTAAACCAGGAAAGCTTGCTTCTGGCAAGTTTTC
>JAABUR0100006620.1_pt1 | contig 14059 bp, 19 predicted proteins | sample 5560091 | NCBI WGS metagenome assembly JAABUR01 (sample SAMN10711879, study PRJNA513375) | rock metagenome | isolation source: Antarctica rocks | place: Antarctica: Victoria Land, University Valley sud
GCGCGGCGGCCACGAGGCGACCGCGCTTGTCGCCGAGCTGGAGGCCGCGGTCGCCGCGCTGCGCGACGCGGCCGCGGCCGTCGACCTGCCCGTGCTGCAGGCGCCGCCAAATCCGGGCGGCGGCGCCCTGGCAGCGTTCACGGACCCCGCCGCCGGCGCAGGACCCGCCGCCGATGACAGCGCGGGCGGGGGCGGCGCGGCGGCGCTGGGCGCGGTGGCGGGCGGCGATGTGGGCGCGCCCGGGGCGAACCCTATGCCTCCGGCGGAGGGCCTGGAGTCTGCGGCGGCCGGCCTGGGCCGCGCCGCGGCGCGGCTGGCGGACGCGCTGCGTGCGCTGCAGGCCGCCGAGCGCGCGGCGCCGCCGCTGCGCGATAGGTAGGGTTTGAGCATACCCTGCAGCACCAGCAGATGCGCGGTGTCAGTAGGGCCAGTCTGCTGCAACGGTGCCTTTGGAGGCCGCCGGTGTGGAGCTGCGGGGAACTGGGGTCCGTGTCGTGCGGGACTGCTCATGGCATGGCAGCATTGCTGCCACTCATGGCGGTAAGTGGGTGAGATTGGTATGTGCCCAAACGTGGAGCCCGCCAGCAGCCCCTTCAGAGTTGAGCTAGCGTCTCGTCGCAGCACTTGCTCTTGAGCTTGGGCCATAGTAGTCATGTTTAGCACTGTCCGCGTGCGGGTCAGAGCAACGGGTGTTGGCTAATGGACAGAGACGAACGGGTTATCTGTTCAAGGGGGTTTCCTTTTATGGTTGTTTGGTGGCTTTGCGCTCAGCCGCTTGCTGAGCAGTGGGGTCATGCTAGATGATCGCATAGCTATGGGTTAATGTCAAGAACTTGGTGGGCGGGCAAATCTTTACTGCATCCAAGGCCACCCTGCTTCTTGGCTTTTTTTAACTTGAGGATATTCATGGTTTTGAAACACGGACGGGCTGTTGTGCCTGATCTCATTCACGACTCGCCATTTGGCTTAGAGTTTGGCGCCAGGCGCTTCCCGCGCATGCACAGCGCATGCAGCCTGATTCACAATGTGATTTCACATGCACCAGACGAGACCCAGGCCGTGCGACACATTGTGCGGACGTTCAGTGCGTGATAGCAAGGGAGTACCGCATGCAATGGGTGAGACGTTCTGAACTGAAGGCAGAGTTGCACGCTTTGGCTGCACCTTTGCAACAGTCAAGTGCTGTGTCTGCAATCCCCTTTCTGGAACGACACACCTGGCAACCTTCCTGCAGGTCCCAAGTCAGATGCCAGACAGACGCCCCAGTCCAGTATTCCCGGCGCTGCTCGTGCCGTGCGTCGGAGGGCGACCCAGCAGGCACGCGCCACGCTCTCCAGCAGTAAGCCACCAAGGGCAGGGCAAGCGCCCATGCTCCTCTCCCACCAAAATCAGCCTCCAACCCCATGCCTGAGAGGGTCAAGGGTCTGCAAGCCCTTGGCCCTCGCACCGTTCCAGCGCACCCCGCAGCATTCCAGCAGGCACGCAGCACTGCAGGCGCACATGCAACGGCAGCGCGATATTAAGCTTGCAAGTTCGAGCTATAGCTCCACATCTACACCACACACGGCACGTCCTTCCTGCGGCAAACACGCCACCTCTACAAACAGACACTTCGTCGTGACGCCTCCGCTACCTGCAAAAGTTCTCAGTCCCGTGCGCCCCATCAGCGCTGCAGCAACCCACCAAATCGACACGCAAAAGCACCTCCCGAGATCCCTGCCTGCCAGTGCTCAATACCAGTCCCCATCACCACACCCCGGGCGCGCTTGCCCCCGGCGCCAGCTGGGCGCCTGCACACCTCATTCGCACTACCACTGCACTGCACTTGGCTTGCCCCGAACATAATGAAAAGGGAAGTACTGCCAAAACATTGACGCCTTTTTGACACGGTCAGACGACACCGTCAGGCGACCGTAAGTGGCAGAGGAGTTCTGCCAACCACAGAGCAGCCACTGCAACACGCGCCCGTGCTGCCGTGCGCTCGATGAAATGATGTGGGCCAATCTGCCATACCATGGTCCGGTCAGACACATGCAACAAGCAAGCGCCACACGGCTTTGGCCTCATCGTCATGCACTGGACAGTACAAACCCTGCACCCCATCTCAGACCTAGCCCAGCCCCTGGTCACCCGGCGAGCTGGCCAGGCTCGGCAGCAGCGATGCCACGCGGCTGTGGCCCTCGCTGTCGTGCGCCGAGTCAGACTTGGCCAGCCCGCCAGGGCTCAGCCGCTGCAGGCGCACCAGCGCCGCCGCACTCGACACCGCCGCCTGCGGCCATGGGCCCTGCACCAGGGCTCGGGTCTCCGCAGCAGGCGCGGCCGCGGCGCGCCGGCTGTCACCCGCGTCAGCGGGCGCCGGGGCGCTGGTCGTCGGGGGCAGCCTCGGGCTCGCCCGCGGCGTCGGGCATGCGGCGGGCGGCGGTGCGCCGGAGCTGCGGCTACGCGCGGGCGACAGCGGCGGCTTGCCCAGCGAGCGCGCGCCGCGCAGCGGGTACAGGGCGGGGTAGGACGCGCGCTGCAGGCTGGCCGCGGCCGGCGAGGACGCCGCGGACCTGCGCGGTCGCGCCAGACAGTCTCAGCAACGGAATTGTTGTGGCCGCTGCGGCTCTGCCGCTGCGCCTCTACCAAGAGAGCGAAACCGCTGCCTAGCGCTGCAACACTGGGGGGTTTTATGGTAATTATTATTGTGGTGGTGACCGGTGTGTGCGGTGCGCTGGCCCTGCAATACCATGCCTCGGACGTGCACGCTTCACCACGGAGAGCAGGGCCAGCACACCGCACACACCGCTCATCAAGAAAATAATAGTTACCAGGAAAACCCCCAAGAAAATCCCCCTACCAAACAAGAGAATAAGCGGGCCCATTGTCCGCACCAGAAGCCGCTCCTCGCGACCGCCTCCGCGCGCGACCCGGCAGCCCGCTCGTCCTGGAATGCACCATCGTGCGCCGCCGCCGCAAACGGCGACGCCTTCCACGTCGACACGTCGGGCGCCGTCACCGGCGCCAGCCACTGCTGCGGCGCCGAGGCCGCCACCCCGTAGGGCCCTTGGTAGGGCCCCTCGTGGGACTCCTGGTGCGGCCTGCCAGAGGGTCCCCCCGCCCCGCCAGACCCCGCGAGCGGCGTGTCCGGGAGCCACGCCCGCCTGCCGGGCTCGGGGCCGGAGCCCTTGCCGCCGCGGGGCGCGCCCGGCCGCGGCCGCACCGGCAGCGGCGGCAGGGGCAGCGCGAGCGCGCCGGCGCCGCCGTGCGGCGGCGCGCTGCGGCAGGGCTTGACCGCGGCGCCGGGCGCGAGCCCGGTCGCGTCAGGGCCGGCAGACACGCCGCTGCCCGCCCCGGAGGCCGACTGCGCCGGCGCACTGGCGTGCGACGACCCGCTGTCCGACAGCCCCGCCGTGCGCGGGCTGCCCACCCTGATCCTCAGCTTTGGCATTGACGGCAGGCTCAGCGGCGCCGCCCAGTCGCCGCGGCCGGCCTCGGCGCCGCCCAGCCCCGCCGCGCGCGCGAGCCCCGTCCTGCCGCCCGCCGGCGCGGACGCCGGGCGCGCACTGCGCCGCTCGGCCGACACGGCCGCAATCGCCGCATTTATCGCCGCCTCAAACGTCTCGAAGCTGGCGGCAGCGGTGGCGCGCGGGTCGTCCGCCAGGGACAGGGCGCCGTCGGGCGGCGTGCGCCCGCCGCGCTGGCTCGGCGCGCCTGCGCCGCCGCGCGCGCCGCCGCTGCTGCTCGGGCCGCCGCTGCTTGGGGTGGACGCCCCGGTCGACGCGCCCCCGACAGGGCTCCCGGCCGAAGGGCTCTGCTCGACCTGGGGCTCCTGGGCCTCAGGCGAGTCGCCTGGCGGCCTAGCGGGCGCGGCGACAGGCGGCGCCGGAGCGCCGGGCGGCGCGCCCTCGCCGGGAATTACCAGGTGCCCCGCGTCGCGCGGCGCGGCGCGCGGCCACGCGGCGGGGCCCGCGCCCTGCGCCAGCGGCGTCTCCGGCGGCGAGAACGGCAGCTGCGACGCCGCGGTGAACGGCGTCGCGGCCGCGGCCTCTGCCGCGCCCGACCGCGCAGCCCCGCCGTGTGGCCCTGGGACAGGGACCGCATGCGCCGCCGGTGCACGGTCCGCGTGCGCCACGGGAGCATGAAGTGCATGCGCGTCCGGAGCATCGTCCGCGTGCGCCGCCGGAGCACGGTCCGTGTGCGCCGCCGGAGTGCATTCCGTGTGCGGCGCCGCCACCGCCGAGCCTCTGCGCGGCTGCCGCGGAGCGCGCGCGAGCGGCGGGACCTGCAACCCTGCGCACGCTGTAGGGCCTGCAGGCCGCTGGCCGGCCCAGCGCAGCGCATCCACAACGGCAGGGCTTGGTCCCTCGCCGCGGCCGCCCCCGATGGCCGGCCGCACTGGCGGGGCCTCCGCATGGCCGCCGCGCAGCCGCGTAAGCGTGCGGTCAAGCGTGGGGCCAGAGCCGCCGCCGGGCTCGCCGCCAGGCGCGTCAGCGCCGCCCTCGCCCGCGCCGCCGCCCGCGGCCGCGCCCGCAGCGCCGCCGCGCGCCTCGACACCCGCCCCAGGCTCTCCAAAATCCGCCGGGGGCAGCACGGGCCCGGCAGCTGGCAGCGCCGCGCCAGACGACGCCAGGCGGCTGGTACCGCCGGAGCGCGCGGCGTGCAGGTCGCTGAGCGAGCCGTGCGCGCCACGCCAGCGCGCGGGGCCAAACTCGGCCTCCAGGCGCGCCACGATAGCCTGCAGGGCGCGGGCTTGTCAGGTCCTGGCGTACGGAGGTGAGGCGGCCAGGCGAAGCCGCTAAGCCACACCTGCGGCAGCCACACACGGCACGCCCAACGTAGCTGCGCCAGGCACCACAACCCCGCAAACCCCGTCCAACACTGCCCTGCCACCTCTGCCTCAAATACACGTAGGGACACTACCTGAAGCGCTTGAAGCCCTTTCAAAACCCTAAGCACGCTGCAACACTGCATGCGAGCCTCCGGGGCGCGCCGGGAAGGTAGGCCGCAGCGCAGCCTGGCCGGCCATGCAGGCCGCGCACAGCTCGCGCAGGCACGCGTCGCCGGCCGGCCGCGCCCTGGAAGCCCACCGCGCCCACCACCTGCCCCACAGCATGCCCTGTCGATGCCCTAACAAAGCCCTGCACCAAGCACTGCCTCCCGTCGCTACCGCAAGCATGGCATGGGGGCTTCAGCAGCGCGACGGCGGCAACCGCTCGCACGGCGGCGGCGCCGACAGCAAGGCCCCACGGCGGCCCCGCAGCGCGCCCGCCAGCTCACGGACAGGGCGGGCGCGCATGGCAGGGGCGGGTGCTGGGCAGGGCAGTGCACGGCGAGCACACACCGCGCCGCGCTAAACAGGCGCGAAGAGCCTGTCTGGGCAGTCCATCGCTGGAGGGGTGCGCTGCAGTGGCGCCAGCGTGTCACACGTTCACTTGCAAGGGAAGCAATGACAGACGAGAGTGGGTGAGCTCAGTGCTCGCACCTGCATGGGGTGCAGCGCCGCCCACGGCACCTCCCCGGTGAGCAGCTCCCACAGCACCACGCCGTAGCTGTACACTGTGCGGGCGCGAGCGGCAGGGGCTGCTCAGGCTCTGCCGCACCTCCTGACCAAACTTGCTGCCACCCTCGAATACTTATATGGAACTGTCACCGGGCATGGTAACGCACGTGGTGGCTTTCAGCAAACCAGAGCAAAACAATTCGGATTTATAATAAAAGAATCAAATCCCAGGGCGCATCAACGCTCTCACAGTCCAGACATGACCGGCTCGACGCGGCACATACTGTGTGCCTGACGGTGGGAGAGCAGACCAGCGCTACCAGCAGCCCAACACTGAGCGTGGCAGCAGCTTGCAGGTGCTCACCGTCAGAGCGCTCGTCGCAGGCCTCGCAGCGCAACACCTCGGGCGCCATCCTGCACACTCAAGGGAACATCAGGCGAGGCTGGCAAACATGCAGACCGTGTGCAGGAAATGAAGAGATGGAGGAGAGTGTGTGGCTTCCAACTCGCACACAGCCGTGAGGAACAGCGAGGTTGGCGCACCATTCGGGCGTGCCAAACCCGGCGCCGGTAGAGGGCAGAACGTTGCTTCGCAGCTGCGCCAGGCCAAAGTCCTGCAGGGCAGGCAGGCGCCGCGGTCAGGCGCGGCACCCAGCGCCTCCAGTCGTGCAGGCCGACCCAAACTTCTAAACAAGCGAGCTGGGTGGTCAGGATTCCTGGCCAGCAGCAGTGCACCCCTGCCAGCACCCACGAGAGTGGCATGCTTGCACAGAACCGTGTGGGGAGTCACGCATGCCCCATCCCATGTGACTTTAACAAGCCACCCTCTGGCCCCTTGCAAAGCATGGCGCGGTCGGCACGCTGCCTGCAAGCTGGCGCGAGCCCGCGGGCGCGCACCGCGACCTTGATGCGCCAGTTGGCGTCCACTAGAATGTTGGGGCTTTTGAGGTCCTGCGCGCCCCTGGACCCCATCAGCAGCATCCCAGCGTGACGCAGCAGCAGCAGCAGGGCATGCGCAGTCCTGCATGGCACGTGCAGTCAGCTTAAGCTTGCAACCCCTGAGCTCCTCCCAGAACATGAAATGCTTTATCAAGCCTCCAGCCTGAGGCATCACTGCGCAAGTTCTTGCTTTGGAGATGGGCTCTCGGAACAGGAACCCTATGCGCTTAAGGGGGGCGCTCGCCTTGTGCAGTATGAGCGGTTGGCGCGAGTGCAGGTAGGCCATGCCGCGCGCCACGCTGACCGCTGCCGAGCGCGCGAGCCGCGCGTGCGGCCGGCCCTCCTTGCGCAGGACGTCAAACAGGCTGCGCGCCCGCGCTGCGCTCAGGCACTTGCGCCGCACGCCCCTCCACCCCACGCCACTCACCCCATGGCAGGCACTCCCCGCTTTCCTGGGGTCCTGGGGGACAGCACGGCGCCCAAACACTGGCGGACCAGATATGTGCGCTCGCAGCTCGCTTGACCTGTACAGCACACGCAGCAGGCCTCGCTTCTACAGTGTACCTTGGATAAACAACGACTGCTTACAAATAGTGTGTGAGGCAAGGCCAAGGGGCGGCCGGCGCGCCTGCCGCGCTGCATGAACTCGGACAGGATGGCCGGGCGCGGATGCGCGCAAAAGCCAATGAAGAGGAGCAGGTTGGGGTGGCGCAGCAGCGCCAGCACGCCCGCCTCGCGCTCCATCGTGCGGCGCGTGGCCGCGTCGTCGGTCAGCAGCACCTTCACCGCGACCACCGTGCCCTGCGCGCGGCCCGGCGTAAGGTGAGGAGCTCACAGCGCGCCGCGTCGCGGCGCCTTCATCCAGCAGACCCTTCATCTCTGTGGCCGCACGCGCTGCGGGGCTTATGAGGGACATGGGATGGTGTCAGCAACAACTTCACCGCCGCAGCCCTTTTCTGCGCCACATTTGGTGAGGAAATAGCATGTGCCGGTGTGAACCACCGCAAAAGCGCACGTAAGGCCTGGCTAAGACACGCGGCCTCTGGTGCACGTCAGCGTTGACTCCGCTGGCCCCTGCTAGCTAATTAAATAGCTAATGCACTCTCGTCAGGTCAAGCACTTATCTGAATATACCCTGCGGAGGCGACCAGGGCGCACCTCGTACTTGCCAACGAAGACCTCGGCAAACCCGCCGACGGCCAGGCGGTCGCCCAGGGTGACGCGCGCGGGGTCGACCGCCCAGCGCTGCAGCTCGGCCGGGTCCGCGCCGGAGACGGTCGGGCTCAGCGCCGCCGCCCTGCATAGGATGCACGGCATCTCAGGTGCGGTGATGCATGCCCAGGGCCACCTGCTGCACCGCGTCGCCTCACAGCACTCCTGTGCATTTTGGCAGCTGCTAAACCCATCGCTGGAAACACCAGCCCAGATCCAGCGCTGGATTCACCACTCAATCGAGGGGTCACCAATGTTCCACCGAGACTCACCATTGGTCAATCCGAAAGCCAAACAAGTTCCTAAGCGTAAGCACACCCTGGGCATGAACACGCTGCAAGAGCATGAGACGCCCAGCGACTGCCGCCCAGCACGCCAGGCCCTGCAGACGGGCTGCAGTCGACTAACGCGCCATGCGCCGGGCGGGCCCCGCACCGCGCCGCGTGCCGCAGCGGCGCGCGCCCCACATCCGCCAGCGTCGCCGGGCCCATGGCCGCCAGGAGCGCCGCGGGCGCGCCGCCCAGGCCGGCGGCGGGCGTGGCGTCCGCGAGGGCAGGCCCCAGCAGCGCTTCGATGCCCTCGGGAGCGGGGCCCAAGGCTGCGGCCGGGCTGCCGCCACTGGGTGAGTCAAGCGACTCGATGCTCACCAGCGGCTGCTCCGGCTGGCCTGCTGCCCGAATCATGTCCACATAAGCAGCGGCAACTAATCAAAGACAGTTAAATAAAAATTTTATTATCTAGAGGCAGCACCATCCTCAGCGCATCAGGCATCCTCAGCGCAACATGCAGACGGGAGGATGCTGCCTCGAGACATCCAAGCACAGACGCGGGACGCCTGGAGTGCCTGAGCAGAAAACATCTCTCTCGCATCACAGTCTGACAACAACAACAAGAGCGTCAATAGCGTTTGACACTTGCCTATCACTGCAACCTTCTGACATGCGGCAGTGAGTGAAAGGCCGGCCACAGCGGCATGCAGACCACGGCACGTCGGGCGGCGAGCGCGCGGGGTCGGCAGGGAGCCGGCCGAACAGCGGGCGCGCCTGGGCGGTCAAAGTGTGCGCGGAACTGCGCGCTGACGCGCACGTCCACCGCGCGCGCGTCCGTCTTGCGCACCTCCAGGAACGGGCCCCTGCGGCTCGCAGCAGTCAGTCAGAATTGGACCCATCTTAAGTAATATCAATATCTATGAATGCGTAACACTTGTGTGCAGCTCACAGCAAACTCTCACAACCAGCTATGCATGGGCCATCTTCTCACGCGCCCCGGCTACCCCGCCCACGCTCCTGCGGCGCAAGCGGAGCACGAAGCGCTGAGCGCGCTGTCGCGACCCGCCCCTGCGGCTTGTCGGCCACAGCTTCAGGAGCTGCGGGAGCAGCTGCGCTGGCGCACCGGATGTGCGTCACGGCGTCGGGGCGCCGCGGCATCGCGAGCAGCGTCTGCTCCACGAGCGCCGCCGCCAGGCCCTCGGACGCGCCGCGCAGGCCGCCCTCGCCGCCCGCGGCCGCGGCCGCGACCGCGCCCCCGGCGCCTGCCGCGCGCGCAGACTCCGGCCGGCCCGCCGCCGCGCCAAGGGCTCCGGGCGCGGCCGAATCCCAGCCGGGCGCGGCAGCGCGCGCAGCGGCGGCGAAGGGGCTTGCGGAAGCGCTCACAAGGGCGGGTGCAGGATCGGGCGCCGACGCGTAGGGCGCCGCGCGCGCGCCGCCGCCCTCCGACGCGCAAGCCAGGCTCAGCGCGGCCCCGGCCTGCGCATGCTCGGCCTGCGCCGCGGCCGCGGGCGCAGCGGACCCAGCGTCGAGGCGCCCGCTGGGCGGCGTGCCGATCAACTCTGGCGTGGCCGCCTCGGCGGCGCGGCGAGTGTTGGGCACTGCCGTGCAGCGCGCTGGCAGGCGCTGCGGCGCGTCTGCGGCGACGGAGGCCGTTCCGCTCACTGCGGCCTCGTTGCCACCAGGCAGCCCGGCCTGCGCCCCGTGTCGCACAGGTTGAGCCCGAAACCCTACGGGCTGCTCCACGACATCCTGCCTCCTTCAAAGCCCCGCGCTGCTGATGCACGCGCAGACATGTGGCTGACAGTCCGGGGCCCCTGCTACCCGGTGCCGGAGACGAAGTGTGCCCCTGAGACCCAGGTGCATGGTCGTGTGCTGCGCGGCCACAGGTAGGGCACGCACAGCTGGCTGTAAACCACACTCAGAGCGTGACAATGCTCAGACGCGCCGAGACACACACGCAATATCAATGCAGCGCCGACTGCACAGGCACTGAGTAGGTCATGTGTTAACGCACCCACTGGCAGTGGCGCACCAACGACGGACTGTGGCAATCCTCTGGGGCGCCGCCGTCAAGCTGCGCTGGCGCCTGCAGCGGGCACACACAGCTGAGCTGACTTGTGCGCATCAGGTGGCTCGGGTGCACAATGTGCCGCGCCGCCACCAAGGTCCCCTGTGCCACTCACATATGGGAGCTGCGAGGCCTTCCTGACCGCTGGCAGCTGGTGCACACATGCCCATGCATAAGTGGCAGGACAGACGGTGGGGAAGCTGCGCGCTCCAAGGGCGCACCGTGCACATCAGCACTCCCAGGCAGGCGCCACAGGCCCAACGCTCCCGCCGTTCACACGCTCCGCGCTCTGGCCGTCAGGCTGTGCGCAGAGGCTCCCGCCACCTGGCCATGCGCGTTTAGCAGCTTGAGGCTCGATGTGAGCTGCCAGGCTACGCTGGCATGAGCACCAAGCCTTCTATGTGGTGCTTGCCGCTGTATCGACCGGCTGCTAGCAAGGTGCAGGATGCTTGGATGCTGCCTCTGCTTGTGGGGTGCGCTCAAACTGCCAGGCAGCGTTCCGCAAGCAAACACGCACGCGTGTGGTTTGGGTGTATAGGCCTGCAACCGCTGCGACTTCAAGGCCAGCAGCCGGCAATGGCTGCACGGCCCGATTTACTTGTTGGACGCGGGAAGGCGCACCCAACGAAAACCCCACAGCAGTGCTGGGTGCACCCGCAGCGGCTGTTGTAGGTCAGGAAGCGCCGCTCCAACAGCAGAGCGGCCTTGCAGTCGCCGCCGCAACCCCAAACAGTAATGTGCACCCTCTGACGACGCAAACACAGCTATGCAAACATCGCACTTCTTGCCGCCGGCCCAGCTATCTGAAGCAGGCAAATCAATACCGTTGGGCAAGGCACCAACCGACCGCAGAGATTGCTGTGTCAACACGCTTTAGTAAAGCGTGTGCCTAAAGCGGCTAGGGCTGCTGTCTAAGCCCTGCCAGGCTGGGTGCCAGTACAGGCTCGCGCCTTTACATTGGAATGCCTGTGCATATGGATGCAATCTTGAGACAGGCTATTTGCCGGCAGTGCAGCCTCGGGACCGGTTCCTGGGAATCGCTGATCAGCAGCACCAATGGTTCAAGAGTCTGCAGAGACACGGCCAGAACATCTGGGAGCTGATGCCACAGCAACTATCAGCCTGGGCAAGGGGGCCTGGGACTGCGATAAGGGAGTCGCAATCCCGCCTGAGAAGGAGGTGGACGCCCGTCTCCAGCAACCTCCAGTACGACCGCTTGGGTGGAACGGGGCCAGGCTCTCTGAGATGTGCTCTACTGGCACTGCAGGCAGAGGTGTTCGAGGAGACCGTCAGTATGGACTACTTGTTCGAGGGCATACCCACAGTGCCGCCTCGGAAGGACATGGACCACATGGTGACCGTTTGGCACTCCAGCTCCCTTCTCAATGCTCATTCGGTCCAGCTGTCGGTCTGTGACACCTGTCTCACTGTCCACACCGGCTTGGATGGTGAAACAGGTTCGGCATAATAGTCAGGTGAGCTCTCCCAGTGCGCAGGTATTCTTCTGCAGTGGGTGCCGCGTGACAGCCTACCGCGAGTGGACCGCGGCACAGGTGCGCACCCCCTGGCAAGGCGGCCTTGCACCGCGCTTGCTGTGCAGGCCGCCAGCACCCAACGCGGCTGTGTCACCTATCCATGTTCAGCTCTGCATGCCGTGTTCATGGTCGAGGCGCCAACTCGTTGCGAGCCGTCCAGCGCTCGGCATGCAGGTCAAGCAGGCGCTGTGGGACGGCGGCATCCGGCGCTCAAACAAGCCCAAGGCCGTGCGCAACACGCCGGGTCTGCAGCAGTGGCAGGACCTGGTGCGTCTCGGGAGGCCCTGTCAGTGACCTGCTGGTGGACTGAGACCTCTGCTGCAGCTACAAGCACACACTTGACAGAACATGGGATAGGCTGGGCCCTCCCTGGCAGGCCGCGCTTGACAAGTCTGAAAAGAATGATGTTGCACTGGGGTCTACAGTGTGTGACCTAGGCACTGCGTGGCGCGCAGACGCTGGTGTACGCCGGGCAGCACATGGCCGACGACAAGCAGCTCAAGGACTACCACGTGCCTGCGGTGCGTGCGGCGCACCAGGCCCTGTGCAGGGTACTGCAGCTGCACACCTGGCATGTCAGCGGCGAGGCGTGAGCGTGGCGTCAGCGGTGCATGGAGCTACTGATATCAGTCGCAGCTGCCTGTGCAAGCACCGAATCGCAGCTGCCTGTGCAAGCTCTGAATCCCCCATCGCATGTGTGATGACGTAAGGATGGCTGCGGCTTGAGTGGCGATGCTGTCCTCTGCAAATGCTGCTGTCCTGCGCGGGGTTGTGCCTGCGTGTCACTTGCAGTCATGCCAGCCCGCGCTTGTGTACGGACTCTTTGGGCGGAATTTGCTCTGGCGCTGATGCTGGGCTGGCGCGGTGCGCGTCATGCAGGGGTGCCAGACCCTGATCGCCATCGAGACTGCGAAGCTGAGCACCAAGCCCGACTGCGAATCCGCTTACTGGAACTGATGTCCGACTGGGCATACGGCATGCCGCCGAGGACATGGTGAGCTTGCTGTGAGCTCGTATCCTTCAACCGCCAGCCGCCGGGAAGGTACCGAGCAGTTGAGGCAACAGTGAAAGCGCACGTTCCATGCATACCGCCGTTTTTCGATACATGATGCCCATGTGGCGTTGTGTTGTATGCTGTGCTCGGCAGTTGGTTGCCCCTCAAGCACCCCGCCGCAGATAGGTCAACACTGGCAGCTTAAATAGGGCAGGGTTAGGGTAGGGAGCCCCTCCGGCACCCCACGGCAGCTACGGTCCCCACTGGCAGCCTAAGCAGGGCAGCCGTCGTAAACTTGAGGGGCCTTGAGCCCACTACGCCCTGCTTTGCAGGCCACTACGCCCTGCTTGCTATGCAGCATGGCGCGCCTGCAGGTGGCTGCCTCGCTGACAATGCGGTACATCTTTAGCGTGCCGCGGCGTTTTGCGGTCAGCCTGTTCTTTCTGCACTGTTGCTTTATGCTATTGTCTGTTTGGTGTCAGGCTTCAGCATGTTCAAGCGCGCGGGATGGGTAGTCTGCGCGAATGCATCACGTAGTGGCTGGTCCTAGGCTTCCTTATGCTTGCATTATTTCTGTCGTCGGTTGTGTCGGTATTGTGCTTGGGGCAGTCGTTTTGTGCACATCTGCCAGGCGGCCACCTGCAGCGCTCAAAAGTGATTTCTGCCCACCCGGTATTGCCTGCCAAGAAGTGCTTATGCGCCGTACGTGCAGACAAACCCCGCCAACAGACTTTGATCTGTTGTTCAACGGAGGAGCGCAAGGGCGGGACAATGTCTGCATGGGGCGCAAATGACTGGCGCGATGCATGCATGCAGGTTTGTGTCAAGAACTTTGCAGAACTACGTTAACTGGAATGCTGCATGTGTGATTGCACATCTGTAGCACATCTGCCCTTGACATTGATCAAGCTGAAATGCAGTACACCTTACTGTGTGCTTGAGCATTGTGTGTGCTCGAGTAATGCTCAGCAGTATGTGTGCTTGAGTGATGTTAAGAGCGCATTAAGCTGTCCAACCTCAAGCAAGCAAGCGCATTCTCAGCAAGGCACTCTGCAGCCGCTCCAACTCCCCCACGCCTAGATCGAGGCAGTTGAAGAATATTGGGGAGGTTTTGGCTATACGCACAAGCGCAAGCCCTCACGGCAGATCACAGGTATGCCAGCACAAGCTAGCAGTGGTGAAAGCCACGCAGGCAGGCACATTCCAACAACCAAAACTCACATACACCACTTGCCTCCAGCATATCCGCCAGGACACCAGTGTAGCATCATGAGCATATTGAGCCTGGATACATGTTTGCGTGCCAGCACAAACCCTGCATGTCACAAAATACAGCTTTAGTACGGAAGCTCCTCGCCGTCTTTGGCGGCGGAGAAGTACTTGCCGCTGTCCGCCTTGGTCAACCGCTGGATCAGCGCGATGTGCTTGGCCGTGCTCTGCTCTACGCTCAGCTCAGGCGCGGACCCCGTCACCTGCCGCGCGCGCACGCTCCGCTTGATGACAGTAGTCTGCTGGCAACACAGGCCAGCGGGGGTGCCATAAGGTGTGTCTACGCTCACA
>JAABUR0100006621.1_pt1 | contig 14054 bp, 15 predicted proteins | sample 5560091 | NCBI WGS metagenome assembly JAABUR01 (sample SAMN10711879, study PRJNA513375) | rock metagenome | isolation source: Antarctica rocks | place: Antarctica: Victoria Land, University Valley sud
CACCGCCCTGGCCAACGTGGGGAACAAGATCGTCGAGACCACCGAGGATGAGCTGGTGATCGGCGCGTCGGGTCCCCAGCCTCCCGGCGTGGGTCAGCACGCCATTGCGGTGCACACCCCCACCGTCGCCTCGGCCGGCGGATCGGCGGCGATCGACACGCGTACCCCTCCCGCGCCCGATCTCCAGCACGTCGATCTCGCCTCGGTGCTCGGCCGCAAGCCCGTGGTCCTGCAGTTCGCCACCCCGGCCCTGTGTCAGAGCCGGGTGTGCGGGCCGGTGGTGGACATCGCCGAGCAGGTGAAATCTCAGACCGGCGATCGGGTGGCGTTCATCCACATGGAGATCTACAACAAGAACAACGCCTCCGCCGGCCTTCGCCCCCAGCTCATCGCCTACCACCTGCAGACCGAGCCATGGACATTCGTCATCGACCGTCATGGAGTTGTGCGCGACCGCATCGAAGGCGCGTTCTCCGCTGCCGAGCTTCAGCAGGCGGTCAACCGGGTCGCCGCCGGCTGAGCCTGCTGTGCGAGCGTTGCCGGTGGCGGGCGCGACGGCGCGGTGCGTGCGTGATCGGGCCTGGAGTCGGGTAGCCACCTCCGTATGAACTCCGTTTCCTCTTTCATCTCCCAGCCTTCCCAGCTCGCGACCGAGCCCATGCCTCCCTCGCCGGGGCCAACTCCGACTCCTGGGCCCGCGGGGCCGACGGCACCCGATCCTGTTCCCCCCGCGCCGTCACCTCCGGGGGGCCCGGGACTGCCAGGCTCGCCGTCGCCGTCGCCGTCGCCGTCGCCGGGTCCCGGACAGATCTGACGCTGGTAGCTTCTCTGCGAGCGGTGACGCCGCTGGTGCGGGCCGGTAGCTCAGTTGGTTAGAGCAGCGGACTCATAATCCGTCGGTCCTTGGTTCGAATCCAAGCCGGCCCATGGGAAAGAACCTACAAGTTCGGTGATGAGGGTGGAGGGCCTACGCTTGACTCCTGGTCGGACCGCCCGCCGAGGAGGCCGGCGTTGGAAACGATGAACGGCACGAGGAAATTCAGCGCGCAGCGGATCCACGTCGCGAAGGTCGCGTGTCCCGCGACGATCACTGCGCCCTGATTGATCACCGTGAGGATCACGCCGACGACGAGCGCGATGCGGAGCGTGCGGCGGAGATTGCGGCGGCGTAGGCAATAGGCGATCGCGTCGCCGGCGACTTCGCGACGGTTTGGCGCTGGCTGGTCAGACGGAGTTGAAGAAATTGATCCCGAGGCTCTCGAGTAGATTCTGTGCCTTGATGTTGAGCTGGAACAGCTCACCTGTCCAGACCAGGATGCCCATCGCGATCAGGATGACGCCTCCGGCGCCGATCACGATCGGGAAGTGGCGCTTGATCCGGTCAAACGCGGACGTCATCCGGTTGAACGCCACGGCTGTGGCAAGGAAGGGAATCGCGAGGCCAGCCGAGTAGAACCCCAGCAGGATGGCTGCGTGGCCGACCGATTGCGTGAGCGCTGCGGCGCTGAGAATTGCGCCGAGCGTAGGACCGACGCATGGGGTCCAAGCCACCGCAAATGCGGCGCCAGCAACCACTGGCCCGCCTTTGCCCGCCCGGCTGAGCAGTGCCTCGACGTGCCATTGGTGGTTGAGCCGAGTGACGAACGATGTCAGGACGAAGTAGGCACCGAGTCCGACTATCAGTGCTCCGGAGATCTTGTCCAGCGTGTCGTGCTGCGAGCGCAGCGCGGACCCCACGGTGGTGGCGCCGAGGCCAAGCAAGATAAAGATCAGCGAGAAGCTTCCGACGAACGCCAGGCTGGGCAGAAGCACTCGTCGAGTCCCCGCCTGCTCGAGGTCGCCGGGCGCGACACCGACGACGGTCGACAGGTAGCCCGGTACGAGGGGCAGTACGCAGGGAGACAGAAACGAGACGGTGCCGGCCGCCAGCGCGGCGAGCAGACCAACCCCCGAGGCGGGGTCGGTCACGTGCCTCGGCCCAGCGCGTAGCGCTGGATATCAGCCTGCAGTAGCGCGAGCGTGACGTAGCCTCCCTCCTTGACAAAGGTCTGGCGACCAGTGCGATCGTAGTAGAACGTGGTCGGCCAGCCTTGACCGCCGCCGATTGAGCGTGCCTGGTCTGCGGCGGGATCAAAGAGGCTGGGATAGGTGACCGGGAAGGAGCGTAGGAATGTCTGCGCATCGCCGCGCTGGTCTTGGGAGTCAAGTCCCACGAAGGCCACCTGGCCGCCGTAAGTGCGGGCGAGCTGCTGGAAGTATGGAAACTCCTGCTTGCAGTTCGGACACCAGGATGCCCACTGGTTGACCACCACAGGCACCCCGTGGAGTTGCCTGAGCTTACCCGCGATCGAACCGTCGAGCACCTGGTTGGCTTGTGCCTCGTTGGCGGCGATCTGCGGTGGCGCGCCCTGAGTTGGGACCGCCGGAACAGCCGCGACGGGGGTGGCGACCGAGGCGCTGTCCTTACGGCCAGAGACTACGAGCACGGCGACGAGGACGATCGCTGCCAGGCCGCCGAGCGTTGCGGCGATCCACGTGCGCTCGCTGCGGCGCGCTTTGCGCTCTGTGCTTGCGCGTTCTGAGGCAAGACGCGCCTGCCGACGGCGCTCCTTTTCCTGACGGTTGGACATGGGAGGTCTTCCTTCGCTTGATGGCCGCTCCCTTTGGACCCCGGGAGAAGCCCGACGATTCAGACCGTCCGGACTTGGCGCGTAACCGCGCGATCACTCTGGCCACGATCGTGTGCGATTTGACTTCACCCAAGCCCATCAGGCCACGGGGCGTTGGCCGGTGTGCAATCCTCGGGCCGCTGCAGGGATCCGCGGGGCGCCCGGGGTGCGTCGACCGTAGGCGGCCTTCGGGTCTCGCGGCGGCGCTCCAAGCTCCCCGCGGCGCGAGACGCTAACCTGCGCCGCTAGGCCCGGCCTCGGGACCAGACGCTCACAAGCTGGCAGCGGTGAATCCACTTCCGCTTCTCGCGGGTCTGACTGATCAAGATGCCCACGCGTCCGCATCGATGGCCGATCCTGGCGCTGCTCGTCCTGCTGGCCGGCTGCGGCGCCACGCAGGCCTCAACCATGCGGCGCCACACCCCCGCTGCGCCGGTTGCGCATCAAGCGGTCACCAACCCGCCAACCCCATCGCAGGTGGCGCTCCTCCGGAGTCGCTACCCCGGCTGGCTCACCGACTTCACCAAGCACGTCGTCCCGTTCTCCGAGTTTCAGGACGGCGGGCCTCCTCGCGATGGGATCCCGCCGATCGATCATCCCCAAGCGGTCAGCCTGAAGGCGGGCGACCGCTTTCTGTCCGGGCGCGAGCCGGTGATCGCCGTCCGGGTGGGCGACCAGGTGCGTGCCTATCCGGAGCAGGTCCTGGTCTGGCACGAGATTGTCAACGACGTCCTCGGCGGTCGCCCGATTGCCGTGACCTACTGTCCGCTCTGCAACTCGGCAATCGCGTTTGATCGCGTCGTCGGCCGGACGGCGCTGACGTTCGGCACGACCGGCAAGCTGCGCGACTCCGACCTCGTGATGTGGGACCGCCAGACACAATCCTGGTGGCAGCAGTTCACCGGCACCGCGCTCGCCGGCGCCTACACGGGGACCGTGCTGCGCCCGATTGACACGCAGGTGCTCAGCTGGGCGCAATTCGAGACCGCCTATCCCCACGCCACGGTGCTCTCGCGCCCCGCGGGCTTCGACCGCCCCTACGGCCAGAACCCCTACGTCGGCTACGACACGGTCACATCGAGCCAGCCGACATTTTACCGGGGCCATCTCGATCCCCGTCTGCCGCCACTCGAGCGCGTCGTGGCCGTATTCGCCGGGGCCCAAGCGGTCGTGGTGCCCTTCTCAACCCTGGCCCGCAAGCCCGTCATAACCGGATCTGTCGGCGGTCAGCCGCTGGTGGTCCTCTACACCCACGGGGTCGTCTCGGCGCTCGACGCCACCACCATCTCCCGCTCGCGCGACGTCGGAACCGTCGGGGCGTTTGACTCTCGCCTCGGCCGGCGCACACTGCGGTTCACCGCGACGCCAGACGGCAGGTTTCGCGACCAGACGGGCTCAAGCTGGGACGTAACGGGCACCGCGCTCAGTGGGCCTCTACGTGGTGCCCACCTGCACGCCCTGCGCCATGACGATCAGTTCTGGTTCGCACTCGCCGCGTTCCTTCCCCACGCTCGCCTCTTACCCTGACCGGTTCAGAGCGCTTCCGGATGGCGGCAGCCGTCCCTCACAATGAGAACAGGGCTCGACCGACGCTGTCGGGAAACCGCTTGTGGGCATCGAGCCCTTCGCCTGAGTCCGGCGACATCCCTCGACGGGAAACGATTGCGGGCCGTCCTGTGTGACCCCTCCATCCGTTACCCGGTTAAGGTGCTGAGCTCGAGCATGCCTCTCTCGCCTTCTGACATGTCGGACCCCGACCATGAGGTCGTCATCGTCGGCGGCGGCTTCTCGGGGATCGGCGCGGCGATTGCGTTGTCACAGGCGGGAATCGAGGACCTGATAATCCTCGAAGAAGGTGACGGCGTCGGGGGGGCGTGGCACTGGAACACCTATCCGGGCGTAGCGGTCGACATCCCGTCCTTCAGTTATCAGTTCTCCTATGCCCAGCGCACGGACTGGTCGCGAATCTACGCTCGCGGCGACGAGCTGAAGGCCTACGCCGAGTACTGCGTGGACCGCTACGGCCTGGGCTCGCGCATCCGCCTGGGTACGCGGGTGACCGGAGCGGCGTTCGACGACGAGCGCCACCTCTGGCGCCTGACCACGGCCACTGGTGGCGTGGTCAGCGCCCGCCACGTCATCGGAGCCACCGGCATCCTCACCCAGCCCAAGCCGCCCGGTATCCCGGGACTGGCGGACTTTGCCGCCACGATCCTTCACACCGCGCGGTGGGACCCGCGGGTCAAGCTGAGCGGACGGCGCGTCGCGGTGATCGGAACCGGCGCGTCAGCCGTGCAGGTCATCCCGGCGATCGCCGGGGAGGTCGCCGCGCTCAACGTCTTTCAGCGAACGCCGATCTGGTGTCTGCCCAAGCTCGACGCGCCGCTTGGTGGCCGCTACCAAGCCGCTCTGCGCTGGACGCCGGGCGCGCGCTGGGCCATGCGGATGGCAAGTCAGGCCTACGTGGAGCTCACCTTCCCGATCGCCGCGCACTTTGCGGGTGTGGTGGCGCTCCCCGCCCAGGGCGAGCGCATCGCTCGCCGCCACCTGGCTCGCCAGGTCAGAGACCCCGGGGTGCGCGACCGACTCACGCCCCGCTACCGCCTGGGCTGTAAGCGCCCGAGCTTCTCCAACGACTACCTGCCCGCGTTCAACCGTGAGAACGTTCACCTCGAGACCACGCCCATCGCTCGCATCACTCCGACCGGCGTGCGCACGATCGACGGCACCGATCACGAGGTTGACGTGCTCATCCTCGCTACCGGCTTCAAGGTGTTTGAGGCAGGCAACATGCCGCCGTTTGCGGTCATCGGGAGCGACGGCGCCGATCTGGAGAGATTCTGGTCCGAGCACCGCTTCCAGGCCTACCAGGGCGTGAGCGTCCCAGGGTTTCCGAACTTCTTCACCATCCTCGGCCCCTACGGCTACAACGGTGCGTCCTACTTCACCCTCATCGAGAACCAGACGCGTCATATCGTCCGCTGCCTGCGGGGCGCGCGCGCGGGGATCAACTTGGGTCGAGGTGACCCCGGAGGCCAACGCTCGCTACTTCGCACAGATGCTGGACCGCCGCCGCCGTCAGGTGTTCTTCCGGGGCGGGTGTGAGAACTCCAACAGCTACTACTTCGACGCCAACGGCGACGTTCCGTTCCGGGCCTCGACGACCATGGAGGCGGCGTGGCGGAGCGCCCATTTCGACCTCGAGGACTATCGCTTTGACCCACCGCCGGTGTTCGCTCGTTGACGGCGCGCGGGCCAGCACCCACACGGCCCTGCCCGGCTGCTGCGCCCACGTAGAGCAGGCCGAGCGCGGTGCGTCGCGACATTACGGTCGGGCTTGGGGGCGGGTGATGATCTCGAGGGTCCCCCGCGGGGTCGCACCCGCGACGTAGACGTTGCCGCTGGCTCCATCGACCGCCACGGTGTTGGGCTGACGTACGGTCGGCAGGTCCGCGATCATGCGGGGCTGTCCCCCGCCGAGTTGCAGGCCGAGCAGTCGGTTGCGTTCGGTCAGGGCGATCCAGATGCGCTGGCGGCGCCGATCGATGGCGATACCGTACGGGCGTCCGCCCAAGGGCAGGCGCGCTACGAGCGCCGGCACGGGGCGCAGCCGGAAGGTGAGCAGTGCGCCGCCCCGCGTGTCGACGACGTCGAGGTAGCCGCGGCCGTCGGCGACCACGTGGGTGGGCCCGGCGCCGGCGGGCAGGGTGGCGACCCGCCGCAGCGTCGCGAGGTCATAGACGGCGAGGACATTGGCGCGGACGTCGACGACGCCGAAGCGCCCGGCGGCAGCGGCGATGCCAGCGGGCTGGACGAAGCCACCGAGGGTCTGTGGCGAACCCCCCGGCCTGAGCACGGACACCTGACCTGCGAGCTCGTCGGAGGCGATGATGGCTCCGTCGGCCTCGATCGCGTCGTGCGGTTGGCGACCGACAGGCGTCGATCTGACCACGCGCCGCTTGGCAAGGCTCACTTCGACCACCCGATCGGCCGTCTCGGCGGGGATGATCACCGTCCGTGCGTCCGCGGTGAGGGCGAGATGGCGGGCGGCGCCCGCGAGTTTCACCCGTCTAAACGTGGCCGTAGGAGCGCTGTCGAATACGGCGAGCGCCGGCGGGTTGCGCAGGGCGAGTGCGATCGCGCCGCCCTGGCCCACCACCACGCCCTCCGGGGCTCCTTCGACGGCGATGACGCGCCCGGCGGGCGGTTGGGTCAGCGGCGGCGAGGATGCCGGCTCAGGCGCCGCCGGCAGCTGAGTGCGCCGCGTGGCGGCACCGCCACAGCCGGCGAGGACGGCCGCGCCCACCACGCACGCCAGGGCCACATCGCGCCTGTGACCGTGGACACGCACGGCGCCTGCCGGGGGGGTGCTCATGGGTGTGCGGCTGGTGGACACGGTGTAAGGCGGATCGGGTGTTTCGAGTTGCTTCAGACGGGCCTACGCGTTGCGCGCAGAGGCGTGTGCACGTGACCGTGCCCGGCCCAGGCTCACCGCATACATCAGGCCCGAGAGGGCGAACTGCACGCCGCAGGTCAGCAGGTAGCGGGTGAGGTAGACGTTCTGGTGCAGGCCGCTGGCGATGGCGAAGGTCTGGTTTCCGAGCCTGAGGATCTCCGGGAAGAACACGACGAACAGCAGACCGCTGAGCAGGGCGGGCACCCGCAGGTAGACCAGGCCATGAGCGCGCCCGTGAGCGGGAGGGCCCCGGTGCTCGTGGCGAGCGCCGAAGGCGATGCGGTCGAGCACCGAGTACAGGGGCAGGAGGATCAGATCATGGGCGATGATCGCCCCGGTAAACCACACGAGGACGCGCACCGTCGTCGACAGGTTGTTGTCAAACCAGCGCGTCACCGCGGCGGCGGTGATGAGCAGGCTGGCGATGAGCGCCAGCAGGTGCAAGGGGCCCGATCCGTAGAGCTCTCGAAACCGGACGAGCATCGTCGCTAGGCGGCCTTGAAGGCCATGGTCGCCGCCCACTTGGTGCAGTGCACGCCGGGCAGCGCGGGGCCGATCACTCGGGCAGGGAAGCCGTGATCCATTGACAGGTCAATCCCGTTGACCTTCAGGGCCAGCAGCGTGCGCTTGTCGTTGATCTGATCCGAGCTGAGGGTCGCCGAGTCAAACACGCCGTTCTGGGCGATGGACTTGGTCTCGACGGTGACCTTGCCGCGCGCGACGACCAGCTTGGCCAGATCGCTGATGCGCACCCCGGTCCAGCGCTGGGTCGTCGACCAGCCCTCCACGCAGGCGATCGGCAGGTCGTAGGTGTGCTGGGGCATCGCCAGCAGGTCGGCCCGAGCCAGGGCGAGGGAGCGCTGACCGGAGCTGAGGTGCAGCTTCCAGCCTGGACCCACGGCGCTGGGCTTGATCTCCGCGGCACCCGCCGTGCGGTTGACGGCAAAGCCGTTGGGCCCGCTGCCGTGACGGTTGCGGGGAGCCAAGAAGGCCAGGCGGCGCAGCGGCCCGCCGATCGACTGGCCTGCCCCCTGCACGGCCAAGAAGAGCGAGCCCACGCCCACGGTGCCCAGCAGCGCGCGTCGCGACATGCTCGGCGGAGCGGCCTCGAGGGGAATCAGCTCGCTGGCGACGGGCTCCGCCGGCTCGGGCCGGGTGTCGGCGAGGCTCTCGCGCAACGGAGCAAGCCCGCGCCGGGCGGCCAGAGAGCGGCGCATGGTGGGCAGCGTGAGCGCGGTGTGAAAGGTGAAGGCGGCGCTGAAGACCCAGGCGCCGTAGTAGTGGGCATCGGTGAAGAAGAATTTGAACAGGTAGGCGTACTGAATGTTGAGGATGCCGGTGGCGAACTCAAACAGCGCCCCACCCACCAGCAGGGCAAGGGACAGGCGCTCGAGCGCGTGGGCGGGACTGCGCATCGGTGGCCATTCGAACAGCTTGGGTATCACCGACCAGAGCTTCACCAGCAGGATCGGGAAGGCGAGGAGGCCGATCGTCACGTGCAGCCCCTGGGTGAGGGCATACAGCCACGATGGGTGCGTCGGCCAGGAGAACAGATAGAAGTCAAGGGGCCCGAGGTGGCGTCCCACCGCGTTCTCGCCGAGCCGCGGGTTATAGGCGGCGTTGGAGAGAAAGCCGGTGAGGGCAACGATCGGGATGGCGATCAACAGCACCAGGCCGAGCAGCGAGGTCAGCCATGGTCCCCGCAGCGGGCTGCGCCACATCCCCGGTCGAAAGGGGCCGGGCGGGGGGCGATCGGGGTCCAGGAAGGGCAGAGCCATCAGTGAGCGCCCGGGCGCACCGGGAGATGGGGCTCGGCGCGAACCGGTATGACCCTGGGGCCGGGCAAAGGGTTCTGTGCCGGGCCCAGGCGCACGAACCAGCGCCCGTCCTGATGCCAGCGCTCGCTCACGGTGAGGCCAGCCTCGGCGGCCAGGCGATCGACGCCACCGGCTCCCACCCGCGCCCAGCTGAGCCAGTCACTGCTCTCGCCGTCGTCTTCGATGCGCACTTCGACGGTCTCGCTGATCACCGACGGAGCCTCGAGCTCGATGAGGATCTCACCGTCATCGGAGAGCTGACGGCGAAGACGTCGCAGCAGGCTTGCCGGCTGGCCGCCGATGCCGATGTTGCCGTCCAGCAGCAGCGCGGTGCGCCAACGACCGGCCCCGGGCAGTTCGTCGAAGACCGAGGCCTGGATGGCGGTGGCGCCTCGGGTGCGGGCCAGCTCCACCGCGGCGGGGGAGATGTCGACCCCCAGAGCGAAGACCCCCCGGCGCGCGAGTCCGTGCAGATGACGGCCGGGCCCGCAGCCCAGGTCGATCACCGGCCCCCGAGCGCGGTCGAGCACCGACTCGTCAGCAGGGGTGGTTGGACCCAGCCAGCGCTGCAGCGGCACGCGCAGAGTCGGTCCGCCGCGCACGCGAAGGCACATGTCGGCGGGATTGGGGGCGGCGAGGGCGGTGGCGTAGAGCTCGAGAGCGCTGATCACTCCGCAGGGCGGGCGACATCGAGCTGGAGCGCGGCCGAGTTGATGCAGTAGCGGCTGGCGCCGCCGGGCCCGTCGTCGAAGACGTGGCCGAGGTGACCGCCGCAGGTGGCGCAGGTCACCTCGGTACGTCGCATGAACAGGCTGCGGTCGGAGTGCAGCTCGATGTTCTCGCGCACGGCGGGATCAGTGAAGCTTGGCCAGCCGGTGCCGGAGTCAAACTTGGTGTCAGAGGAGAAGAGCTCCGCAGAGCAGGCGGCGCAGCGGTACATGCCGTCGTCCTTGGTGTGCACGTAACCACCGGAGAACGGCCGCTCGGTGCCCTTGCGCCTGAGCACCTCATACTGGGCGGGGGTCAGCTCCTCGCGCCACTGCTCGTCGGTCTTGTCCATGCGCGTTTCCATGTCGCTCCTTTGCCGGTTCATGTGATACCAGATCCGGCGGGGGCGCAAACGGTTCAGGTCGCCGCGATCCACGGTGCAAGCAATTCGCGCAGGGCCATTCGCCCCCGGTGCAGCCGGCTCTTGAACGCCGGCTCACCGAGCTCGAGCACAGCGGCCGCCTGGCGGGTGGAGAGCCCTTCCACGTCACGCAGCACCACCGGGGCGCGTAGGTCTACGGGCAGTTGGCGAAGCGCCTGACCCAGGGCCGTGCGCAGCTCGTCGTTCTCAGCGCGTGCCGCCGGGCCCGGACGAGCGTCTGGTACGTCGTCCACCGGCGCAAGCTCACTGGATAGGAAGGCTCCGGCAGGGGGCCGGCGCGCAAGGCGGCGCTGGGCCTCGTTGAAGCCGATGCGGTAAAGCCAGGTGAAGAAGCTCGACCGGCCCTCGAAGCGCGCCAGCGAGCGCCAGGCGCGCAAGAACGCCTCCTGGGCCACCTCCTGAGCTTCGGCCTGATCCAGACCGAAGCGGCGAAGCGATGCCATGAGGCGGTCGGCGTAGCGCATCACGAGCTCCTCGAAGGCCCCCATATCTCCATGGCGCGCGCGCTCGACAAGCGCCTCGTCGTCGTCGGCGCGATCGCCGGATACGCTCGTCACGCCTCGTCTCCTGGGGTCTCGTTGACACGGCTGCGCACGGAGGCCAGCACCGTGTCGGCCATGAGCTCACCCTCGTCTCCGCGCATCGTCCCCAGCGCGTTGACGATCGCGTGCAGGCTGCGCAAGAGCTCACGGCACTCGGGGCAGTCATCCACATGGCCCTCCAGGCGCGCGCGCTCGTCCGGGCGCAGGTCGTCGTCGAGATAGTCGGAGGTGTGCGGCTGCACCCAACGGTGGTCGCGCCGAAAGCCCAGACGGTGCAGAGGACCCCTCATCTGCACCAAACCTACCCTCTCCCATTGAAAACCGTTTGGTCGTGGGCGGGGTCTGAGAGCCATGCCCGACGGCAACGCCACCGCGGTCAGGCTCGTGCACGCTTCCCCGACCTCGAGCTGCCCGATCACACCGGGCGGATGAGGAGCCTCACAGAGCTCGCCGCGGCCAATCCCCTGGCCCTGTTCACCGCGCGCGGCTGGTGGTGTCCCAAGGAGCAGCGCTACCTACGCGAGCTGGTAAGGCTCCAGGACGAGTTTGAGGTGGCCTACTCCCAGATCGTGGTCGTCACCGTCGATGAGCCCGAGGTCCAGTCGGCGTTTCGAGCCGGCCTGGGCGCCCGCTTTGCCTTTTTGTCGGACGCCCGCCGGGCATGGATCGATCGACTCGGGCTGCTTGAGTCCTCAGACACCGTGCACGCCCCCTACCGGCCCGCCGCTTTCACCCTGGCTCCCGACCTGACCATCCATCGCGCCTATAACGGCTACTGGTACTGGGGTCGTGCCACGGCCGAGGAGCTGCGCGCCGACATGCGGGCGATCACGCGCCAGTTGCGCTCCGACTGGGATCCCGTCAGGTGAGCGACACCCCCTACCGCGAGGTGTTCTGGGACGGAGCCCGACTGGGGCTCCACGCGCGCGATGGTGCCCGGCGCCTGGGCATCGACCGCCGCTGCCTGGAGGGCCAGCCCATCTCCGGGTGCTTTGCCAGCGTCTGCGCCGGGGTGCCCGACACGGCGCGGTTGCCATTCGACCAGCCCGAGGTCCAGCAGGCCCGTCGCGACGCCCTGGCCTGGTGGATACCGCTGCTCGGTGACAGCCTGGTCTGCCTCTCGACGTTGCGCCTGGACGGCGTCTACTGCGCGGGTGCGGTCACCGTGGCCACCCATCCCGGGCATTTCGATGACGATCCCTTTGCGCGCCTGTTCGCCGCGACGGTGATCACCACCGGCCTGTTCAGCGCGGTACCCGCCCCCGCCGGTCCCCTGATCGAGCGCACCGCCGGGGCCCCGTGGCCGGGCGGGCGCTTTGAGAACCATGCCGCCTGAGCCGACGAGCGCGTCGGCGAGGAGCGCTCCTCGGCGCGATGAGTTCGGCTCCCTGCCCATCGCCGCCTACGCGATGCTCTCAGATTGCAACTCCGCCGCTCTGGTGGGCAGCGATGGATCCATCGACTGGCTCTGCGTGCCGCGCTTTGACAGCCCGGCGCTCTTCTGTCGTCTGCTCGGTCCAGACGCCGGGCACTGGTCGATCGAGCCGGTGGCGCCCTATGAGGTCACGCGTCGCTACCTGCCGAGCACGCTCGTCCTGGAGACGACGTTCACCACCGACGCTGGTTCGTGCGCCTCCTCGACGCTCTGGCCGTGGCCCACGGACAACGCGGACACGACCTGGGGCTGGACGCGCCGCACGAGCTGCTGCGCCTGCTCGAAGGAGACAGAGGAACGGTTGAGCTCGACGTCGTGCTGGCGGCGCGTCCGGAGTACGGGTTGGTGGAGCCGCTGCTCAGGGCCACCGACGACGGCGTCCGCACCTTCGGAGGCCCCAACGCCTTCGTCATGCGCACCAACGCCGAGGTCTGCGTCGTCGACAGCACCCTGCACGCGCGGCTGAAGGTGACTGCGGGCCAGCAGGTTGGCTTCTCCCTACGCTGGGTGGTTCCTGGCGCCACGGTGGCGAGCTCGACCCCGCCCGCGGCGGTGGCCACCCGATTGCAGGACGTCGGTGAGGCCTGGCGCTCGTGGGAGGCCGAGCACGATGTCTATGACGGTCCTCGACGCGACCTCGTGCGCTTCAGCGCTCGCGTCCTCAAAGGGCTGACCTATCGACCGACGGGCGCGATCGTGGCCGCGGCCACAAGCTCACTGCCCGAGACGGCGGGAGGGGAGCGCAATTGGGACTACCGTTACGCCTGGATCCGCGACGCCAGCCTGACGCTCGAGGCCCTCTATGTCGGCGCCTGCTCTGACGAGGCTGAGAACTTCGTCTCGTTCATGACGAGCTCGGCGGGCGGCGGTCAGGGGCTGGAGCGTTCGCTTCAGATCATGTATGGGGTCGCCGGTGAGCACGACCTCTCCGAGCGCGAGCTCGACCACCTACCGGGCTGGCGTCATTCGCGCCCCGTGCGGGTGGGAAACGGTGCCTGGCGCCAGACCCAGCATGACGTCTACGGCGAGCTGCTCAGCGCCCTGCACCTCTACCGCACCAACCTCGGGCCTCTGCACCCCGAGATCCAGCACTTCTCGGCCCAGCTGGCCGACGCCGCAGCGCGCCACTGGCGCGAGCCCGACGCGGGGATGTGGGAGATGCGGGGCCAGCCGCTGCACCACCTTTCGTCGAAGGTGCTGTGCTGGGTCGCCCTGGACCGCGCGGTTCGCCTGGCGCCCGATCTCGGCACCTACGCCAAGGCGCAGGCGTGGAGCTCCGAGCGCGATACCCTGCGCGCAGAGGTACTCCAGCGGGGCTTCAGCGAGCGCCGCGGAGCCTACGCCCAGAGCTTTGACTCAGACGACCTCGACGCTGCCGCGCTGCTGATGGCGCTGGTCGGCTTTCTGCCCGCCAGCGACCCGCGCATGCGCGCGACCATCGACGCCATCGCGTCCGATCTCACTGACGACGGGCTCGTGGTTCGCTACCGCAGTGACGCGGGAGCCAACGCGGACGGTCTGAGCGGCGAGGAGGGGACGTTCGTCATCTGCTCGTTCTGGCTCGTCGCCTGTCTGGCTCAGCTGGGTGAGGTCACGCGTGCCGCGGAGCTCTTTGATCGGGTCACCGCCTACTCCAACGACGTGGGGCTGCTCGCCGAGGAGATCGACACGCGCAACGGCGAGCAGCTGGGTAACACCCCTCAAGCCTTCAGCCATGTGGGGCTGATCATCGCCGCCCACGCGTTAGACCAGGCGACCGCGCGACATCTCCTTCCTTGACGGCCACTAGGGCACCACGATCGTAAACGCCGCCGTATTGCTCAGCGAGGTGCCGGCACGGGCGTCGTAGGCCTGCACCTCAAACTCGTTGGCCTGACAGTCGGTCCGTTTGGCGTTGAGATCGGCCAGGGGCACGCTGCCCGTCGTGCTGTTGCCCAGATCTCCCGATACCGCGGCCGGCTCGGCGCCAGGATTGATGGTGCCCG
>JAABUR0100006622.1_pt1 | contig 14053 bp, 17 predicted proteins | sample 5560091 | NCBI WGS metagenome assembly JAABUR01 (sample SAMN10711879, study PRJNA513375) | rock metagenome | isolation source: Antarctica rocks | place: Antarctica: Victoria Land, University Valley sud
GAGCCCGGCGACGGCGGGGACGACCCGGGGTTTGTCCCAGAACGTAGAGTCGCCGATCACGCTTGCTCGTGGTGCCGGAACGGCATTCTCGGAGTCTCTTGGGTGATCGCTGCTGACCATTGCTTTGCGCCGGGAGCGATCACCCGTGCGGCCGGCGCCGCCGCTTCTGCTTCTCGTAGCTGTTGCGTAAACCCCCCCCCCGGCGAGGCCACTGGATCGCTTCTTAAGCGTGGGCTCCCAAACTGCCGAATCCGGCACGGGAGTGCGCGTATCAGCTACGTCTGATACGCTGAATCAGTAATGACTGATACTGCTCCTCTGCTCGCGCCTTTCGCGCTGCCGGAACGTCTCACTGAGTCAGACCTCGTCGCCAAGTACTTCAAGGTGCTGTCCGACTCGACCCGCGTGCGCATCCTGGAGTTGCTGGAAGAGCGCGGCGAGCTCTCCGTGAGCGAGCTCGTGGAAGCGCTTGGGGAGTCGCAGCCGAAGGTCTCTAACCACCTGGCTTGTCTGCGCTGGTGCGGGTTCGTGCATACCCGCCGTGAGCACCCGAGCGTGCTGTACCGCGTCGCGGATGAACGGGTGTTGGCAGTCCTCGCGCTCGGGCGCGCGTTGCTGGGCGACAACGCTGAGCACGTCGCCGCCTGTCGGCGAGTCGATGGAAAGGGCTGCTGATGGACGACAAGCTCAACGAAGGGAAGAAGCGCGAGGGGAGGTCTCGCTGCCGTCGGGTTCGGCGCCTTGGCCGTCGCGTGTTGTACCGGCGGGCCCTTGATCGCCGGTGTGCTTGGAGGCATTGCGCTAGGAACGGTCCTCGGCGTGGGCGCCGGTGTGCTCGCCGTGGTCCTTGTGACCGCGCTGATCACCGTCCGGGTCCGCGGGCAGCGCGTACCGCTTTCTCCCCGCGTCAACGCGCGTCGGGACGGTGGAGCATGAGCGCCGCGCGAGAACCCGCGCGGCGACCTCGGCCTGATCGCCGACCACCAGCGCCAGGTGCTGATCGGCGCGTGGGCGATCGCGCCTATGGCCAGCGAGTGGATTCACTACGCGGCGCTGGCGATCAATACCCAGACGCCGCTATCGGTGCTGCGCGACACCGTCGCGCAATTCCCGACGCTCACAGAGGCCTACCTGAACGGGCTCGAACATCTTGAGCCCTGAGTACGACCTGGCGATCGTCGGCTCGGGCGGCGGCGCATTCGCTGCCGCAATCGCCGCCCGCCGGCGTGAGCTGCGCGTGGTCATGCTCGAACGGGGTGTTGTCGGCGGCACGTGCGTGAACGTCGGCTGCATTCCTTCCAAGGCACTGCTGGCGGCCGCGGAGTCTCGCCACCGCGCCGCGCATGGCCGCTTCCCTGGCATCTCGACGGATGCCGGGACCGCGGACATGGCAGCGCTGGTCGCCGCCAAGGACGACATCGTCGGCGAGCTGCGCCAAAGCAAGTACGTCGACCTGGCCGCCGAGTACGGCTTCGAGCTTGTGGAGGGCAACGCCCGCTTCGTCGAGGGTCCCGCCCTCGCCGTCGGCGGCCGCCGGATCGAGGCTGCGCACTATCTCGTGGCCACCGGCGCCGAGCCCGCCATCCCAGCGGTCCCCGGCCTGGCCGGCAGCGGCTACTTGACCTCGACCACCGCGATGGAGCTCGACCACCTGCCTGAGGCGGTGATCGTCATCGGCGGCGGCTACGTCGCCATGGAGCAGGCACAGCTGTTCGCCCACCTCGGCACCGAGGTGACGATGCTCGTGCGCTCGACGCTGGCCCGCAGTGAGGAGCCGGAGGTCGCAGAGGTCATCCGCGAGGCGTTCGGGGCCGAGGGCATCCGCGTGGATGAGTGGGTCACCCCAGACGGAGTCCGCCGCGACCGAAATGACGTGGTGGTCCGCGCTGGCGGACGAGAGCTCCGCGCCGAGAATGTGCTCGTCGCCACCGGTCGACGCCCGAATACCGGAGGCCTGGGGCTGCAGGACATCGGCGTCGAGGTCAGACCCGGCGGCGAGGTCGTCGTCGATGACGACCTGAGCACGAGCAACCCGCGGGTGTGGGCGGCCGGAGATGTCACTGGCCATCCGCAGTACGTCTACGTCGCTGCCAAGCACGGCGGACTGATGGTCGAGAACGCGTTCGAGCGCGCCGGCAAGCGCATCGACTACTCGGCGCTGCCGCGCATCACCTTCACCAACCCGACAATCGCGTCCGCGGGCCTGACCGAAGCCCAGGCCCACGAACGCGGGCTTGACTGCGAGAGTCGCGTCCTGGCGCTGGAGCACGTCCCTCGGGCCATCGTCAGCCGCAACACCACCGGGCTCGTCAAGCTCGTCGCCGAGCGCGAGAAGGGCCGCATCGTCGGGGCCCACATCGTCGGTGACGGCGCGGGCGACGTCATCCTCGCCGCCAGTCTAGCCATCCAGACGGGGATGACCGTCGAGCAACTCGCTGCTGGCTGGAACCCCTACCTGACGCTCGGCGAGGGCCTCTACCTGGCCGCGCGGTCCTTCTCGCGTGACCCTTCCAAGCTCTCCTGCTGCGCGGCCTGACCATGCGTCGCAATCTCCTCATCGGACTCGCGGTGCATGGCGTTTACGGGGCCGCTCCTGGCTGGTGGTTCGAATGCCTGATGTAAGCGGACCGGCTGACCTTGACGCGCTCGCCGCGGGGCTGCACAGGCGAGTTCTGCTGTCACGTGTTCTTCCTCGCGGGTGCGGACACGGTCCAAGCTTGGCTCGCTCAGCACGCCGGCGCTCACGTGCTCGGTGTAGAAGCCGTCCGCCATCCCTCTCATGCGGGTCTGGCTGCGCGAGAACATCCGCTACGTGCTCACGCTGGCGGGCCACGGCCAGCCCGTAGACGATCGCTACCTCGCGATGCAGCTGCGCGCGTTCAACGATCTACGGCTCTGGAGAGCATGACGCTGCCTCCCGACCCGATCAGGCAGCGTCTGCGGGCGCGCCCGCCGGCCCCTACCCTCGCCTGGGCAGAGCAGCGGGCCGGAAACGGCATGCAGACAACGTCTGTCGCCTGGCTGGCCGGGGGCAGCTCCCACGCAAACCACGCGATCACCCTCACAGATGCCCACGGCACCGTGCGCGAGCTGGTCCTGCGGCGCTGGGTGCGACCCGACTGGCAGACCACAGATCCGGAGTTCACTCCCCAGCGTGAAATCGCGGCGCTGACGCTCTTGGCCAACGCCGATGTGCCCGCCCCGCGACTGGTCGCCGCCGACGTCGACGCAGCCTCCTGCGACGTGCCGGCCCTGCTCGAGACCCGCGTCCCGGGGCACCCGCCGCGGCCACCCGCCGACCTCGATGGGTTCTGCCGCCAGCTTGCCGCCGTGTTGCCGTCGATCCACGCTGTGGAGGGCCGCGCTGGGACGATCGTGCCGAGCTTTCGTGCTTACGTCGACGTCCACGCCACGGCTCCGCCGCCCTGGGCCCCGAGCGACATCTGGCGGCACGCGTGGGAGGTCCTCGCACAGTCACCGCCGCCCAGCCCGGCGTGTTTCATCCACCGCGACTACCACCCCGGCAACACGCTCTGGATCGAAGACCAGCTCACTGCGGTCGTCGACTGGACCTATGCATCATTGGGCCCGGTCGGGGTCGACCTGGGCCACATGCGCTGGAACCTCGTCCTCGACTACGGGCCAGACGCCGCGGAACGCTTCCTGCGCCACCACGCAGAACTTGCCGGGACCGCCCCACACCAGCCTTACTGGGACATCCGCACCACGGTCGACCTCATCGGCGACGGCGATCCCCACGATCCACTCCCCGCCCGAGACCTCAACGCCCTCGAGGCCCACGTCACACGCGCCCTCCGCGCACTCGCCTAACGCCTTTTCGGTGCGAGCGACGGGCCGGTGCGCCGTAGGCACCGAGGATCAATGGCACGGTGTCCGAGGATCAGCGGAGCTTGTGCCCGAGCGGCAACACCCAGCGGAACAGGCCGACGCCCGGCCTCTTGCACCAGCAGGCATCCTGGCACTCGCAAGTAATCGTGCCGCGCCGCTCCTTCGCGTGGCCGATCAGCGCGGCTCCGACGTAAAGCGCGCCGACAAGTACAAGGCCCCCCTGGCGCATGTGACGAGGTTAGCCGCGGGCCAGCGGTGTGTCCACCGGCGTCGACGAGGTCCACGCTCCGGGCTCGCTGCGCTCGACGCCGACGCTGACCCCATTACCCTGGCATGAACCCCTACAAGACCCACAAAACAGTGAAGATGGGGATTGGCGTTTCGGTCGGGTCCCGGTCCGGCTCATGAGCGGCGCGATGGGGCTCGGGTGCCCGGATGCACGGAAGGGCCGGACTACCGGGCGGAGGTCCGCTTCATGCCGTTAGTAGGGCGCGCCGGCGGTGGCCCGGGTCTCTGCGAACCGGTCGGGCTCAGTTCAGAGCGACAGACAGTTCGGGCGGGCCTGTGAGTGTCTGGAGTACGACGCAGTAGCGCTCAGTGAGCTCCAGAAGCTTAGCCAGGCGCCCGTCTTCGACGCTGGTGTCCAGGTCGAATCGCACGCGAACCGCACGAAACCCCACCCAGGCCTCGCGATCGACGCCGAGCGTGCCTCGGAAGTCCAGGTCTCCTTCGGCTGTCACGGTGCCGTCAACGGGGATCGCCATGCTCGTGGCAACCGCGCGCATGGTGACGCCGGCGCACGCGGCGAGCGCTTCGAGCAGCATGTCGCCAGAGCACAGGTCTGCGCCGTCCCCGCCGGTGGCTCGGTGCAAGCCGGCTGTGGCGATCGCCCGTCCAGTCTCGACGTTGCAGGTGACTCCTTCACCAAGCGTCGCGTGCGCCTTCAGGGTGACGATCGCGGCGTCGGGATCCTCGCGATAACGCTCCTTCAACGGTGCCTGGATGCTCCGAAGGTCATCAGTCTCCATGGGTCTCCTCGAATCGCTGGCCACCCGAGTATCGGGCACAGCCGTGTGGTCGCGAGTGTTCAGGTCGCTGGAGCCGCCGAATCGGCTGCCATGGCCATCCCATCGCACCGCCCGAGGCGCGCATCGTTGACCCTTGGACCTCGGACCTCGTGGCACGGCGTGATCGAGGAAGACCAGAAGCGCGGTCGTCGTCCGCACAGACGATCCTTCCGGCGCTAAGCGATGGCGGGTCGCGAGAGGAGCCTGTTCAGCTGGCCGCGGGCGTGACTCTGCTTGTCGAGATCCAGCGGGACGCGGTCGAAGCCGATGTGCGGGTTGCCGTCCTCCTGCGCGAGTGCCTCGTCCTCGCTGCCCGCCTCGATCACGCGCGGGCTGCGCGATGATTGGTGTGACGATGGAACGGTTGGCTGTGATCGATATGGGCTCGAACTCCTTCCGCTTGGTGAGCTGACCGCCCGCGCCTGGGAGCGCGACGTCCAGGTCATGGTCGAGGGCCCCGGGCACATCCCGATCGATCAGCTCGAGATGAACGTGCGCCGCCAGCAGGAGGTCTGCCAGCAGGCGCCGTTCTACACGCTGGGTCCGCTGGTGACCGACATCGCTCCCGGCTATGACCACATCACCTCGGCGATCGGGGCGGCGATCGTCGGCTGGCACGGCACCTCGATGCTCTGCTACGTCACCCCGAAGGAGCACCTCGGGCTGCCCAACGCCGAAGACGTCAAGCAGGGCATGATCGCCTACCGCATCGCCGCGCACGCCGCCGACCTCGCACGCGGCAACAAGCGGGCAGCGCAGTGGGACCGGGAACTCTCGAAGGCAAGGTTCTCATTCGACTGGCGTCGGCAGTTCGAGCTGTCGCTCGACCCCGAGACCGCGCAGGCCATGCACGACGAGACACTCGCCGACGACTACTTCAAGAGCGCCGAATTCTGCTCCATGTGCGGACCCAAGTACTGCCCCATGCACAACTTCAAAGACATCGACTGGAACGCCATCCGCACCGTCGTCGAAGACCGCAAACAACAGCGTCTGCGTGTACCAGCCCAACCGTCAGCGGCCTCCGCTCGAACTTAGCTGATCCCAGCACGTGCGGCTCGCCGCGACACTCAGACCCGGGACGCAGTCGCGAGGGCGGATCCACCGCTCTTCTTCAGGACGAGCAGCCGCTGGGCGGCGGCGCCGAAGCCGAGGCCTATCGTCGTCCAGAGCGTCAGGTTGATCCCGAGCGACGCGAGCCGGAAGCGGTAGAGCACGTCGGCCGGGAACCCGGCGGGCGTCTCGTGAAATGCCGGCAGGATCAGCTGGGCCGCGCCGACGACGACAACGAAGCCGGCCAGGGCGACGAGCGCCGCGTTCCACGCCCCGAGGCGCGGCAGCAATTGGCGACGGATGCGCGCGGCGGCGATCGCGCCAAGCACGCAGATGGCGATCATCAGGAAGTAGGCGACGGTGCGCCGCCCAATCGTGTCGGGGTTGCCAATCGTGGGCGGGTTGGCCGGGTACTTCGTGAAGGGCACCAGCACGATCGTCAGGTACGCGCCGGCCGCGAGGACCGCAGCCGTCGCGCGCGGGCCCATCGCGCCGATGCGGCCGTAGGCGTAGGCGAAGGCCAGCGAGAAGGTCCCGCCGAGGGCGACGCCCATCACGACGGTCCCCGTCAGCAGGCCGAAGGAGCGCTGCAGCCCACGTGAGACGAGCGCATGGCCCTCGGGCTCGTGGCGCAGGCGCGCGAGGTGGTTCTCGAAGTCGATGGCGTGCTGGACCTGAGGCTCACCGAAGACGTGCGAGAACGCGTACGCGAGCAGGCCGGCGAGGGCTCCGACCAGCATGCCCCGCACGAGCAGGGGCCGAGTCATGGACGATGCCTAGTGGCAGGGGAAGCCGAGCAGGTGCCGCGCGTCGTGCACCCATTCGTGCACGCTGCTGCCGCCGATGAGCGACGCGGCGCCCCCCTCGGCACCGACGAAGTACAGGAACAGCATCAGCAGGATGCCCGCAAGCAGCGCGTAGGGCAGCACCTCGCGTGCGGAGACCACCGCAACCGGCGGGTGCGCTGCTCCTCGTTCGACGATCGCTTCAGACATGTGTGCGGCCTTCCTACGGGATCACGCGTCCCGTCGTTGGTGATAGGCCGTGTGGCGGCGGAGTGTCTGGCTTCCGGCTCTCGTGAGCCGGTCACAGTGGCGCGACCGCGCCGGTATCGCACCGGCTTCCTCGCTCCGTCACACGTCGGCCGCAGCATAGCCGCGGGCGCGGCGCGACACAAATCCGCGGGAGAGGCCCACGGCTATGCTGGCGGCGATGCACCCAGGTCGTGCCGCCCACCCGGCCGCCGTGGCACGCCCGCTCGCCGATCGCTGCCCTGGCGTCCTTCGCCTGCACCAGTCCGGAGACGGGCTGCTGGCGCGCGTACGCCTGCCGGGCGGGGTGCTCCCGGCCTCGGCGTTCGGCGCGATCCGCGAGGCGGCGATGCTGGGCAACGGCCTGCTCGAGCTCACCGCGCGGGCCAACCTCCAGGTGCGCGGCCTGCCCGATGAGGCCGGCCCCGCCATCGCCGACCTGCTGTGGTCCTCCGGGCTGCTGCGCTCGCTCGAGCACGACCGCGCGCGGAACATCGCGGCGAGCCCGCTGGGCGCCCGCCACCCGGCCGCGCTCGCGCCCACCGACGCCCTGGTGGCGCGCCTGGACGCCCGCCTGTGTGCCGACCCGGACCTCAGCCGACTGCCGGGCCGCTTCCTCTTCGCCGTGGACGACGCGAGCGCCACACTGGGCGGCCGCGTGGCGGACGTCGCCCTCGTCGCGCAGCGCGGCGGGGGCTTCCGGCTCGTGCTCTCCGGCGCGCCGACCGACCGCCACGGCGACGAAGAGCTCGCGCTGGAGGCGGCGCGGGCCTTCCTCGCGCTCGCCGGCGACGCGTGGCGGATCGCGGACCTGCCCGGCGGCGCCGCGACGGTGGCGGGCCAGACCGGCGCGACGCTCGTGGACGGGGGGTCCGGCGACCGCGGCGACGCCCCGGGCCCGGGCGTGTCCGAGCAGGCCGACGGGCGCGTCGCGGTCACGGCGCTGCCGCCGCTGGGGCGACTCGACGTCGCGATGCTCGATGCGGTCGCGCGCGTCGCCGGCGACGACGTGCGCCTCTCACCCCGGCACACGCTCACGTTCCTCGACGTCGCGCCCTCGGAGGCGCCGGCGCTGCTCGGCGGGCTCGCGGCCGCCGGCTTCGTCACGTCGCCGGACTCGGGATGGGCGGGCCTCTCGGCCTGCGCCGGCAAGGGTGCGTGCGTGCGCGCGCGCGTGGACGTGCGGGCCGCGGCGGCCGCTCGCGCGCAGGTGCGCACGCTTGGCGCGCGCGCCGAGCACTGGGCGGCCTGCGAGCGCGGCTGCGGGCGCCCGCCCGGCGCGCTGGCGGTCACCGCGCACGAGACGTGGCTGACCATCGAGGACGGCGCCGGCGAGCGGACGGTCCCCGACGCGGGCGCCGCGCTGGGCGCCCTGGGGCGCGGCGCATGAGCGACTACATCCGCGACGGCGCCGAGATCTACCGCCGGTCCTTCGCGACGATCCGCGCCGACGCGCAGCTCAACGGCCTCGAACCGATCCTCGAGCGCGTCGTCGTGCGGATGATCCACGCCTGCGGGATGGTCGACCTGGCCGGCGACGTCGCGGCGTCGTCAGGCTTCGGGGAGTCCGGCGCACGGGCGCTGCGCGACGGGGCGCCGATCCTGTGCGACACGTCGATGGTCGCCTCGGGGGTCACGCGCTCGCGGCTGCCGGCAGACAACGAGGTCGCGTGCACCCTGACGGACCCGGCCGTGCCGGCGCTGGCCGCCGAGCTGGGCACGACGCGAACGGCGGCCGCGCTGGAGCTCTGGCGCGAGCGCCTGGGCGGCTCCGTGGTCGTCGTCGGCAACGCTCCCACGGCGCTATTCCGCCTCCTCGAGCTCGTCGACGAGGGCGTCGCGCCCCCCGCCGCGGTGATCGGCGTCCCGGTGGGGTTCATCGGCGCGGCCGAGTCCAAGGCGGCGCTGGCCGAGCACGGCGGCGGCCTGGAGTACGTCGTCGTCCACGGCCGCCGCGGCGGCAGCGCGATGGCCGCGGCGGCGATCAACGCGCTGGCCAGCCCCGCCGAATGACGCCCGGCCGGCTCTTCGGCGTCGGCGTGGGCCCCGGCGACCCCGACCTCGTGACCGTGAAGGCCGCGCGCGTCATCGCCGCCGCCGACGTCATCGCCTACCCGATCGCGCCGCGGGCCGGCGCCACCGGCGTGGCGCGGGCCATCGCGGGGCCGCACATGCGCGCCGGCGTACTCGAGATCGCGCTGACCTACCCGATCACGATCGAGCCCAGCAGCCACCCGGGCGGCTACGAGGCGGCCATCGCCGACTTCTACGACGCCAGCGCCGCCGAGCTCGCGACCCACCTCGACGCGGGCCGCGACGTGGTCGTCCTCTGCGAGGGCGACCCGTTCTTCTACGGCTCCTACATCTACCTGCACGACCGGCTCGCCGGCCGCTACGTCACCGAGGTCGTGCCGGGCGTCACGTCCTTCAGCGCGGCGGCTGCGGCCGCCGGCACGCCGCTGGTCAAGCGCGACGACGTGCTGACCATCCTGCCCGGCACGCTGTCGCAGGACGAGCTGGCCACGCGGCTGCGCGCGGCGGACGCCGCCGTCGTCATGAAGCTGGGGCGGACCTTCCCCGGCGTGCGCGACGCGGCGGAGGCGGCCGGCGTCGCGGAGCGCGCGGTGTACGTCGAGCGCGCCAGCGCGGCCGGCGAGCGCACCGCGCCGCTGCGCGACGTCGACGCGGCGGACGTGCCGTACATGTCGCTCGTGCTCGTCCCGACCGCCGACGGGCGCGAGGCCGGCGCCGCGCGGCCGGGGCGCGTGGCCGTCGTCGGGCTCGGGCCCGCGGGCGGGCAGTGGCTGACGCCCGAGGCCCAGGCCGAGCTGGCCTCCGCCGACGTGCTCGTCGGCTACAAGACCTACGTCGACCGCGTGCCGACCCGCCGCGGCCAGCGGCGCTTCGCCACCGACAACCGCGTCGAGGCCGATCGCGCCCGCCACGCGCTCGAGCTGGCCGCCGGCGGCGCGCGGGTGGCCGTCGTCTCCTCCGGCGACCCCGGCATTTTCGCCATGGCCTCGGCCGTGCTCGAGGCGCTCGATGGGGCGCCGGCGCCGCTGTGCGACGTCGAGGTGCGCGTCGTGCCGGGGCTGTCGGCGATGCAGGCCGCCGCTTCGCGGGTCGGGGCGCCGCTGGGCCACGACTTCGCGGTCATCTCGCTCTCGGACATCCTCAAGCCCTGGGCCGTGATCGAGCAGCGTCTGGAGGCGGTGGCCCGCGCCGACATGGCCGTGGTGCTCTACAACCCCGCCTCCAGGGACCGGCGCGACCAGCTCGACCGTGCCCTCGAGGTGCTGGGCCGCCACCGGGCGCCGGCGACGCCGGTCGTGGTCGCCCGCGCCGTGGGCTCCGCGACGGAGGCCGTGACCGTCGCGACGCTCGGCACGCTGGACGCTGGCGCCGTGGACATGCGCACCCTGCTGATCGTCGGCGCCTCGACGACGCGCGTGATCGCGGCCCGCGACGGCGCGGGGACCGATCGCGTCTACACGCCGCGCAGCTACCCCGACGCCTGACGCCGCGCCCAGGCCGCGGCGTCGGCGACCGCGCGCACGGTCTCGACGTCCTCGCGCGCGGGGCGGCGCACGACCACGACCGGCAGCCCGCGCTCGCGCGCGGCGTGCAGCTTGGCCTCGGTCAGCGCGCCGCCGCTGTCCTTGGTGACGACCACATCGATCCCGTGCGCATCGACGAGGCCCCGCTCGCCCTCCAGCGTGTACGGGCCGCGGTCCAGCAGCACCTCGTGGTGGGGCGGCAGCGTGACCTCGGGCGGGTCGACGCAGCGGATGAGAAACCAGCAGGTGTCGTCGGCGGCGAAGGCCTCCAGGCCCTGGCGCCCTGTCGTGAGCAGGACGCGCCGCGCCCCGAGCTCCGCGAGCGCGGCCGCCGCCGTGGCCAGGTCGTCGACCCAGAGCCACCGGTCGCCGTCGGCGGCCTGCCAGCCGGGGCGCTCGAGACGCAGCAGCGCGACCCCGGCGGCGCGCGCCGCGCGCGCCGCGGAGGCCGAGATGCGCTGCGCGAAGGGGTGCGTGGCGTCGACGACCGCGGCGATGGCCTCGTCCTCCAGCCAGAGGGCGAGCGCCTCGGGCCCGCCGAAGCCGCCGACGCGCACCTCGCCGACGGGCAGCCGGGGCCGGGCGACGCGACCGGCGAGCGAGGAGATGACCGGCACGGCCGCGTCGTCGAGCTGCTGCGCGAGCGCACGGGCCTCGGCGGTCCCGCCGAGGATCAGCACGCGCCCGCTCACCGGCGGCGCAGCAGGTAGATGTCGAAGATCCAGCCCTTGCGGGCCTTCGCCCGCGCGCGGGCCTCGGTGATCTCGCCGGCGACGTCGGCCAGTGCGCCGCTGATGAGCAGCTCGTCCTCGGTGCCGAGGTAGGCGCCCCAGTAGATGTCCAGGCCCGTGGGGTCCAGCGCGGCCAGGGCGGTGCCGGCGTCGAGCATGACCACGACGTCGTCGACGTCTTCGGGCAGGCCGTCGGTGAGCAGTCGCGCGGGGGTGATCAGCACGGAGCGGCCCACGCGGTTGAGCGGGATGCGATGGCGGGCGGTCAGCGCGTGCAGGGAGCTGACGCCCGGGATGACCTCGAGCTCCAGGTGTAGCTCCCCGCGCCCGGCGATCTCCTGCGCGACCGCGAGCGTGGACTCGTACAGCGACGGGTCGCCCCAGACGAGGAACGCGCCGGTCTCGCCGTCGCGCAGCTCGTCGCGCAGCGCGGCCTCCCACAGCGCGGCGCGCTCCTCGCGCCAGCGGGCGACCGCCGCCCAGTAGTCGGGCGCGTCGCGCCACGGGCGGGACGGGTCGGCCAGTGCCACCGTGCGGTGCGGCCCGGCCGTGCGATGGCGCGCGACGACCGCGCGGCGCAGCGCGACGAGCTCGTCGGCGCCGTCCTTGGTCACCACGAAGAGGAGGTCGAAGCGGTTCAGCGCGTTCACGGCCTGCACGGTGACGTGGTCGAGGTCGCCCGCGCCGATGCCGATCAGCAGCAGCCGGCGCACTAGCCCGTCCCGGTGCGGTCGCGGGCCTTGGAGTAGAGGTGGCTGTCGCGAAAGCCGCGTGCGGCCAGGGCCGGGCCGACGAGGATCGTCGCCGTCCGCCGGATCCCGGCCTCGCGCACGAGCCCGGCGATGGTCGCGACGGTGCCGCGCAGGACGAGCTCGTCGGGCCAGCTCGCGCGGGCCACGATGGCGGCCGGGCAGTCGCCGCCGTAGTGCGGCGCGACGGTCGCGGCGATCTCCTCGATGGCCTGCGTGCCGAGGTGGATGACGAGCGTGGTGCCGTGGGCGGCCAGCCCCGCGAGCTCCTCGCCGGGCGGGATGGCCGAGGCGCGCTTGCCGTAGCGCGTCAGGATCACGGTCTGGGCGACCTCGGGGACGGTCAGCTCGCAGCGCAGGGCGGCGGCCGCCGCGGCGAAGGCGGGCACGCCGGGCGTCACGTCCCACGCGATGCCGAGCTCGTCGAGCCGGCGCATCTGCTCGGCCGCGGCGCTGTAGAGCGACAGGTCGCCGGAGTGCAGGCGCGCCACGTCGGCCCCCCGCTCGTGGGCGGCGACGTACTCGGCCACGATCTCGTCGAGCTCGAGGTCCTGGGTGTCGACGAGCCGGGCGCCGTGCGGGGCGTGGGCCAGGATCTCCTCGGGCACAAGCGCGCCCGCGTAGAGGCAGACCGGGGCGGCGGCGATCAGGCGCTGGGCGCGCAACGTGAGCAGGTCGGGGGCGCCGGGGCCCGCGCCGATGAAGTGGACGGTGGCGGGCACGCGGGTCAGGGCTCCTTGGTGGTGGACCACTGGACGACGGTCATCTGCGCGCGCCAGCCCGTAAAGGCGCCGACGGGGTCGGCGAGGGCGATGTCGATACGGGCCAGCGTGCCGCCGCGGTCGCGCTGCGCGGCGACGACGGCCTGCTCGCCCTCGAGCGTGACTGTGTTCGCCACGAGGCGCCCGCCGGGGGACAGCGCGGCCCAGCAGGCGTCGAGCACGCCGGGGCGCGTGATCCCGCCCCCGAGGAAGACGACGTCGGGGGCGGGCAGGCCCGCAAGCGCCGCGGGGGCCGTACCGGTCACGACCCGCAGCTCGGGGACGCCGAGGGCGAGCGCGTTCTCGGCGATGCGCGCGGCGCGGTCCTCGCGGGCCTCGATGGCGATCGCCCGTGCCGAGGCCTCGGCGCGCAGCCACTCGACGGCGATCGAGCCGTTGCCCGCGCCGACGTCCCACAACAGCTCGCCCGGCCGCGGCCCGAGCGCGGCCACGGTGACGGCCCGGACGTGGCGCTTGGTGAGCTGGCCGTCGGAGACGAAGGCGTCGTCGGCCAGCCCGGGCGTGCGGGGATGGCCGGGGGCGCCGGCCACGGCGATCGCCACGACGTGCAGCGGGCCGGCGGTGAGCCCGGTCGCCTGCTCGGCGGTGGTGTCGACGCGCCGCTCCTGCGCCCCGCCGAGCTGCTCGAGGACGATGACCGGGCTGGCGCCGAAGCCGCGCTCGGTCAGCACGCGCGCCACCGCGGCTGCGCCGCCGGCGCCGGTCACGAGCGCGACGATCCGCCGGCCCGGCTGCAGGGCGCGGATCACCACCTCGGGCGGCCGCGCGACGACGCTGACGAGCTCGATCTCGGCCTGCGGCCAGCGCAGGCGGGCGCAGGCGAGGGCGAAGGAGGAGGGGTGGGGCAGCACCTCGACGTGCTCGGCGCCGGCCTTGCGCACGAGCATCGCGCCGATGCCGTGCAGCATCGGGTCGCCGCTGGCCAGCACGGTCGCGTCGCCGAACGCGCCGGCCGCCGCCTCGTCCACCGCTGGCTCCATCGGCGACGGCCACGCCCGGCGCTCGCCGGTCACCTCGGCCGGCAGCAGCGCGAGCTGGCGCTCGGCGCCGAGGACCAGCGGGGCCGCGGCCAACGCGCGGCGCGAGGCCTCGCCGAGGCCGGCCCAGCCGTTGGCGCCGATCCCCACCACCGTGAGCCTCACGCCGCGACCCCCATGGCGGCGGCCACGGCCTCGGCCACGCGGGCGTTGCGCTCGGGATCGCGCGCGGTGATGCGGATGTGGCGATCGTCGAG
>JAABUR0100006623.1_pt1 | contig 14050 bp, 15 predicted proteins | sample 5560091 | NCBI WGS metagenome assembly JAABUR01 (sample SAMN10711879, study PRJNA513375) | rock metagenome | isolation source: Antarctica rocks | place: Antarctica: Victoria Land, University Valley sud
CCTGTGGGCGGCCGCTTCGCCGCGGCTCGCGCACCTGACCGCCGGCGTCGAGCGCGCGGACTCCTGGGCCACCGACGCGCACAAGACCCTCAACGTGCCGTACGACTGCGGGATCGCGATCGTCGCCAGCCCAGAGCCCTTGCGCCGGGCGATGGGCAGCCATGCGTCCTACTTCATCCCCGACGAGGCCGGCGACCCGATGGACAAGGTGCCCGAGCTGTCTCGGCGTGCCCGTGGTGTGCCGGTGTGGGCGACGCTGCGTTCCCTGGGACGCGTCGGGATCGCCGGACTGGTCGACCGCCTCGCCGCCAACGCGAGCGCCCTGGCGAGCGGGTTCTCCGGCATCGACGGCGCCGAGGTCCTCAACGACGTAGTCTTCACCCAGGTGTGCTGCGCCTTCGGCGATGACGCGCGTACCCGCGAGGTGACGGCGCGGGTACTGGAGGACGGTACGGCGTGGATGTCGGGTTCACAATGGCGCGGCCGTGCGGTGATGCGCGCCTCGGTGAGCAACTGGTCGACCGACGCCGCCGACGTCGCGGTGTCCGTTGACGCGGTACGTCGGGCGGTCGCTGCGGTCGGGTAGGCAAGGTGTCAAGTCAACCGCTGCGCTAGCCCGGACCGTCGTCGCCACGTGGCCACTCACCTCGCCGTCCCGCCTCAGAACGGCCAGGCCGCCACGAAACGAATCAAGAGCCGGGTTGGGCGCGGGCGGGCTTGAGCATGCGCCCATGATTCCGGCCATGTCACTCCGGCGTCCTGACATGCCGCGTTGAGACCGCTACGCTACGCCCGGATCTGCCGCGGGTCGGCCACGTCCCGGCGTCGTCCCAGGTCCGGCAGTACGCTCGGAAGTTCCACGACACAGGCCGCCCAGGCATCGACGCGCCAGGCGACGGACTTGATGGAGGTCGTCACTGATGGAGGTCGCCCAGGTCATGCCCACCGAGACCACAGCCGCGGAGTCGGCGCCCATCCGGCTCGAGGCTGAGCTGTCCACGATCGACGACATCAGCCTCGTGCGGTTGCCGGTCTCGGCAAGCGAGCAGCTGCCGTCGCGTGGGCAGGTGGCCGTGCACGCGACGGTCAACGGTCACCCGTTCGAGACCGTGGTAGAGCCGGATGGGCGCCGGGGCCATTGGGTCCGCGTCGACCGCGTCCTCCAGCAGGTCGCCGGGATCGGCCCCGGGGACACCGCCGAGCTGACCCTCGAGGTGGCGCCGGACTGGCCGGAGCCGGAGGTGCCCGAGGACCTCGCCGCCGCCCTGGCCGCGGCACCTGCGACGATCCGCGACGTCTGGGACGACAACACGCCGCTGGCTCGGTGGGAGTGGGTCCGCTGGGTCCAGGCCACGAGGAACCAGGTGACGCGCCAGCGACGGGTCGAGGTGAGCATCTCCAAGATGGACCGCGGGAAGCGGCGACCGTGCTGCTTCGACCTGTCCTCGTGCACCGACCCGGAGCTGGCCAGGAGCGGCAAGCTGCGCGAGCCGTCCTAGGCGGCTCGTCCGCGGGCGGAAGCTGACTCGGCCACGGGACCTGAGCGCGTCGATGCGGGTAGGACAAAGGCACCCTCATGCCGCGACCCGCTCCACTGGGATTCGTAGGATCAACGCTATGAACCTCATACGCAGCGTCGTCGTGTTCGACGCCGCCAACCTGCACACTGAGAGCGCGTTCTGGGCCGGGATCTTGGGCGGGCACGTCTTCGAGGACGAGAGTTCCACTGCGTCATCGACGCCGCCGGAAAGTGGCGGATCGGCGTGCAGCTCGCGCCCAACCACGTTCCCCCTGACTGGCCGGATGGGCCGCCTCAGCAAGCCCATATTGACCTCCACGTGGAGGACCCCAAACAAGCGCACGACCAGGCGATGGCGCTCGGTGCGCGCTTGCTTCTGGCAGCACCAGATTTCGACAGCACCGAAGGGCCCCAGGTGTACGCCGACCCAGCCGGTCACCCGTTCTGCATCGGATGGGGGCATCCTTCTCGAGAGGCGCTTGCCAGATTCGTTGCCGAGAGGGTGGGATAACAGACGCTTGGCGAGGTGGTGCTTGCTGCGGACGTGGGTCGGCCTGCGAAGTCCGCTTACTCGTGCCGCTGTCGACCCGTCAATACTTGGGATTCCCCAGCTCGAACACCTCATCCCGTATGCGGCGAGCTTATCGGCGCGACCCAGGAGACCGTGAGGTCTCATCCCTTCCAAGCGAAGCGCCCTTCCGCCCAGTCGCTCACCTCCGCGGCAACGTTCATGGACAGAGTCATCGGCGCCGTGCTCTTTCAGGAACGCTTCTGTCGTTGGCGAATCTCTGCCACCGTCCTCGTCGCGACCGGTGTGATCCTCATCAACTTGTAACCAGCGACGGCTTACTCGCTCAAACTGGACTGAACGCTGCCATGAGCGCGGGCCGACCGTAGCGGATGTGCGACCGGTGAACGATCGGCTTGCGGTTGTGGCCGAACTCGCGGAGGGTGGCTGCGGTGAGGACTGATCCGGATCAGTGGCCACCGGAGGGCATGTCTGGCTTGGACCCGAGCATCACCACCGCGGAGAACTACCGGCGCTTCGCCCGGCTGGAAGCGGCCGGGCGATCGCCGGCGTACGAGGCGCTGGCGAACGCCGTTGCCGGTAACGAGATGGTCCTGGCCTTCCTCGGCAGTCTGGTAGCGACCAAGCGGCAGCCGAACTTGCTCTTCGCCGCTGCCCGCTACCTCTTGGGGGCCCCGCCAGGTCCTGACTCCTTGCACGCTCTGGTCGCTGAGCGGCCCAGCGAGCTGGCCCTGGTGATGAACGACCGGCGGACCCAGACCAACGAGGCCGCGCGTTGCGCCGTCCTGCTGCCGGCGCTCGCTGCCTTACCCCAGCCGCTGGCTCTCCTCGAGGTCGGCGCGGCCGCCGGGCTCACGCTCTTGCCCGACATGTACTCCTACGACTACGACGGCCATCGGATCGCCGGTCTCGATCCGCAAGCACCGACCCTGACCTGCCGACCCAGGGGGCCGGTTCCCCTGCCCGCCACCGTGCCAGAGGTCGCCTGGCGCGCCGGGATCGACCTCAACCCCCTCGACGTCAGCGACGAGGCCGACGTCGCCTGGCTGTCGTGCCTGATCTGTCCGGGTGAAGAGGGCCGAGTCGAGCGGCTCCACGGCGCCGCTGCCGCGGCCCGCCGGCACCTACCGGTGCTGCACCAGGGCGATCTGCTGGACGACCTGCCCAACGTCGCCGCCCAGGCTCCCTCCGAGGCGACGCTGGTCGTCTACCACAGCGCCGTGCTTGCCTACGTCGACCAGGACAAGCGAAAAGCCTTTGCCGCGGCGGTGGCGGACCTCGGCGCCGTGTGGTTGTCCAACGAGGCGGAGGGGGTTCTGCCGAACCTCGACCTCGACCAGCGCCCTGGGACCTTCGTGCTTGTCCGGGATGGCAGCGAGGTCCTCGCTCGCACCGATCCGCACGGGACATGGGTCGAGTGGGCGGACCATGCTTCTGCCCGGTAGGCGATCGGCTGCGGATCGTTTGGTTGGCCCGACAGTGCCCTCGGAGGGGTGACAGGCAAGACTGGAGCAGTGCAAAGCCGTGACGTCCTTAATGACTCCCTCGTAACGCTGCTGAGCGACCTGTCGGCTCTCGACGACCAGCGAGGATGGCGACCCACGAGGTGTGCCGGCTGGAGCGCACGCGATCTGGTGTTTCATCTCCTGGGCGACGCCCAGCGAGCGCTGGTTGCCCTCCACGCGCCGGCCTCGGCACCGCCAGACGTCGACGCGGTGACCTACTGGCGCGACTGGCGGCCCGCGACGCCGGGCGCCGACGCGGGCCGCCGCGGAACACGGATCATGGCCAGCGCCTGGTCGGTCATCGACCCGCTCATCGATCTCTACACCGAGACGGCGCGGGCTGTGCTGGTGGCGGTTGAAGAGCGTTCCGCCGACGAACTCGTGGCCACCCAGGGCCACGTAATCACAGTCGGCGATCTCTGCAGCACCCTGGCCGTGGAGGCGACCGTGCATCACCTCGATCTGGATCTGGGACCACCTTCCCAACGGGGCCCCGGAGAGGTGCGACGTGTTCTCGACGGGCTTCTCGGACGGCCGGCGCCGATCGCCGACGAGAAGCGCTACGCCATGATCGGGACCGGCCGTATATCGCTCAGCAAGGACGAGCGAACCCTCCTGGGCGCCGACGCCGCCGCCTTCCCGCTGTTCGGATGAGCAACGGCTTGCGGCACGGCGCCGGGGTCTCGTTCGGTGAGCGCCAGCGATCACCGCAAGCGGATCCATTATCGGTCACTCGTACGACCCGAGTCCCGACTGTCCTATCCACTCTCGTACTGTCTGGTGGTGACTCGCCCAAGCTGTCCAGGCGTCCTGTGCCCAGGCGAACGCGGCGGCACGTGCGCGCTCCGGGTCGCCATCGAGCGGAATGTCGAGCATCGTAAGGCGTCCTCGAGAAGGAGGCGGCTCGAGCTGATGGAACGCAGGTCGATCGACCATGCGCCGATGCAGACGAGTTCCCAGCGAGGGGTCGACGCCCCCCTCCAGGAATAGGCACAACGTCATCAGATGGATCCCGACCGACTGGATGGCGCGCGCATCGTCTCCGTCCGGATGCTGGACGGCGTAGGTGTCGACAACGAGCTGATGAAATGCCATACGGCGCGGGTCCGCGTACTGCGCGGCCAGCAGGTCGCCGTAGCGCACCCAGCAAGCGGGCGAGCAGGTCATGTATGGGTGCGCCGGCGCATCGACCGCTTGCAACTGGACCTCACAGCCCGGGCAAGCAGTCTCAAGGTCGTCCATGATCACGTCGATCAGCCCGTTACATCGGCGATCGCAGGTGGGTACTCGACATGACCCCGTACGCCCGGGTCGTGTGCGGGCAGGAGACATACTTGGGCGGCCTCGCGGGATGCCCACTCCGGTAGGTCCATAGTGATGCCCAGAGCTGGGGCGTAGCGAAATCCGAGCCGGCCGTAGTATCGAGGGCTGCCCTCCAAGACGACCAACGGCTCACCGAGGCGCTCAGCTGCGTGCAGCGCCGCCCGCACCAGCGCGCTACCGATGCCGCGGCGCTGGTGATCCGGTTCAACTGCCAGTGGCGTCAGGGTGAGCACCTCACGACGGTCACCGTTGTGATCGACCAGGTCGGTGCCGCTGAGCATCACGAAGCCCACAGGTTCGTTCCCCGAGCGGGCTACGAAGGCGAGCCCGGGACGGTGGCGCGGCGACCGGCGGATCGCGGCGACCATCTCCGCCACGGCCGGATGCTGCCCGAACGCCCGGCGCACCAGGGCATCGATGGCGTCGCGATCTTCTGGCCGCTCCGGCTCGATGATCACGTCCGTCACATCGGTGACCGTAAGTGCGAGCGGTCATCCGGGCAAGCGAATTGCTTCCGACCGGCAAGGCGCGATCGTCCACTTGACAGATTCCCAAGTCGACCCTGTTCTTGCACGACGCCATCATCGCATCCAGAGATCGTCTGGCCGCGAGCTCGGCCGGAGTCCGAAGGGCTCAAGGGTCGCGACCGCGTCGGGGAAGCCGTCGTCAATGGGCTCGGGCACGTGGGCCCGATTCGTGGCGGCGATGCCGGACGCACGCTACGAGCCGTGAGCGATCGCCGGACGGGGATCGTCATGTGACGTGGACCAGCGCGTTGAGCCGCCCGTCATCGAGTGGGCGGTCGGCGTAGATCAGACGCACCGCGGTCGAGTCCGGATTGCCGGCGTCCGGCCCGCGCCACCCGAGACCCGGGCCCGCCCGGGTCTCGGTCGCTTTCGACGCACCGTTGTGTTCGAACAGAAGGGCGACCACGGGCCGGCTGGGATCTACCCGGTGTGCCGCGCGGATCGTGACCGCGCAGAGTTCGGTCGCGAGCGTGGGCCGCGCTGCGGGCTCAGTCCGGGCGCCTTCACTCGCGTGCCCCCGGCATACAACTCGGTCAGCGGAATGCTCGGGCTCCGGCGCCTTCGGCGGCAGCGGCGTCCGCGGAGTTGTAGAGCCGACAGCGCCGCAACGAGAGGCAACCACAGCCGATGCACCCGTCGAGGTCGTCGCGCAGTGCCAGTAGCAACCGTACTCGCTCGTCGAGCCGGGTGCGCCAGCCTCGGCTGAGGCGAGCCCAGTCGGCGCGCGTCGGTGTGCGGCCTTGCGGCAGGATCGCAAGCTCGTTACCGATCTCGCTCAGGGTCAGCCCCACCCGCTGCGCCGCCTGGATGACCGAGACCCGACGCAGGGTGGACCGGTCGTAGCGGCGTTGACCGCCCGGTGTCCGCGCACTCGCGATCAGCCCGCGGCTTTCGTAGAAGCGGAGCGCTGAGGTCGTGACGCCAGATCGTGCCGCTACCTCCCCGATCGACAACTTGCCAGCTGACATGGCTAGGTCCTCCCTGAAGTGGGAGCTCGCGTCGCGCCCTTGACTTCAACTTAACCTGAGGTTGCAGAATGTTCGACATGAGAGTTGAAGTGGCCCCTGTTATGGCTGCCTGGGCCGAGCTCCCCGGTCTGGTCGCTCAGATCACCGGTGACGAGAAGCACGGGGCGGCCGCCAACTCCACCCTCGACGTGTTGTGGGTGCTGCACACTCGGGTGCTGCGGCTCGGCGCGCAGTCGGTGCGCGATCCCGACCGCGACCGGTTCGTGTTGTCCAAGGGTCACGGGCCAGCGTCGTACTATGCCGTGCTAGCGGCTACCGGCTTTATTGCCAAGAGCGAATTGAACAGGTTTGAGCGGGCCGGTTCGATACTGGGCCGGCATCCCGACCGGCTGCTCGTCCCTGGCGTCGAGGTCTCGTCGGGATCGCTGGGGCACGGGTTGCCGATAGCGGTCGGCATGGCGAGCGCTCTGCGGTTGCGCGCAGGTCGCTCACCGCGGGTTGTCTGCCTGGTGGGCGACGGCGAGCTGGACGAGGGGTCGATGCACGAGGCGATCGCCTATGCCGGCCGGGTCAGCCTGAATAACCTGACGGTCGTCCTCGTGGATAACGGCTCTAGCCGGTGGGGATGGCCGGGTGGTCCTGGGCGCCGGTTCGAGATCGAGGGTTGGCACGTGTTGACGGTGGACGGTCGTGATCACGACGCGCTCGCCGGGGGGCTAGCAGACCAGCGTGACGGCCGACCGCATGCGGTGGTCGCGACGGTGCACCCGCCGGTGGCCGCCTGATGGACGGCTCCATGCGCGAGCGGTTCGCGGCCATAACGACGCAGTGGCTCGGGGCTGACCCGCGCGCGGCGGTCGTGCTCGCCGAGATCTCAGCGGCGCTGTTCGAGCCGGCGGCCAAACGCTACCCGGGGCGAGTGCTCAACGTCGGGATCCGCGAGCAGCTGATGATCGGAATCGTCGCCGGTCTCTCGCGCTGGAAGGCATGCGCCCGGTCGCACACAGTTACGCGCCGTTCGTGGTCGAGCGCCCGTTCGAATCGCTCAAGACCGACCTGGCTCATCAAGGTCTCGGCGCTGTCCTCGTCAGTGTCGGCGCCTCGTACGACGAACCGGGCTACGGCCGCACGCACGCGTGCCCCGAGGACGTCACGCTCCTCGATGCGCTGACCGGCTGGACTGTGCACCTGCCCGGTCATCCCGACGAGGTCGATCCGCTGCTGTGGTCCGCGCTGCGCGGTGACGGCCGAGTCTACCTACGGCTGTCCGAACAGACCAACGCCACACCGCGCGAGGTCGTGCCCGATCGGATGACCGTCCTGCGGCGCGGTGGCGCCGGCACGGTGATCGCTGTTGGGCCAATGCTCGACCGGACCCTAGAAGCAGTCGGCGAGATGGACGTCACGGTGCTCTACGCGACGACGCTGCGGCCGTTCGACGGCGCCACGCTGCGCGCCACCCTGTCTTCGCCGGCCGTCGTCCTGGTCGAGCCGCTGCTGGCTGGGACCTCGTCCCGCTTCGTCAGCGACGCATTGGTTCACCTGCCGCACCGCGTACGCGGCCTCGGGATCAGCGAAGTGGATCTACACGAGTACGGCACTCCCGCTGATCACGACCGCCGGCACGGACTCGACCCTGCCGGCCTGCATACTGCGATCAGCGACTTCCTCCAAGAACGGCCAACCCCGAGCCTGGTCGGGTAGAACGGCCAGCAGCCGGGAGAGCAGAACCGACCGCACGCGTCGTTCCGGTCAGTCGCCGGCAAGCCACGCACGCCATCCGATACGTACTGATCGGCGAACGGACACCGCGGAAAGCAAGCCCGACCGATCACCCACACGGACGGTCTGGTGTCCTGACCTCGAAAACCAGGTGCGGACTGCTGGTGTGGTGGTATGGGATCGCGGGTGTGGAAATTGAGCTGCGCAGTCCGGCCGTCGGCGAGCTGGGCGATGTTGTTCGCGTTCTGCGGGAGTGGCAGCACACTGACGCGCCGATGCAGTTGCATCCAGGAGACCTGGGCTGGTTCTGGCAGTTCGGGGCGGAGGCGACGGCCGCGGCGGTCCGAACCTGGAGCCTGGCCGGACAGATTGTTGCCGTCGGACTGCTGGACAGCCCCAAACTGTTGCGGCTGACGATCGCACCACAGGTTCAGCGCGACGAGCTGCTGGCGCAACAAGTGGTTGCGGACGTGGCTGAGCCGGAGCGTGGCGTCCTGCCTGCGGGAGAGGCGGCCCTCGAGGCCCCAAATGGCGCTCTGGTTCAAGACCTGTTGTCCGAGGTCGGCTGGAACCTCGGCGAGCCGTGGACGCCGCTGCGCTGCGACCTCACGGAGCCGGTGAAGGAACCGGACATGCGGATCGAGGTGGTCGGGCCGGAGCAGGCGCCCGCCTACACGGCCGTGCACCGGTCGTCGTTCGGCAGCCCGAGGTTCACAGCGGAGCTGTGGCAGGCGATGGCGGCCGGGTTGCCGTACGCCGCCGCGCGCTGTCTGCTCGCGTATGACGACCGAGGCAATGCGGTAGCGGAGGTGACGGTGTGGTCGGCCGGTCCGGGCAAGCCCGGCTTGCTCGAGCCGATGGGTGTCCATGCCGAACATCGCGGTCGGGGCTACGGCAAGGCGATCTGCGTCGCCGCAGCGGCCGCCCTTCAAGGGCTGGGCTCATCAAGCGCGATCGTTTGCACCCCGAGCGCCAATGCCGGTGCAGTTGCCGCCTACGAGTCGGCCGGCTTCACGCCACTTGCTCAGCGGCTCGACCGAGGCCGGCTCCCCTAACCGGGGACGCGATCGAGGTCGCCCTGAGGAAGTTGCGACCTCTGCTGCGCCCTGCAGCGCCCCGGTGGCTGATCGCTAACCGACAACCGAGAACCTGTCGGGAAGCGGTCCACGTCCGGTGAGCGCGGACAGCACCGTTCGTCCTTCGTCGCGGGCCACGGCGATGCGGGCCGCCAGCTCGGTGGTGTGAGCGAGCACCCGGGAGGAGAACGCGACGTCGATCCCGGTGGCAGCGCTGATGTCGAGGCTATGCACGACGAGTTCGAAGGTGCGGGTTGGCAGGTAAGTGCGCACCCGCATGCCGCCGCCGATCGTGGTGATCAGCGCCTCGGGGTCGGCGCGGCCGACCTCCCTGCGCACCCGCGTGACAAGGTCACGGATCGTTTCGCCGGGGTCGGTCCCAAGATCCTCACCGGCGCGGTGTCCTCGTTCGGCAATCGCGCCAGCATTAGTGGCCTTGCGTGCGGCGAGGGCGTAGTAGCGCTCGGGTGAGTCGATGGCCTCGGCATGGGCGGGCTGGTCGAGGTAGGTAAGCACGGTGATCAACGCGCGGCTGGTGTGCCCGACCAACGCACGCAGATCCCACACCCCGAGGCCGGGACCGCTCCAGGCCGAGGGATCGATGTTGCCGACGAGATCGGCGAACGTGGTGGCGGCCTCGAAGTACATACCTGCAGCGGCGTCGGCGGGCGTGGTCATGAATCTGTCTTAGCACGGTCATGGCTTGGGAAGGAGGGCCGGAGCAGAGCCGGAGGAGGGTCAGACTGTCTTGTGCGGCCGGGATGACTCGAAGCGAAACGCCTAGGGCACTCGCTGCTCCTCAAACAGGTACGCTGGCTCGGGTCGCAGGACCTACAAGGAGGGCACAGCGCATGGCCGGCCCACCCAGCAGCATTGACCTGAACGCCGACGTCGGAGAGTCGTTCGGCCGGTGGCAGCTCGGCGACGACAGTGCGCTGATGCCGTCGCTGACGAGTGCCAACGTCGCCTGCGGCTTCCACGCTGGTGACGCGTTGACGCTGCGGCGCACCGTGGTCGAGGCGGCGCGGTACGACGTGGCCGTCGGGGCGCAGGTCTCCTACCGGGACCTCGCCGGCTTCGGGCGCCGCGAGATGGAGGTCGAGCCCGACGAGCTGGCCGCGGACGTGCTCTACCAGATCGGAGCCCTTGAGGGGCTGTGCCGGACGGCGGGGACGGCGGTCCGCTACGTCAAGCCGCACGGGGCGCTCTACCACCGCACCCTCAAGGACCCCGTGCAGGCCAGTGCGCTGGTGGCGGCCGTCGTCGACTACGACCCCGCCCTGCCCCTCATGACGATGGCGGGGGGCGAGGTGGAGACGGCCGCCCGGGTGGCTGGTCTGCGGATCATCCTCGAGGGATTCGCCGACCGGGCCTACGACGAGTCCGGCCGGCTGGTCCCTCGGACCCAGGAGGGTGCCTTGCTCACGGAGCCGAATGCCGTTGCGGCGCAGGCCGTGCGACTCGCGACGTCCGGGCAGGTCCACTCACTCTGTCTGCACGGGGACACGCCCGGTGCTCCACTTCTCGCGCGATCGGTGCGTGCCGCTCTCGAGGAGGCCGGGTTCGCCCTCCGGGCCTTCACCTCCGCCTGATCCCATGCGCTTCCTCCCGATGGGGGACCGAGCGGTCCTCGTCGAGCTGGAGGACCCCGGCGAGGTCCACCGGCTGAGGGCTGCAGCCCTCGCTGCGGGCGTCGGCCGAGAGGTGGTGCCCGGCTGGCGGACGCTGCTGTTGACGACGGACGGGGACCCCCGCGCGCTGGCTGAGCAGGTCAAGCGACTGGACACGACGACACCGTCGGGGACCGTCACCCAGCACCACGAGATCCCGGTGCGCTACGACGGCGAGGACCTCGTCGACGTCGCCGACGCGAGCGGACTGACCCCAGACGAGGTCGTGGCGTTGCACGCTGGAGCCGAGTACGTCGTCGTCTTGCTGGGCTTCTCGCGCGGGTTTCCCTACCTCGCCGGGCTCCCGCAGGAACTGCGACTGCCCCGGCTGTCCACACCGAGGACCAAGGTGCCTGCAGGCTCGGTCGGCATCGCGCTGGACCAGTGCGGCATCTACCCGATGGCCTCACCAGGCGGCTGGCGGCTGCTCGGCCGCACCGACCTACCGGTCTTCGACGAGACCCGCGACCCGCCGAACCTGCTCGGCATCGGCGACACGGTGCGGTTCGTGGTCGTCGAGCCGTGAGCGGGCTACTGGTCGTCGCGCCCGGAGCGTACGCCTGCGTGCAGGATCTCGGGCGGCTCGGCCGGGCGCACCAGGGCGTGCCCGGGTCGGGAGCAGCCGACCGGCGGTCGCTCCGCCTGGGCAACCGCCTCGTGGGTAACGCCGAAGGCGCCGCCGCCGTCGAGGCGCTCTTCGGCTCACTCGTAGTGGAGGCTGTCGACGACGCGGTGGTGGCTGTGACCGGTGCGTCCTGCGAGGTCTGGATCGGGGCGCGGCGGGAGGGTATGCACGTGGCGCTACGACTGCCCGCCGGCGAACAGCTGCGGTGTGGGACGCCGACCCAGGGCCTGCGCGTCTACGTCGCGGTCCGGGGTGGCCTCGTCCCCCCGCCGGTCCTCGGTAGTCGCTCCTACGACGAGCTCGGCCGGATCGGCCCGCCCCCCTTGGTCGCTGGGGACGGGCTGCCCGTCGGCCGCGACCCCGAAGGCGCGATCTGGTGGGAACCTGCCCCGGTTGCGCCACCCGTTGCCGAGCCGGTGCTCACGCTGCGCCGCGGCCCGCGCGACGACTGGGCGAGCGCCGAGGCCCTGACCCTGCTCACGTCGTCGGTCTGGACCGTCCTACCTGCCAGCAACCGGGTCGGCTTGCGTCTGTCCGGGCCGGTGCTCGCCCGACGCGTGGGAGAGCTCCCGAGTGAGCCGACCCGACCCGGCGCCGTCCAGCTTCCGGCCGACGGGCAACCGATCCTGCTCGGTCCGGACAGCGGCACGACCGGGGGCTATCCGGTCCTCGGCGTCGTGTGCGACGAGGACCTGGACCACGCGGGTCAGGCAGCTCCCGGGACCGGGCTCCGGTTCCGCTGGAGATGAGCCGGCCATGACCGAGCCGCTGGACGAGATGTTCACCCGTGCGGTCCACGAGATGCGCGCCCTCCACACCGGCTCCCCCGACAAGACGGAGGGGGACCCGCGTCAGCTCCAGGTCTTCGACGCCCAGCTCGGCAGCCGGCACCTTGACCTCGCCGCCCGTTGGCTGCAGGGCCAGGGGAGGGGCTACTACACGATCGGGTCCTCCGGCCACGAGGGCAACGCGGCCGTGGCGGCCGCGCTGCGGCCCACCGACCCAGCGTTGCTGCACTACCGCTCGGGTGCCTTCTTCCTCGAGCGAGCTCGTCAAGGAGGCGTGTCGACGGCGTTGAGGGACGTGCTGCTGGGAGTCGTCGCTTCCACCGAGGACCCGATATCCGGTGGGCGGCACAAGGTGTTCGGCAACAGGTTGCTGGCGGTGATCCCTCAGACCTCGACCATCGCCTCACACCTTCCCAGGGCGGTCCGCGTCGCGCTCTCGATCCACCGTGCCCCAAGACTCGGAGTACCCAGCGCCTGGCCCCCGGACGCAGTGACGGTATGCAGTTTCGGGGATGCCTCTGCGGATCACTCCACGGCCGCCGGAGCGATCAACGCGGCGATTCAGGCCGGGTATCGAGGCCTCCCGATGCCCATACTGTTCGTCTGCGAGGACAACGGGATCGGCATCAGTGTCAGCAGCCCGCCCGGATGGATCGCGCACAGCTTCGAGGGCCGAGCAGGGTTGGAGTACTTCGCGGCGGACGGATGTGACCTCGCGGATGCGCTGGCTTCCTCCGCGCGCGCGGCAACCTGGGTAAGACACCATCGGCGGCCAGCCTTCCTCCACCTCCGGACCGTTCGACTCATGGGCCACGCAGGTTCGGACGTCGAGACGGCATACCGCACTCCATCTGCGATCCTCGCTGACCAGCAACGCGATCCGCTCGTCCGGTCGGCAAGGCTCCTTGTGTCATCGGGGGTCCTCTCGGTTGAGGAGGTGCTGGCCCGCTATGAGGCCAAACGGGCGCACGTCCTCGACCTGGCCCACGAAATAGCCCATCTCCCTCCGCTGAGCACGCCCGAGGCGGTGATGGCACCGCTCGCAGCACCGTCCCCCTCGTCTGTCGCGAGGATCGTCGCGGGCCCCTGTCCGGGACGCGAGACCTTCTTTGGAGCGACCATGCCCGAGGGGGAGGGCCCTCTCACGCTCGCCCAGTCCATCAACCGTGCTCTTGGTGACGTCCTCGTCAAGCACCCCGGGTCGCTCATCTTCGGTGAAGACGTCGGTCGCAAGGGTGGGATCTACGGGGTGACCCGCGGGCTCGCCAGGAAGGCGGGTGGCGCACGAGTGTTCGACACCCTGCTCGACGAGCAGGCCATCCTCGGGCTGGCTCTCGGCGCCGGCGTCAGCGGACTGCTTCCCATACCGGAGATCCAGTACCTCGCCTACCTGCATAGTGCCGAGGACCAGCTGCGGGGCGAGGCAGCGACGCTGAGGTTCTTCTCTGACGGCCAGTTCGCCAACCCGATGGTGACCCGGATCGCCGCCTACGGATATCAGAAGGGCTTCGGGGGGCATTTCCACAACGACAGTGCCGTGGGAGCACTCAGGGACATCCCGGGGCTGATCATCGCGTCACCCGCGAGACCGGATGACGCGGCGGCGATGCTGCGCACCTGCGTGGCTGCCGCTGTCGCCGGCGGCACTCCGTCTGTCTTTTTGGAGCCGATTGCGCTCTACCACTCGCGTGACCTGTACGAGGACAATGACGAGCTCTGGCTGTCGCGGTATGCCGCGCCCGAGGACTGGCTGAGCCAGCATGCGCCCATCGGGCGCGGAAGGACCCACGGCGACGGC
>JAABUR0100006629.1_pt1 | contig 14036 bp, 17 predicted proteins | sample 5560091 | NCBI WGS metagenome assembly JAABUR01 (sample SAMN10711879, study PRJNA513375) | rock metagenome | isolation source: Antarctica rocks | place: Antarctica: Victoria Land, University Valley sud
GCTTCGCGGTCTTCATGACAGCAGGTGTACCGCACCGCGCTGATTCCCGCAACCAGAGGCCCCCATGCACTCTCACGCCCCGTCCCACGCCTACATCTCGTCGGTCTGAGGCGGAGCCTCGCTAGATGTCTTGAACACGCGAACTTGTTGCGATTGAGTCAAGTTTTTGCGTCGTATATATCTCGTCGGTCTGAGGCGGAGCCTCGTTAGATGTCTTGAACACGCGAACTTGTTGCGATTGAGTCAAGTTTTTGCGTCGTATATATCTCGTCGGTCTGAGGCGGAGCCTCGTTAGGCCTATCAGACGCAACTTCGCCCCCAGCGTGTGGTTATCGGTGACGTAGAGCGCCTTGGCGAGCTGTTGCGTGATGGTGCTCCCGCCCTGGAGGGGGGAACCGTGCGCCAGGTCCACATGCGCGGCGCGGGCCACACCCACGACGTCGATGCCGTGGTGGTGATAGAACCGCTCATCCTCGATGGCGATCACCGCGCGTCCCACCCGCGCCGGCACGGGTAGCCCTGTGTCGCTGCCGCGCGTCGGGTGTAGCACACCCGCCACGCGCGCCTCGGCGTCGCCCACGTCGGGCAGCGTGACGAGGTAGACCACGCCGACCGCGCCGAGCACAAGGAGCAGGATGACGACCGCTGCGAGCAGGCGCGCGTACAGGCGTAGCCAGCGCCGACGCCGGCACGGGCGTGGCGGGCGTGGCGGGCGTCGCGGGCGCGCAAGCGCGGCGCGGGGCGGTCGGGACGTTACGACCACGCGTGGCCTCCCCTGCTGTCGCGGGCGACAGCGGCCGCTAGACAGCGGTGCATGCACGCGTCCTCCCTGTGGCCCGGGCGCGTGTACGGAGACAGCGTTACGGCCGTGGATGACCCGGGGCGCTCGGTGGCTTCGAATGGACGGCCGCCTGGTCTGCCGGTGGAGGGGCGGACGCTGATGGCGTCGCGGTAGGAGGTGGCCGGTCCTGCTCCACCCGTGCGCGGATTGGCGCCGCCAACCACTCCTCCAGCGGTATCCCCGGCTCCGCCGGTATCTCCACCGCGCGCGTGCGGCGCCATCGCCTTGTCAGACGTCGCACGCGACGCCAAGGGCGGAACGCGTCGAGGGCGGTCAGGTATACCCCGCACGTATCGCAGCGCGTGGTACCCCCTATAGGGGGATACCCACACACATAGCATGTGCGCATCGCCTCTTCTCTCCTTCCACGTCCATGTCGTGGCTCCAGGTCGTGTTCCAACGATCTGGGGAACACACCGCGCCACACACCGCGCCGCACACCGCGCCGCGTCGCGACGATGGCCCTCGGTGCAAGGGGCTATCGATAGCGCACGCACAAGCCCGCTCATGCGGACGGGTCCCGCTGCACGATGGGCCGCACCACTGCCGCGGAGGCGCGCCGGAGTGCCGGGAGGAGGGGCCTGTCCCAGCGTACGGGCACGGGCGCCGCCCGCGCGACGAGCGCCGCCACGAGCGTTATCGCCACGCTGCCGAGCACGTCGATGGTGTGATGCGCGCCGACACCAAGGCGCCCGAGCATGACCAGCGCGACGCCGACAACGAAGGGCGGGATGAGCCGGCGCTCGATCCACCACAGGCTCGCCGCGAGGACGGCGGCCAGCAGCGTGTGATCGGAGGGGAAGCCGTTGTCGTGCGAGAGTGGCGTGAGGGCCGCGACATGGTCCACCAGGTAGGGGCGCGGGTCACTGACGACGTGCGTGAGCACTTTCGCTAGCAGAAGCGCCAGTGCGGCCAGCGCGGCGATGCGCGCCCCCTCCGCCACCATGAGCGTGCGCCGGTGGCGGACGGCAACGATCAGCCAGGCCACGGCGAGGAGGACAATGACGACTGTCGCGCAGAGGACAGCCACCGCGCGTGTCACCGCGTTGTGGGCGGCCAGGGCTTCCATCCCCTGTTGGATCATATCGTGCATGCGCGCGCCCTCCCATCCGCCGAGGCCTGACCGACCCTGCCCCTCGCACGTTCATATGTTTTCCCGGTCATCGCACCGGCGCTCCGCTGACCCGATACGCGGCAAGAGGGCCGGGGAGGGCGCGTTCCGCCACGTCGCTCCAGCGCCTCTCCTGACAGCGCAGGACGATCGCGGATGCCAGCGCCGCCAGCACGCCCAGCGCGAGCATAACCGTTCCCAGCGGTCCCATGAACCGATGCGCATTGTGGCCGAGCGCGTAGCCCCCCAGGCCATAGATAGCGGCCCAGAGGATGCCGCCCGTTGCGTTGTAGAGGAGGAAGCGATCCCAGGCCATGCGGTTGGTCCCCGCCAGGAACGCGGCCCCGGTCCGCAGCACCGCCACGTACCGCCCGAAGAAAACGACCTTACCGCCGTGCCGCTGGAAAAGGTAGTGGCCCAGCTTGAGCCGTCGTTCGTCCAGGTGGACGTAGCGCCCGTAGCGCTGCAGCAGCCGGTAGCCACCCTCGCGCCCCAGGAGGAAGCCCAGGTTGTCGCCCAGGATCGCGCCGGACGCCGCCGCCGCGATGACCAGCGCGATGGACAGGTGGTGCGTCGTGCCGGCGTAGACCGCGGCGGCGAGCAGCAAGGTCTCGCCGGGGACAGGGAGGCCCATGCTCTCGATGGCGACGACGAGCAGGACGGCCCAGTAGCCGTAGGCGGCGAGGAGATGGGTCAGTCCGTGGGTCGCGATATGAACCATGGAATTGTCGTCCTCCGTGTGATGTCGCGCGCGGCGGGCGGGCGGGGCAACCTGTCCAGCCCATCGATGCTGCCGTGGGCGAGGTGAGCATCTGTGTTGGCGCCGTGCGGTGGCGCGAGAGGCCACATCTTCAGCGTAGCGGCGTACCCACAGAGGAAGCACAGAGAAACCTCAAAGGACGGTAAGAATACGGCGGGCCGGGCGCGCTACCGCTCGTCCGGCGCGCGCGCCGGGAGGTAGATGGTGAACGCGCTCCCGCGTCCGGGCGTGCTCGCCACCGCGATGCGGCTCCCATGCTGCCCGGCGATCCAGCGGGCGATGGACAGCCCCAGCCCACTGCCCCCGATGTCGTGCGCGTCGGGGGCGCGGTAGAACCGCTCGAAGATATGGGGCAGATCCGCGGGGGCGATGCCCCAGCCTGTGTCGGATATCGTCACGCAGACCTCCGCGCCCTCCTGGTCGAGCGCGAGGGCTACGCGTCCCCCGACCGGCGTGTACTTGAGCGCGTTGTCGAGCAGGATGAGCAGGAGTTGCTTGAACGCATCGGGGTCGATGGCGGCCGTTACCTCCGGCGCGGTGTAGTCGGCGTGGTCGGTCCCGTCGGCCTCGGTGGCCCCGTCCACGGCCACCTCCTGCCCGTGCGCGAGCAGCCGCGCCTGTCGGCACGCCTCCTCAACCAACGGGCGCAGCGGTGTGGGGCGCAGCATAAGGTTCTGGCCGGCGTCGGCGCGCGCCAGGGTCAACAGGTCGTTGACCAGCCCGCCCATGCGCCGGGCCTCGCCCGCCAGGTCGGCCAGCGCCTCGGTGCGCTCGGGCGCGTCGCCCGGGTCCATCCAGCGCAACACGTCGGCGTTGGTCCGGATAATGGTCAGCGGCGTGCGCAGCTCGTGCGAGGCGTCGGCGACGAAGCGCTGCTGGACGGCGAGCGTGCGCTCCAGACGCGTGTGGGCGTCCTCCAGTTCCGCCAGCATGGTGTTCACCGTGGACGCCAGGCGTCCGACCTCGTCGCGCGGCCCGTGGTGGGCGACGCGGCGGGAGAAGTCACGGGCACGCCCGATGGCCTCGGTCGTGCGCGCGAAGTCCTCCATCGGGGCCAGCGCGCGCCCGGCCAGGACCCAGCCGAGCGCCGCCGCCGTCGGCAGGGCCAGCGCCCCGCCCACGAGCAGCAACAGGCGCAGCCGGTCCAGCAGCCGCTCATCGCCCGCGAGGGAGTTGCCGACCTGGATCACGCCGACCACCCGCCCGCGGATCACGAGCGGCGTGCTGTAGAGATGGAGGCGATCGATCGCCCCCACCGTATAGACGGTGGGCTGCCCTCGACGCGCGGCCGCCACCGCCCGCGCCAGGAAGGGCAACGTCTGCCCCCCCAGGCTCGCTGAGCGCGCCACCACCCGCCCCGTGCGCGTGTCGGCGACCTGGACAAAGGTGGCCGGCGCCCCGAAGACGTTGGCCGGTGGGAGGACGACCCGCAGGGGCCCGCCCAGCGGGGCGGCGCGGACCTGGACCGTACGGGCGAGGTCCTGCGCCACCCCGACCGTAACCCCGTACGATTCCTGGCTCAGGGTGCGGAGCAGCAGCAGGTAGAGCGTCAGGCCGAAGACGAGCATGGTCGCGGCCAGCACCGCCGTGTACCAGATGGTCAGGCGGAGCCGTAGTGTGGCCGCGGGCAGCCACGCCGGCCACCACCGTGACCACCGGGCGGCGTTCTGGACAAGTGGCGCGGGCCGCGCAAAGCGCATCGCCTCAGCTCTCCCGCAGGACGTAGCCGGTTCCACGCACGGTCTGGATCAGGCGAGACTCGCCGCCCGCTTCCAGCTTTTGCCGCAGGTAGCCGACGTACACCTCGACCACACGCGTGTCCACCGTGGCGTCGGTCCCCCAGATCCGTTCCAGCATCCTGTCACGCTCCAGGACCTGGCGTGGGTGGCGCAGGAACAACTCTAACAGCGCGTACTCCGTGGCGGTGAGCGTAATGACGCGCCCGCCGCGCTGGGCCAGTCGTCCGGCCGTATCCAGTTCCAGATCGGCGTAGCGCAGCGTGGGAGGGGCCTCGGCCTGACGACGCCGCAAGAGGCTGCGCACGCGGGCCAGCAATTCGGCGAAGTCGAACGGCTTGACGAGGTAATCGTCGGCCCCGGTCTCCAGGCCTACGACCCGATCGGCGACCGCGTCACGGGCCGTCAGCATCAAGATGGGCACGTCCCCGCCCGCGCGCAGGCGTCGGCAGACCTCCAGCCCGTCCATCCCCGGCATCTGGATGTCCAGGATGACGACATCGGGTGCCCACCGCCGCGCCTGCTCCAACCCCTCGGCGCCGCTATGGGCCACGTCCACGCGGTAGCCCTGGTACGCCAGGCCGCGCCGCAGCGCATCCGTGATCTTGCGGTCGTCGTCGACGACCAGGATGTGCCGCGCGGCTCCGCCGGGCCGCTCGTCGTCAGGGTGCATGCCTCTTCCCATCGCCATTGTCGCCATCGCTGTCGCCGTCGTCAGGCTCCCCGTGGCGCGCGTGCTGATAGAGGGTCGCCGCGCCAAGCGCCAGGATGGCCGCGACGACCACGAGCGTGTACGCGCCGCGCACGCCGCCGACACGCGCCGCGTTTCTCCCCAGTGTATAGCCGGTCGAGGCTAGAGTGAAACACCAGCCGCGCGAGCCCAGAACGGTGGAGGGGGCGAAGGTGGACAGCCGCATGCGGACGATCCCAGCCGGCAGCGCGATGACGGTGCGCGCAAGCGGTACCAGGCGGGTCACGACGATGACGAGGTCGCCGTGGCGGGCAAAGAAGCGGTCGGCGCGGTCAGCGGCGCGGCGCGCGGTCAGGACGTAGCGCCCGTCGCGCCGCAACGGGAGACGGCCGCCGGCGGCGCCAACCCCATAGGCGACGAGGCAGCGTGATGATCTTGCTGCGAAGGGGGACGCAGCTCTCACTGGCCAGCGCGACGATACGGTGAGGATAATCTGTGCGCTCTGCGTGTCCATACGGCGAGGATAATCTGTGCGCTCTGCGTGTCCATACGGCCTACTCATTCATCTATTATGGAGGGGCGCGCGGCCGTCTCGGGGCGCGCCTCTCGCTGGGACTCCGCTCCGCCGCGCTCCACGCTTAACCGGCACGTCACCGTCACCATCCCAATCACGAGCGCCAGTTGCGCCTCCATCTCATGCACGAACATATTGTCGAAGAAGCTATGGACGGCGACGGTCGTCAGCACTCCCAGCACCCCCAGGGCGAGTGTGCGCGCTACGGGGTCGGCGGCGCGCCGGTAGAGCCGCGTGACGATGACAAACGCGGACACGAGCACAAGCACGAACGCGCCGAGCCCGACGACGCCCGCCTCGGCGGCCACATTGATGTAATAATTGTGCGCGTGACCCAGATTGTTCGCCCACACCGGCGCGACCTGATAGCGCGCGTAGGCGGCCGGGTAATTGCCAATGCCCACGCCGAGGAGGGGATGGTCCGCGAACATGCGCAGACCCGCGAGTTGGTGCGCCAGACGCTCGGCTGTCGGCCAGTCCCGCGGCGTCGGGTTGGCCACGTCGATATTGCTGACGCCGAATACGTCCAGAACGGCGGTGGTGATCGACACGGGGACCACACCGATGAGCGCCCCGGCGACCACCCCAACGAGCGTCGCGCCGCCCAGACCGAGCAGGATGCGCGTACGCGGCGCGTGGACGAGCGCCATGACCGCGCCCGCGGCGATCAGCGCCAGTAACGCGCCGCGCGACCCCGAGGCCAGGAGCGCCGCGCCGAGGATGACGATGGCCGGCCGCGTCAGGCGCCCCACGACCCGGACCCCGGTGATACTCCCCGCCAACACGAGCGGCAGCGTGAAGTTGAGGAAGCCCGCGAACGGGTTGGGCTGGTCGAAGGTCCCGCTGGCGCGCAAGGCCCCGGCGCGCACAAACGACGTGGGGCCGGCGTGCGCGACCGTCTGCGCGAGCCCCAGGAGCCCCTGTGACAGCGCGGCGAGGACAAGGAGGAGCAACACCCGCCGCAGTCTGGCAGGCGTATCGACGTACGAGAGGACCAGCAGGTAGGTCAGGAGCCACTCGCCCAGCTTGAGTAATTCCTTGATGCTGAGTTTGAGGTCCGTCGCCTGGGTCGTGGATAGGATCAGCGCGAGCATGAAGAGCAGCAACGGGCGACGCCAGGCGTCCCACCGGATGCGCAGGCGGCCGGCGATGGCGGCCTGCATCAGGACGGCCGCCCCGCCGCAGAAGACGAGTACTTGCGTGAGCGTGATATTGAGTCCGCCCGCCTGGAGATCGCGCACCGATCCGTACGGGATGGAGAAGACGAGGAGGTACAGGGCGATGAGCGGGCGCGCCAACAACACAGCCCCAAGGCCGATGGCCCCTAGCAGCGCGAACGCGAGCGTCGGAGGCAACACCGCCACGAGCGCCGCCACGACCGTCCCCACGATGATCTGCCCGTAGGGCACGGCCCGGCGCGCGAGGGGCGGCCAGTCCGTGAGATCGGCGTCCACAGCCATACCTCTATCTCCTTTCACATGGGCGCGGGGCGACGGCTCCGGCAGGTCCCTGTCCTATCCCTCAGTCAGACGTCGGGGCGGCGCCCCTGTCCTTCTCCACGATAAGCTCTCGTTATGGCGCAGCACTGGGACTGCTCCTGGGGCCGCCGTGGCCGGCCACGGCGGCTGTGGCTCACGGCGACGCGGTGACGCGGCTAGGCGCGCCTGTCACGCGGCCAGCGCGACCCCGAGCACGGGGATGTGCGCCTTCTCTAGCAGGGCGCTGGCCCGCGCCGCGTCCCGCCGGCTGGTGCGGCCGGGTGTCGCGACCAACACGACCCCATCGACGTGGGCGCCGACGCTCAGGGCGGCCGTGCCGGCGAGGACGGGGGCGAGGGAGAGGATCACGCGATCCGCGCAGTGCGCCAGGAGGCGCAGCGCGGCGGGCACATCGCCCAGGCGATCCAGGCGGTCGAAGCGAGCCGGCCCGACCCCGGCCGCGATCACGCCGAGCAGCGGGTCCGCCGTGGGCTGGGCGAGCGCGCCGGGATCGCCTGGATCGCCATGCCCCTGCATGAGAAACTGCGCCATACCGGGCGCGGCGGCCACCCCGAAGAGGTCATGCAGCGTCGGCGTCCGCAGGTTGCCATCGACGAGCAGCGTCCGATCCCCACCCTCCGCCGACAGCAGGGCCAGGTTCGCGGCCACGAGGTCGGCGCGTGTCGTGTCGTCGAGCGCGGCGACGGCGATGAACCGGCCTCCCCGCGCGCCCAGGGCCAGCTCCACGGCAGTGAACAGGGCGTGGTACGCCTCGCGCACGGCGGCCGGGCAGCGTGGCTCCGTGATGAGAGACGGGCTGCTATTGGCGCCGGCGACAGTGGTGGTGGCTGCAGCGGTAGTGGTGACAGTGGTGGAACGGTGCGGCGTGAGGGACATAACCTCTCTCCCATCCTTTATCCGGGTAGTTTCTTCACGCCGAGGAGGAACACGGCGCGCTCATGGGCCTCGATCGCCGCGAAGGGCGGGGCCGCGCGCCGGTCGATCTCCTGCTCGATGGTCGTGTGCAACGTGCGTCCGGGCGTCGTGATATACCAGTAGCCGTTTTCTTTGCCGACGAGCCGGCGGGCATGTAAGGCGCCCAGGGCGCGCACGGCGCCATCGTCCGGATCTCCCTCCCCGGTGTGCGTCGCCTGATGTGCGCCGGGCCACAGACCCTCCGCGCAGCACACGGCGGCCAGGGCGCACGCCTGACGTGCGTCGAGGCCGTACGCGCGCCAGGTTGCACGCATCGCATCGCATCGCAACGCGTGCAGCGCCACGAGCCGCGTCAGCAGCAGATGCGCCGGTGTCGCCCCAAAGGGGGCGGACGCCGCTTGCTGGCGACGGAAGGCCGGATAGGCGGTGAGGGGCAGGGTGGCAGCGGCGGTCCCGACGACGCGCGTGGCGATGGACACCAGGGCGGGCAAGATGTCGCCCTGGGGCGCCCACAAGGCCGTGACCGCCGCGCCCTGGAGCGCGGTCAGGCGGAGCAAGAGGTCGCGCCCCCGCAGGGTCGAGGTGTAGAGCGGGAGGTCTCCCTCTCCTGTCCTACCCAGTGGAGCCACCAGGCCGCGCCGCGCGTACTCCGCCAGGGCCGCGGACACGGCCTCGGGAGAGAGCGCGCGATCGATCGTCACGAGATCGGCGGCGTCAAACGGGCCGGTCAGCAAGAAACCGCGCGTTGCGATCAAGACGTCCGTGTGCGCCAGGCCGGTGTCGCGCAGCAGCGCCGCCAGCGCCTCGTGTCCCCGCGTCGCGCGCGCGAGCCGGGCGAGAGAGGGCGCGACGGCACGGGCATAGGCGGTGACCCCATCGGAGTCATGGTCCATAGACAGACGTCCCTCCTCTCGCACATCTCTCATAAGGGGACGCGCACGATCTGCCAGGTCGGATGGACCTCCCGCCAGCCGTGGGCGCGGTCGGTGACGAGGGCGCCGGTCACGCGGACGTGAGCGCCCAGCGGAGGGATCGCGACGCTGCCCCGGTCGGCCGGCGCGACCTCGACCACAAGGGTCGCGCCCTGGAAGACCAGGTTGTGCCGGTCGAGCAGCGGCCAGTAGCCCCGGTCGGGGAGCAGGCTGATGTGGGTGTCCCCATCGGACGCATGGAGGATAAGCATCACGCGCCCGAAGGCGATAACGCAACGCTGCTGCAAGGCCAGGTGGTCCCCTTTGTGGGCGCTCGCCAGCACGTTGCCGGGACGACAGACGACGGGACCGCCCGCAGTCGGCGCATCCCCGTGCAGCGTGCCCTGGAGTTCGTGCCGCACGCGCGGCAGCAGCCCCGAGGGCGCCCACAGCGCGAGGGCAAGGAGGGCCAGGACGAGGCCCTGACCCCGGGCCGTCGGGCACCGGTGGGAGGGGTGACGCGGTGTCATCATGATCGGCCCCCACGCCACCAACGCGGCAAGGAGGAGCGCGGGGCATTGAGAACGATCCCTTGCGGAGGCCGGTCGCCCAGCCGGGCGATAGCCTCGCGCACGATGTCGTGCGGGGTGACGCCCCCACGCACGACCAGCGCCACGGCGTCGGCGATACCCGCGGCCAGGCGGCTGTAACTGTGATTGATGAGGGGCGGGAGGTCCAGGATCACGATGCCCCGCGGCCCATCTGAGGTGTGGAATGGGTCAGAGCGGGAGAGATCGTACAGCAAGCGGCTGGACTCATCGCCCGCCTCCCCCGCCGGCACAACCGATAGGGAGGTAAACACACTGTGTGTGACCGCGGCGAGGGGACAGTCACCGCGCACTACGTCACACAGGCCGGGTGTGGGCGTGAGGCCGAGGTACCGCGCCAGCGCGGGCCGCTCTAGATCCGCTTCGACGAGCGTAATCGGCCCGTCGAGATCGGTCGCCAGCGTGAGCGCCAGTCCAAGCGCGACGGTCGTGCGCCCCTCGCCGCTGATGGCGCTGGTGATCCCGATGATTATTGGGCACGCGTCGGGCGGCAGCGTCAGGCCGACGTAGAGCTGGCGAAAGATCTCCGGTGAGAGATCGGCGACCAGCGCCGGGAGGGTGAGCGCCGGGGGCATGGCCGCGGTGGGAGTCTCGGCGGGCGTCTCGGCGGGCATGCGTTACCCGCGCGCCGGGCGATTGTAGTTGGCGAAGACGCCGCAAGCGACCGCCGCCAGGAGCAACAGCAGGCCCAACTTCAGGCCGAAGAATGGATGCGTGTTCGCGGGCTGAATAAAGTGATTGATGATCGCGGCCAACGCGACCAGGAGCAGGACGGCGGCCACTCCAAGGGCCGTGCGGAAGGTGAATGCGGTCGACATAGCGGGCGGGACCTCGGGTCGCTAGACAGATCGTGACGCTTTTAGGGGCGCCTCTCCCTGTAGTATCGGCGCGGTCGATCAGACGAAGCGCAGAGAAACCTCAAAGGACGGTAAGAAAATGGGGATCGGACGCTCCCGCCGTTACCTCCTGATGCGCCCGCTCGTCTATGATGGTAGATGATGGGAGATAAGGTAGTGTCCAGAACGCGGGAGGGATGATGATGGACTCTTCTCTGAGGATGATCCGGGTCATGGGGGTAGTCGGGATGGTAACTATTCTTGGCGCGCTGGGCGGCGCGACGCGACGCGCGCCCGTGCAGGCGCGCGGTATCCTGCCGCGGACGGCGTGCGCCGCGCTTGGCGCGTATCAGATCGGCGCGCGCATCGTGCCGGAACGAGCGGGTACCCATCCGGGTGTGTCGTCCGGTACGGCGCGGCCCGGCCGCGCCACCACCGCCATCGTGTCGCGGCCGTGGCTGCTACGGGGGACGCTCACGCTCTCTGGCTACAGTGGGTGCGGCCAGCCCACGGCGGGCATATTCTCGATCCAGCGCAGCGTCGTCGGGCCGCCCATCGAGCGGCCGCGTGGCCAAGGGGCGACGATGATGTGTCCTCAGTGGGTGCGGCCAGCCCACGGCGGGCATATTCTCGATCCAGCGCAGCGTCGTCGGGCCGCCCATCGAGCGGCCGCGTGGCCAAGGGGCGACGATGATGTGTCCTCTGGAGGGGTCGTGCGGGTTCCCCGTCACCGGGGTCATCAGCGCCACCGGCAGCTTCACGCAGGATGCGGCGCACGCTAGCGATCCTCTGTATGTCCTAGTGAGTGCGGCCATCACCACGGCGCGTCCCGGCCCGCAGCAAGGGCGACCGTGCTCGACGCAGACGGGGTGCCCACCGGCCACCGTCATCATGTCCACGGTCACGATGACAAACGTGACGGGGTATCTACAGGCGACGGCCACGGACAGCCAGCGTGTCATCTTGTCGTTCCTCCCGCCTCCCACGTCGGCCAGCGACGCGGCCCCGACCCCTTGGTGCTCGACGGGCGGCGCGGCGTACAGCCTATCCCAACGCCCCAGCCCTGATCTTTCTCAACGCGGCCACGTATTGTGTGTCATACGGAGCACGGCCGCATGGAAAAGGGGGCAAGATTCTGTTGGGCCTACTGTTAGAAGGCATGGTTAATGGTCAGGCCCAACAGCGCTGTCAACACCACCACGCTCACCCCGTAGGGCACTGCCGTCTGTCGCCCCATGACGCGCGCCACCGGGCCGAGGGTGGAGATGTTGGTCCCGACGCCGGCGACGAGCAGGGTCATGGCGCTGCCGGCGCCGAGGCCCTTCCCGAGGAGCGATTGCACCCAGGGCAATGTCCCCAGGCTGTCGGCCGAGAACAGCCCCGCGACCACGAGGGCGGCCAAGAGCCCGAGCAGGCTGGTCCCGCCCAGGTAGTGCGCGAAGGTCTCTTCCGGCACGAACGTCTCGATGGCCGCGCCGAGCACGACGCCCAACAGCATCCACGGCCCCAGCTCGCGCAGCGAGTCGAGGGCGAAGCGTACTCCCGCGCGCAGCTTGCCCCAGGGGTCCGTGAGGTCGAACAGGCGGGGGGAAGCGGCCACGCTCGTCGTGTCGCCGCAGCTATCCCCGCAGCCGCAACTCGATGCGGCGAGAACAACGGGGATCACGACGGGGACGGCCTGACGTGGCACGAGCAGGTCGATGAGCACGCCGGCCACGAACCCGATCAGCACCGCGGACCCGGCGACGGCCAGCGCCACGCGCGGCCCCAGGAAGATCACGAGGGCGGCCAAGCCGTACCAGTTGAACCAGGGCGTCGCGATCAGGAAGGCGCAGGCCGGGCCGCGGCGGCTGCCGGCGCGGTAGAGCGCCATGGCCGTGGGGATGGCCGAGCAGCAGCATAGGGGCGTGACGACGCCGATGGTGGCCCCGAGCAGGTTGGAGAGGACGAGGTTGCCGCCCAGGTAGCGGGCGACGGCCGCCTTGTTGACCACGGCGTTGATGACGCCGGCGACGACGAAGCCGAGCACGACGATCTCCGCGATCTCGCGCACATAGCCGAGCGCCGTCTGCACGAAAGTCACTAGCATGGCCCCTCCGCACCCCGATTATCGGGACAGGCCGCAATGCTCGCCCCCGCGCGCGCCAGCAGCGCATCGGCGGCGCACAGCAGCTCCTCGACTCCCGTACCGCACAGGCAGTAGGTGACGTGGCGCCCGGATCGCTCGGCCTGGACTAGGCCGCAGTCGCGCAGGCAGGCGAGGTGCTTGGAGACATTGGGCTGCGAGAGGCCGGTGGCGGTAACGATCTCGCCCACGGTGCGCGGGTGGTCGCGGAGGGCAAGCACACAGGACAGGCGGGCGGGATCGGCCAGGCCCCGGAAGAGCGTAGCGAGCAGGGCCGGCGCAGCGACGGTGTCGATCATGGACCCCTCCACACAACATATAACCAAGCGGGCACGTATAAATATATAACTGGAAAAGCATGTGTTGGCAAGAGGTGTCTGACGCCCAGGGGGAACGCGCCGGGGTCGCGCGGGCGGACGCCACGGCCGATGCCATACCGGCAGGCCGCGCCCGCCCCACCCCCCGCGCAGACGGCCAGGACCAGCAGGAGCGTCATGGCGCCCCCTCGCGCGCCGCGCCCAGCGCCAGGGCGACCCCCATCCATCCGGGACGTGCCATCGCTACCGTGCCCCCTTGTCCGCCCCTCACGCCGACTCCTCGCGGTCCTCGGCCTCGATCGCGCCTATATCGGCCGGCGCGCCGGCGCGCCGGCGCCGGCGCGCGTCCAGCCGATCGGCCAGTCCCCGGCCCGTCGCGAGGCCGGCGCTCACGGCGAGCACCCCGCCGCCCACGCTCGCCGCGAGGTAGACGAGCGCCACGACCCACCGCGCGCCCTGGGCCACGAGCAGATCGGCCCCCCAGGCGAACGTGCTGAAGGTGGTGAAGCCGCCGAGCACGCCCACGGCCAGGAACAGGCGCGCCTCGGCCCGCAGCAGCCCCGCCTCGTCGGCCAGCACGAAGACCAGGCCCAGCACGAACGCGCCGAGCGCGTTGGCGACCAGCACGGGCACGGGGAGGACCGTCCCCCACGGGGCGCCCCACGCCAGCAGCGCGGCTCGCAGGCTCGCCCCGACGCCCCCCCCCACGAAGACGGTCAGCGGTCGTCGCATCGCTCCTCTGCTTACACCAGGCGCCCGACCGCCGCCCCGGCCGCCGCGGCGAGCAGGCCCAGCGCGACCGGGCCGAGCACCGCGGCGGCGGCCAGGCGGCGCGCGCCAGCGCGATAGAGCAGCACCCCCTCCAGGGCATAGGTGCTGAAGGTGGTGTAGCCGCCCAGGAACCCGGTTTCCAGGAGCGCGACCGGCAGGGCCAGGCCACGATGCGTCAGCGCCAGGAGGCTGGCGACGAGGCCCAGGGCGAAGCACCCCGTCACGTTGATGAGGACGGTGCCCAGGGGGAAGGCCCCCGCGTAGCGTGCCCCGACGGCACGGCCGAGGCCGTAGCGGCACGTCGCGCCGGCGCCGCCGCCGATGAAAACAGCCAGCAGCGT